>Ga0126311_10000340_pt1 | contig 22309 bp, 18 predicted proteins | sample Plot61_FD_92539 | JGI IMG/M metagenome (GOLD analysis project Ga0126311, IMG submission 92539) | Serpentine soil microbial communities from UC McLaughlin Reserve, CA, USA - Plot61 | ecosystem: Environmental > Terrestrial > Soil > Grasslands | place: USA: UC McLaughlin Reserve, Lake County... | reverse complement strand
TTTTTCCAGACGCGGAGAGGTCGCATAGTGGATTAGTGCACCGGTCTCGAAAACCGGAGTGGGTTAACGCCCACCGTGGGTTCGAATCCCACCCTCTCCGCCACATGATTTGTTGAGAAAGTTGTAGACCGGATTTACAAGATTTCTCAGGAATGGAGAGGTGCAGGAGTGGTTGAACTGGCAGCACTGGAAATGCTGTGAACGGGAAACCGTTCCGTGGGTTCGAATCCCACCCTCTCCGCCAGAAAAGTTAAGTTCCCCGTCAGCCCCCGTTAGACGAACTTTTCATTCGGGGGAGATCGATGAGTGACGACAAGTTAGCGATTGAAGAAGCAAGGCGCGCGGCACAACACGAGTCGGTAAAGAGCCAGGTCGAAGGCGATGTCCAGGCGGAAATAGGTGAACGCGCCGCCGTTAAAGCAGCGCCAGGTGAATCGCAGCGAATCGATCGAGTCGCTGGTGAGTTTCGTTCGAAAGCGGTTAACGAGGTCATTGAAACTGAGCGCGAAGTGGGGCGCTCGCGCGGGCTCGCAAGGATTTCCCAGGTCGTCGATTACATCTTCTGGGTAATCTACGCGCTCCTCGGAATGCGCTTCCTGCTGGCGTTGATGGCAGCACGCAGCACCGCGGGGTTTGTGCGCTTTATCGTGGCAGCCAGCGATCCGTTTTACGCGCCGTTTCGCGGGATTGTCGCGAGTCCCAGCACCGGCAGCGGCCACACCTTGCTGCTTCCCCTCGTAGTGGCGATAATCGCGTATGCGCTGTTGCATCTCGCCATCAATGGATTGTTGCGGATGTTCGCGCATCGCAAGACAGAGATTTAGGTTTATCAGATCCCGGGCTCCGCACAACGCTAGCCTTGTGAACCCCGCCAGGCCGGGAACGGAGCAACGGCAGCAACGGCAGCGTGTGTTGCGGGAAAGTCCGGGGTCTGGCCAGTTCGCTACTCACTACACCTAACAAACGACACAAATGGCCTATCAAGTAATCGCGCGCAAATGGCGTCCACAGACATTCGATGAAGTAACAGGCCAGGAACCAATAACTCGCACGCTCCGCAATGCCATCGAGCATCAGCGTCTTCATCACGCTTACCTGTTCTCGGGTGCGCGCGGAGTTGGTAAAACAACTAGTGCGCGGCTGCTCGCAAAGGCGCTGAACTGCCACAAAGCAAAACAACCAACACCGACGCCGTGTCGTTCCGATGATCTCGATCAGTGTTCGTCGTGTCGCGAGATCACGGAGAGTCGCTCGATTGACGTGCAGGAGATAGACGCTGCATCAAACACCGGCGTCGACAACGTACGCGACGCGATCATCGCGAGTGTCGGCATCGCACCTGCGCGCGACCGCTACAAAGTTTTCATCATCGACGAAGTGCACATGCTTTCCGGCGCCGCTTTCAATGCGTTGTTGAAGACGCTGGAAGAACCACCGCCGCGCGTGGTCTTCATCATGGCCACGACCGAGCGTCACAAAGTTCCGGAAACGATCCTCTCGCGCTGCCAGCAGTTTGAGTTTCGCACCATCGCCACGGCGAAAATTCTCGATCGTCTCAAACTAATCTCGACGTCAGAAAAGATCACGATCCCTGACGAAGCTCTGCGGGAGATCGCACGCACGGGCGAGGGCTCGATGCGTGACGCACAATCGGCGTTGGACCAGGTGATCAGCTTCGCGGGCGACAACATCAAAAAGGAAGACGTGGAGATGGCGCTCGGCATTGCGGGCGCCGACATTCTCAAACGCATCATCGACAGCATCGCGGAAAACAGACCGGCGGAAGCGATCGCGGCCGTGGACGACATCGTCATGCGTGGTCATGACCTGCGAAACTTCTGTCGCGATCTGCTGGCGCACTTCCGCGACTTGCTCGTGACGAAAGTCTCCGGCAATGAAGAGCTGCTGGAAGCGGCTGTCTGTGAGCCAGCGGAGCTAGAACGTCAGGCAGCGTTGTTTTCCGAATCCGACCTAGTGCGTTTCTTTCACTCACTCGCTGAGACTGAAACAAAACTGCGCGCGGCCACTCAGCCGCGTTACCAGTTAGAGATCGGGATTGTAAAACTGATGGAACTGCGCGGCGTCGAGAGTATCAGCGAGATCCTGCAACGACTCGCCACACTCGAAACAAACGCGGGAAGCGCACCGTCTTCGACGACAAGAACTCCGTCAAGGTCGGGCGGAAGTCCAAACAAGATCACTCCTGAGCGTGCACCTGCGACGTCGCGTTCAGCGGGATCGACTTTCACCGCGGCTGCGGCAGTGTCGCCGGCGCTGGAAAGACCAGTTGAAGAAAAACTCCAGGCGACCGCGCCGCCAGCCGAGCTCTCGACGATCGAGAGAGTCAAAGCCGTGTTGGAAGGTCAGCGGAAGATGTTGCTGGTAACGGCGGTGGAAGCTGCGCAGGCGACCGTGTTCGAAGAGAGCGAGCTGTGCATCGAGTTCGCGCCTGATGCGCGTCACTTCCGCGACACGCTTTCAAAAGCCGACAACAACAAGTTCGTGCGTGATGCGTGTCGCGAAGTTACCGGCAGAGAGATGGGTGTGCGCATCGTTGTGAAAGATCCAGCGGCGGAGGGCGAGCCACTAAGCCGCGAAGATGAAGCGCGGCTGGAGAAACAAAGGCTGCGCGAAATGGCAGAGAGTAATCCCGTCGTCCAAACGATGCTGAAGACCTTCCGCGGCGAGATCGTCGATGTGCGGCGCGTTGACGGCGAGCGCTGAACTGCGCGTACTCGTACGCTAAAGAACATCCCTTCCGCGTATAAAACTTTAACCACAGATTACGCTGATAAAAAATCCGATTTTAAATCCGTGTAATCTGTGGTTAAGGTTTTTCTGCTGGTTTCTTTGGCGGTTTGGCTTTCGGAATATCGTCAGCATCAATCACCGCCCCTCCCAACTTCGGCGCACCGCCCCTCAACAACGGCGGCAACTTCGTCACCGGAAGACTAACCGTCGCGATCGGATCGATTCGCCTCAGAATCGCACCGCCACGCCCGGCAACCCAGACGTTCGTCCCACCACGATAAGCGATCGAAAACAACGATGTGCTCGTAATCGACGGCTGAATTTCCCACGTCTGTCCACCATCTTTGCTGTGAATGATGCTCCCCTGCTCACCCACAATCAGCACGTCATTCCTGCTCGCCAGGTCAACACCAAACAGGTTGCCGTTAACGCCGCTTTCGAGATCCTTCCACGTCGCGCCGCCGTCATCCGTTCGCAGCACGACTCCACGCGCACCGACGATGTAGGCACGCTGCTCGTCAGCAAACGCGACCGCATACAACCACTCCCTCAAGTTACGATCGACTCGTTTCCAGTTCTCACCACCATCTTCCGTACGCAGGATCGTGCCGCCCGAGCCGACCGCAACGCCGTGCAGCGGATCAACAAACTTGACGTCTTCGAGCCAGTTGAGCGAGTTCGTGTGCTGAAACTGCCAGCTCACACCTTCGTCCTTCGTGTGCCAGACGGCTCCGCGTGCGCCCACAACCCAACCCTCAGCCGGCGAGACGAATGAAACGCCAAACAGATCCTCTGTCACGGGGCTCGGAACGCGATCCCACGTCACGCCGTTGTTAACGGAGTGCAGAATCGTTCCCTTATCCCCAACTACCCAACCGGACTTCTCAGTGACAAAGCTGATGGCATTCAACGTCACCGTCGCTCCGGAAGGGCGAATCGTCCAACTCTTACCGCCGTTACTGGTGAAGAGGATCTTGCCGCGCTCGCCGACGGCCCAGCCGTGTGAGTTGTCGATGAAGTAGATGTTGGCGAGATCGTCACGACCGCCTTCAGTGAGTCGTTGCCACGACAGACCGCCGTCGTCCGTGCGCACCACGAGACCATCCGCGCCCGCGGCCCAACCGACGGACTCGTCCGAGAAGTAGAGCGTGGACAGACGTGGACCAGTGCGAACGTTGACTGGCAGCCAGATGTTTCCGCCGTCGCCCGTCGTCAATACGACACCGCTTTCACCCGCGGCCCAGCCGTGTATATCGTCAGTGAAAAAGACTGTATGAAGATCGGTTGTGATCAGGCTGTCTTTGATGATCCACGACTCACCACCGTCTTCAGTTTGCAGGATCGTGCCGCGATAACCGACAACCGTCGCTTTCTTTTCAGAAGTGAATGTGACGCCCGTGAGCGCGTAGTCAGTCAGCCTTTTTGATTGTTTCCAATCGGCGCCGCCGTTCGTTGTAATGAGCAGTGTGCCATGTGAGCCTGCGATGATGCCGTTCTTCGCATCGGCGAAAGAGATCGAGAAAAGGTGCGCTGATGTCTGGCTTGTCTGTGGGTTCCAGGTTTTTCCGCCGTCGGTTGTCGAGATAATCGAACCGAATGTGCCGACCGCCCAACCGAGCAACGGATTCTTCGGCGCGAAGGTGACGGCGAAGAGATGGTCGCGAACGCCACTCGGTCGTAGCACCCACTTCTCACCGGCGTTATTCGTCGTTAGCACAACGCCGCGTGCGCCAGTGATCACGACGCGCGAGCGGTCTTTTACGTAAAGCCCGTAGAGCGTCGTGTTGGCAGGACTCGCCTGCTCTTCCCACTCGAAGCCGCCGTTGTTCGTTGCCAGTACAACGCCGTTCGCGCCAATTGCCCAACCACGTTTTTTGTCGGGAGCGAATCTGATGGCGTTGATGGAATTTCCCTGCGGCAGCGGGTTCTGCCACTGCCACCCACGCATCGGATCCTGCGCGCGAGCCACGGGCGCGAGGAGGAGACACATTAATAGCAGGGCTGTTTTTCTGAGCATTCGTTAAAACTGGGGAGGAGGAATTATAGAGCCACAGATCTCACGGATCAAAGCGGGGATTAACCGCCGACGTCCGTGGCTTCGGTGGTTCCTACCTTGAGTTCCGCATCCTCGAGTATCGATTTATCCACGTGTCCGGCGGCGGCGATGCGGCGGGCGGCGTTGTCCGCGGCTTCCTGTAATACGTGTCCGGCGTGTCCGCGCGTCCATTCCCAATGCACCTTGTGCGCCTTCGCGGCGCGATCCAGTCGTTCCCACCACGGAAGGTTTGCCTTCTTTCGAAAACGACCATTCATCGTCTCAACAACATATTTCGAATCCGTGAACACACTGACGTGGCAGGGCTGCGTCAGCGACTCGAGCCCTACCGCAGCCGCCGCGATTTCAGCCTGCTGGTTCGTCGCCTTACCTAAATACTCGCCGACAGCACGCCAGTATCCTTTGTACCCGAGCAATGCAACCGCCGCCGCGCGACTAGCCTCCTGTCCATTGCCGAGGCTCGAGCCATCGCAGAAGATCGCGACCTGCTTAACCGCAGAAGTTTGTTTGTTATCGTTTGGCACAGTTAAGATTTGAACTCGTAGCCTATCACGCCATCGAAGGAAATTGTAGAATCACGAAACCATCTGGACTATGTTGAAAAAGGCTTTGGTGAATGTATGAGCGGACTGTCACTAAAAGAATGTGTGCCGTGTCGCGGTGGCGTGCCGCCGCTCGATGCAGAAGAGATTGCGAAGCTCCTGCCGGAGCTCGACGGTTGGGAAGTTGTTAACAATCATCACTTGAAGAAGAGTTATCGATTTTCAAACTTTCGCGAGTCGCAGGAATTTGTGAACCGCGTCGGCGATTTGGCGGAGGAGCAGGGGCATCATCCCGATATTTGTTTTGGCTGGGGAAACGCGGAGATCTCGATCTGGACGCACAAGATCGACGGGCTAACAGAGAGCGACTTCATCCTCGCCGCTAAGATCGATAAGCTGTAACAATCTCATCAACCATCCGCGTAAGGCTGAATCTTGTTGCCGCGGACTGCGCGGATTGGGTCGCGATGGCGCGTCGGTCCTCGGGATTGGAAAGCAGATTGATTACTGATTCGGCGATTCGTTCAACGTCGCCAATCGGAACTAAGAATCCGGTTTTTCGATCGTCAATAACCTCCTGAGCGCCTTCGGTTGCAGTTGCGACTACAGCCGTTCCGGCCGCCATCGCCTCCACGATCGCCAACCCAAACGACTCGGTCTCAGACGCCGACACAAACACATCCATCGCGCACAACAACTTCTCCGCGTCGTCCAACCAACCAAGAAAATAAAAACGTTCTCGCAACCCTAACTCGTCGACCAATCGTTCAAGCTGTTTCCACACTTCGCCCGACGCCGACGTATCAACTCCCGCAAGCACAAACTGTGTCTCCGGAAACCGCGCGGCAACGATCGCCGCCGCGCGAATAAAGTCATCGTGCCGTTTCAACGTCCGTAACTCACCAACACTCCCAACGAGCAAACAATCCGCCGGCAAACCCATGCCGCGCAGGAACTGCACTCGATCAAACCGAGCACGCGCACGATTGAATCGATCCACATCGATCCCATTCGGAATCACCGCAATCTGCTTTTCACCTACAACGCCTGACGATCGCAGCTCGTGTGCGACTGCATTCGAAACTGCAATCACACGCGTCGCTCGCGCCAGCGTGTGACGATGCAGTCTATTAAGTTGAAACAAAACGTGTCGCGTAGCGATGAACTTCGTTTTCGGATTTCGACGCGCTGCGTACGACGCAAGCGAGTAATCACGCGCCATGTGCGCATGCACGATCTCGATCTCGTTTCGTCGCACAAACCTGTCCAAGGCATGCGCGCTCTGCACGTCGAGAGCGTTTCGCAACCGCAGGGTCACAATTCGATCGGGAGACAACTGCAAGTGTCGCGGCAACGGCGAATGCGGGCGCACCGCGACGTACAGTTCGTGTCCTCTTTCAACAAGAGCGTTCGTGAGATCAGCAACATAACGCTCGCCGCCGCCGAAAGACGAAGCTGAACTGATCTGGAGGATCTTCAATCTGGATGTCCGTATCCGTACGAAAGCGAAACAGCAAAAACAACGGTAATTCAGGAAATCTTGCGATCTGTAACTGGCACACGTGTTGCCGTCTGTAATCTCGAGTCAGAACTGTCGGTTGGAGGATTGTATGGCCAAGGCAACATTAGTAACAGCCCTTTTTAAGAGCAAAGTAGCCGCCGAGTCGGCCGTCGATGCGCTTCTGAAACGCGGCTTCAACCGCGATGATATTAGCGTGCTCATGTCCGACGCCACTCGATCCAAGGAGTTTGCTCTGCAAACACGCACGCACGCTGCTGATGGTTTGGGAATCGGCGGCGCTGTTGGTGGAGCCGTTGGCGCCGTTCTTGCGGCGATTGCCGCAGTTGGAACAACGCTATTTCTTCCCGGAATCAATCTCGTGATTGCTGGTCCAATCGCTGCTGCACTCGCCGGCGCGGGCGCGGGTGGAGCGACGGGCGGGTTGATCGGTGCGCTGATCGGAGCAGGCATCCCGGAATATCGCGCCAAGGTTTACGAGGCAGGAATCAAGGGTGGCGGAATCTTGATCGGTGTTGAAGCAGGCGGTGGGGAGGAAGTGGATCGACTTGAAGATCTGCTTAGTGAGCTCGGAGGCGAGCACGTTCGCACGGAATAACAGGGGGACGGAGTTAGCTTTACTACGAATACATAAGGAGGTTAGCAATGGGTCTACCGAATAGGGATGAAGTTGAAGGAAAATGGGATCAGGCCAAAGGCCAAACGAAAGAGACTATTGGCAAGGCTTTCGACGACGACGATCTCGCCGCCGAGGGCCAGGCAGATGATGCAGGTGGTCAGGTAAAAGAAGGCTTCGGCAAAGCCCGAAGGAAAGTTGGAGAAGCAATCGAAGACGTTGGCGACTCGATAAGTCGTTAACGAAAATCCATCCACAGATTACACAGATTCAATCTGTGTAATCTGTGGTTTCTTAAGTTGTTCCCTTGCGAGTTTGTCCCACCTGCGGTGCTCTCGACAGCGGTATGAAGGCATCGTCTGCACTGCCTCAACACAACGACCAAAAACCTCACGCGCTTCGTCGCGCTGCTCGAGTTGTTCGAGTGTTTTGCCGTAGTAGTAAAGCCCCTCAGGATCGTAAGGACGCGATCAATAAATTTCGAAATCTTCCTCATCCTCGTAAGCTTCGGGATCCGGTGTCGCGACTGGTTCTGCCGGCAGTTCGCGATAGACCGCCTCCACGTTGTTGTAAATGACTGAGGTGACGGTCGCGTGGAAGACCATCGAGAGTGCCGCGACGACCACCGCGGCGTAGAGCCAATGGCCTTCATCGACAATCCGGCCCATCGACGACACGGGACGATAAAGGAGGCCAAGGAGGAGTTTTGTATTATCCCAAATCATGAGTGCTATCCAGGGTGAGTATTAGGGTTGAGGAACGCGTGAGCGTCCCAGCCAGAGTAGGTATTCGCTACAAAGGTTGTCAAGATCTTTCGATCTGTTAGTATTCCTGAGGCTCAGATGGCAATTCGGGTCTTCTCGCGACCTTCGCCTCGTTCAGTTCAGCACCACCGGATTTGGAAAGGAGTATCGACTGCTTGGCCGCAGAACCCACTAAACCTGTTAAAGTTTTTTACTCGTACGCCCACGACGACGCTCCCCTTCTCGAAAAGCTAAAGAAGCAACTCGCCGGCTCGGAACGCAGGAAACTCATATCAGAATGGTATGACGGTGAAATCTCGCCTGGCACTAAATGGAGTGAAGAAATCGCGAAAAATATTGATTCGGCTGACCTCATCTTGCTTCTCATCAGTCCGGATTTTATTGATTCAGATTATTGCAACGATGTCGAAGTTAAAAAAGCCATTGAACGACATGAGGAAGGAACGGCCAGAGTCATACCCGTAATACTTCGTCCGGTAAACTGGATTGAACTCCCATTCAGCAATTTACAGGTACTCCCATCAGGCGCTCGACCTGTCACTACTTGGCCAAATCAAGATGAGGCTTTCCTTGATATCGCCAAGGGGATCGAAGCGGCTATCAAGCAACTGAATTCAGAGACAAATACTTCTTCCAATTCTCACCCGTCACCACTCGCTTACATCGAGCCGGAATCGGCTGTTGGCTTTGTCGCCCGAAAGGACCGCGACGGCAACGACATCATTGAGCTATTGCGAAGAGAACTTGCGCCTCGTAGCAGCCGTGTGGTCGCATTGTGGGGCGCAGGTGGAGTCGGGAAAACCGCGCTCGCCTCGGAGGCGGTTCGTTCGCTGATTGACGACTATCATCAACGAATCGCGTGGATCAGCGCCGACGGCCGTGATGAATTTGCGCTCCCAAACCTCCTCGATGAAATATCCAATCAATTAGGCCATCCAGAGCTTCGTACGCTTGGCCTTGAGGCGAAGAAGCAGGCAGTTCATGAGTTAGTGGAGGAGACTCCAAGCCTGATCGTTCTCGACAACTTTGAGACTGTAAATCCGAAAGAGCAATCACTTTGTTTGGACTGGCTCGCTCATCTTTCACCGTCATCGGTGCTGATCACAACGAGGGCTAAGATCGAACTTCCGGCGATAAAAAACATACCTATCAAACCCATGTTAACCCCGGAAGCTAACGAATTTTTAGACCGGCTAATACAACAAGCGCAGCATCGACGCACGTTCGAAGGGATTGACAAGCATCGTCTTATTGAAACGGCCGAAGCAAATCCGCTCATTTTGCAGTGGGTCTTCGCGCAAAATCGATTTGGCACAAGATTGGCGCGAAGTGCTGGAGGAGCTGGCGCAAGGTGAAGGTGACGCTGCTCACCGCGTCTTCGGTCGCTCATTCAACCTGCCGTTATTAAACAATGGCGGGCGCGCAGCGCTCCTTGCTTTGTCGTTGTTTGTTCCGAGCGCCTCTCGCGCAGCTCTGGCTGAAGTGGTGAAGCTTTCCGGTGAAGGGAACAAGAAGAAGTTTAAACAGGCAACCAAACATCTAGCAGCCCCGTGGCTTATTCGAACAACCGAAGACGGAATACGCTTGACGGTGGAAGGATTGACACGTGATTTAGCTAAAGCTCGTTTAGGTTCAGACCAGCGAAGTATTGCTATTCGGCAGAGGTTTGTTGCTCGGTTTGCGACCTTCGCTTGGAACAATTCAGAAGACAGTGCGTCAGATTTGAATGCTTTGGAAAGCGAAAGAGAAAACCTGTTCGCAGCCATTGACGTCGCGTTTGCCGCAAACCATTGGGAACCTGTCAGTGGCATCTATCTCGCCATAAGCGCCTTTATTAACCTGCGGGGACATTGGGACGAAGCAATTACTCGTGGCGAGAAGGCAAAGTACGCGGCTCTTGAACACAGGACAAGCGCGCTCTTGCCGCTATTACTGAAAACATCGCTAACGTCTGGACTAATCGTGGTGACTATGTTGAAGCCGAGCAAATCTATCACGAAGTGTTGAGAGTCTTTAGAGATCTAAAAAGTGATCAGGAAATTGCCCACACGTTGCTCAACTTTGGCATACTTCAAAATAGAAAGGCAGACTTTCAACAGGCTAATCGACTCTATCGCGAAAGTCTCGACATCTATGAAAGTCTTGGTGATGAGACTGGCATAGGTCGCGCGATGTATTGTTTAGGCGGCCTCGCACATACGGAAGGAGCGACACTGGAAGCGCGTCGCCTTATTACATTCAGTTTGGAAATCCTCAAACGATCTGGTAACCAGCTGGGTATAGCATGGTCCATATTCGGTCTTGCGGACCTAGACGAAGATGAAGGTGAACTAGAGAAGAGCCGGCAGCAGTATATAAATTCGCTGCAAATTCATCGTAAACTTGGTAATCAACACGGGATAGCAATTTTGCTTATTGCGTTATCTTCAATTGCAACCCAACAGGGCGAGATAGAAGAAGCTTTTAAACTATGTAACGAAAGTTTAGAAATCGAAAAAAGACTAGGGGATCAAAAGGGCTATCTGAACAGCCTGTACCAACTGGGGCAAAACGTCTTCATCCAAGGGAATCTGCCCGAAGCCCGCCATCTGTTTGAGCAGAGCTTAGAAATTGGAAGACGTTTAGGCGACGAGCTTAGTATAGGAGTTGTCTTGCACGAACTGGCAAATGTCGAGTTATCGGAGGATGCAGTAGACACCGCGGGAGCGTTGCTAAATGAGAGTGTCGGTATTCTCAGAAAACTTGGAGCTAAAAGATACCTTGCGCTAGCTCTCGAGTCACTAGTTAGGCTGAGAACAGCTCAAGGGTCCTTTCCTGAAGCACGAGCGATTTTTCGAGAAGCTTTGGAGATGGCCGACGCTTTGGGTCAGCAGCCCGCGATTGCCCGCCTAAAACATTCCGCCGGGCTACTGGCTGAGAAGGAAAATGATTTCAGCCTGGCCACAAAACTATGGCAGGAGGCGCTGGAATTATTCGAGTCACTTGGTTTTGCAAAGGCGGAAACAGTCAAGGCCGATCTACAGCGGCTTGAACGCACAGAACCGAGCGCGGTAGCGCCGGGTCAAACCCAATGAAGAGTCGTGATAATGGATTTTAACCCGGCGCTACCGCGCTCGGTTCTGTGCTTTTTGTGCCTTTTTGTGGCAAGATCACCTCGACGATGGCTCAACAATCCCCTGAACAATCCGCGAAAACCAGAATAGAATCAGACACGATGGGTGCAGTCGAGGTCCTGGCAGACCGCTACTGGGGAGCTCAGACGCAGCGCTCACTGCATCACTTCAACATCGGCGAAGACCGCATGCCCCGCGAGATGATTCGCGCTCTCGGCATTCTCAAGAAGGCCGCCGCGATTGTGAACGAAGAGCTCGCCAAACTCTCGTCTGATAAAGCGCGGTTGATTGTGCAGGCGTGCGACGAAGTGATTGAAGGCAAGCTCGACGATCACTTCCCGTTGCGCGTCTGGCAGACGGGCAGCGGCACGCAAACCAACATGAACGCCAACGAAGTGATCTCGAACCGCGCAATCGAGATCGCCGGCGGCGTGGTGGGAAGCAAGAAGCCAATCCATCCGAACGACGACGTCAACATGTCGCAGTCGTCAAACGATACGTTTCCGACCGCGATGTACATCGCCGCCGCCGAGCAGTTCAACAAACTCATCCCGCGGATTCAGGAGCTTCACGACGCAATTGCTGCGAAAGCGAAAGAGTTTGCAGGCGTAGTAAAGATCGGCAGAACTCACTTACAGGATGCGACACCGCTCACAGTCGATCAGGAAATGGGCGGCTGGGCAAACCTCGTCGCGCGTGATGTCGAACGACTGAAGCTGGCGCTGCCGGGACTACTCGATCTCGCGATCGGCGGCACCGCGGTCGGCACCGGTCTGAACTCTCATCCGGAATTCGGTGAACGCGCCGCGAAGAAGATCGCGGAGCTCACGCAGTTGCCTTTCAAATCGCATCCGAACAAGTTTGCCGCGTTGTCAGCACACGACGAGCTCGTCGAGGCGAGTGGTGCACTAAAAACTCTCGCCGCTTCGTTGATGAAGATCGCGAACGACGTGCGCTGGCTGGCGTCGGGACCGCGCTGTGGTTTGGGTGAACTGGTCCTGCCGGAGAATGAGCCGGGCTCGTCCATCATGCCGGGCAAAGTTAACCCCACGCAGAGCGAAGCGCTCACGATGGTGGCGGTGCAGGTCTTTGCTAACGATCTCGCGACGAGTTTTGGCGGTTCACAGGGCAACTTCGAGTTGAACGTTTACAAGCCCGTGATGATCCACAACTTCCTGCACTCTGTTAGACTGCTGCATGACGCGACGCACAGTTTCGTCGAGTTTTGTATCAATGGAATCGAGCTCGATCGCACTCAAATCGAAGAGCACTTAAAACACTCCCTGATGCTCGTAACCGCTCTGAACCCTCACATCGGTTACGACAAAGCTGCCCAGGTTGCAAAGAACGCCCACAAGAAGAAGATCAGCCTGCGTGAATCGGCCATCGAGCTAGGTTATTTGACCGGGGACCAGTTTGACGCGATGGTGATCCCGGAAGAGATGACGCATCCCTAATCACAAATTCCAGCGTGCCTGACAAGAACGACAAAGTGAAAGAGAACGTCTGCGGTGCGTTTTACGTGGACTCCTCGTGCATCGACTGCGATGTTTGTCGCGACACCGCGCCCGAGAACTTCACGCGTTGTGACGAGAATAATTATTCGTTCGTCTTCAAGCAGCCGCAGACTGAGGAAGAAAGGGCGCTTTGCGAAGAGGCGCTGACTTGTTGTCCAGTTGAGGCAATAGGCAACGACGGGTAATTAACCACAGATAACACGGATTTAAAATCCGGATTTTCTATCAGTGTCATCCGTGGTTAAGTGAACTTGGATTAGCTGATCTTCACACCCTCAGTTAACGGCGCTCCTCGATGCGGACAAGAGTTCTCGGTGGCATAGAATTCGCCACCCAGGTTGTACACGGCTAGCTCGTTGCCATCGGGCAGCTCATAACTAATACAGGCGCCGGGGCGCAGGTCGTCAATTCGGCCTACGATAAAGGTTTGCTCAGTATCGAATGATTGCATCGGATGGATGGTAACAAAACACGTTTTGCAGAACCTAATTTACAACTCGCCAGCAAGTTTCCGTCTCTCGCGCGTTCTCTACCTTCGCTGCCGGTTTCAACTCTCCCTCGGCTGTGAGACGATTTCAGGACCAGAAGAGGAGAGATCATGAAACGAACACTTTTAATTACCGGCGTTGTGGCACTTGTTCTCGCATCAGCCACTATCCTGCACGCGAAAGAAATTACTGTACGCGGAAAACTGCAAAAGACTGTCGAGGCGGGCGGCTGGCTCGTCGTTGCCAGCGACACCAAATACCTAATCCTCAACGCAAAAACCTTTCAGAGTAATTCGTGGTTTAAAGAGTCCACGAACGTCGAGACAGTCGGCGAAACGAAAGACGTGATGACGACGTTCATGGAAGGCACACCATTCGAGGCGAAGTCGATGCAACCGATCGAGCAAAATGTCGCCACACCGGGTCGCGACGATAATAGACGGGTGACGCGCGTGATGGTTGGCGGCGATTCGATTGTCCAGGCGCAACCAGACACAGCGATCGTGACGGTTTCAGTCGTCACACAAAACAAGCAGGCGATTGCGGCGCAACAGGAGAACGCAGCGAAGACTGACGCAGTCATGCGTGCCGTAAAAGCTGCGGCAGGAAGTGGTGCGGAAGTGAAGACGAGTGGTTACAGCCTGCAACCACAACGCGTCTACAGAGAAAATCAGCCGCCGACGATCACCGGTTACGAAACGCGAAACAGCGTGACTGTGACTCTGAGTGACTTGACCAAAGTTGGCAGTGTGATCGATGCGGCAGCACAGGCCGGCGCAAACGATGTTTCCGGTATCGCTTTTACTTTGCGACAGGATCGACAGGCGCGCGATCGTGCACTAAGCGAAGCTACGCAGGAAGCTGTCAGCAAGGCACGCGTGATCGCACAGGCGCTCGGTGGCCGAGTAGTGCGGATTCTTGAAGTCCAGGAAGAAGGGTTTCAGCAAAGACCGCCAGTTCCGATGTACCAGCTGGAAGTGGCAATGGCAAAGCAAAGCGTGGCGACACCGATCGAAGTCGGATCACTTGATATCACTTCGCGAGTCCAGGTGATCGCGGAGGTGGAATCAAACTTGTAACGCGGATTGAATACGCGGATTTTATTCCCCCTTTGAGCCCCCAGCAAACTGAAGTTCCTGGTTAAGGAGGGAAGCAATGGCCAGATACAGAAACGAGATGGATGACGATAGGGAGTATTACCCTCGCGAAGAGCGCGTGAGACGCGAAAACTTCGGCGCTTACGATGAATCGTGGCGCGGTGGTGCCCGTCGATTCGATAACGAACGACGTCCTGATTACAACCGCGGCCGGTTTGGCGAACGCGCCGAGTATGACCGAGATGAGCCACGCTACGCAGAGTCCGCCGATCGCGGCGAGCGTTTCCGCGAGGACTCCCGGCGTAGTTCCCTTTACGAGGGACGCGGAGATCTTGGCACGGGAAGATGGCGCGATCGAGAATACGGTTCCGAACGCTCGCGATTGCGTTGCCGCGACATCATGACTCGTGAGCTCGTCGTCGCCACACGCGACACGACGACCGTGGAAGTCTCACGCATGATGAAACAGGAAGATGTGGGCGTGATTCCGGTAGTTGAGTACGACGCTCAGGGTAACGGCAGGACCGAGAGCTCAGAACGCAATTATCAAGATCGTAATTACGCACGTGGCAAACTGATTGGCTTAATCACTGACCGCGATATCGTCGTGCGTTGTCTTGCCGACAATAAGGATTGTGCAAGCGTTCGCGCGGAAGACATTATGTCGGTTGATATTTACACCGCAAAACCAAACGATCGCGTCGTTGACGTCATTCGGAAGATGGGAGACAAGCAGGTACGTCGTATTCCGGTGGTGAATGACAACAACTACCTGGTGGGAATGATCTCCATGGCCGACGTGGCAGTCGAGACTCGTGAGGACCATGAGTTGGGCGAGGCTCTCGAAGACATCTCGAAGGGAACGTCGTTCTGGAATCGGATCTTTGGATGATTTTTTCGCCACGGATTAACACGGACAACTCGGCTTATAACCGTGTCGTCCGTGTCGCTCTGTGGCGAAAATTCTTTTTTGCCATTATCCTGTCGCCATGCGAAACATCGATCGTGAGTTCTCGCTGATCCGAACGGATCGGCGAGTGGTACCGTCTGGCCGTCTCTGGAATCCCGCGGCGGACGTCTATCGTACGTCTGACGGCTGGGTCGTGAAAGTGGATCTTGCGGGCGTTTGTATGGAAGAGCTGGAGGTCGAAATCCGCGATTCGATTCTCAACATTCGTGGTTGTCGCAAAGACACGCACATTCGTGAAGGCTGCGTGTATCACCAAATGGAAATCACCTACAGTCGTTTTGAAAAGTCGATCCAGTTTCCGGCGCCGATTGAGGGAGCGTCGATCAGACAGGATTACAGCGATGGTTTCTTAATAATCGACGTGCGCAGGGAGCAGGATTAGTTATGCCTGAAGCTCTTGAAAATGCACCGCCAACCGCCACCTCGAACACGGAAGGCTCATCCACCGGTTCGCAAGCCGAGGATTTAAGGTTTTCAGCTCAACCGAAGGGAGAACCCTTCGAAGTCGCTGTGTTGGCATTACAAAACCTCACGATTTTCCCCGAGACTGTTGTCCCTCTGGGCATCGGCCGGCCGCGCTCAGTCGCAGGCGTTGAATCTGCACTGTCCACGCCGGAGAAGTTGCTGGGGTGCATCACTGTGCGTCCCGATCGCTCCGACGACACTGACGCGAAGTCTTCAGATCTCTATGAAGTCGGCACGCTCGTCATGATCAAGCGCATGGAGCGCACGGACCAGGGGATGCGCATCATTGCTCAGGGAACCGAGCGTATTCGCGTGGTCCAGTGGAAACAGGAAGATCCGCACCTGCGCGCCGTGGTTGAGATCCTGCCTGAGCCGCGCATCGTCGATGCTGATCAAGTCGAAGCCGCAAAACGCAACCTGCAACAGATGATCACCGAGGCTTTGGCTTTACTGCCTAACGTGCCTCCCGAAGTTCGTATCGCAGTGCTCGGCCAGGTTGAGGCGACGCGGCTGTCGTATTTCCTTGCTTCGATTCTCGATCTCGGCGTCGAAGAAGAGCAAAAGATGCTCGAGGCGAATACTGTCGACGAGCTCGTTCGACTCGCGCACGCTAATCTCGCTCGCGAACTGGACATACTCCAACTACGCTCGAAGATTGCGTCAGAAGCGCAAACTGAAATGGACAAAGCGCAACGCGATTACGTGCTGCGCCAGCAGATGCGCGCGATTCAGAAAGAGCTTGGCGAAGACGAAACCGGCGAAGCTGCTGAAACTGAGCTACTGCGCGAGCGTCTTGAAAAAGCTGAGCTGCCCGAGGAAGTGCGGACCGAAGCGGATCGTGAGCTAAGACGATTGCAACGCCTGCCACCAGCGGCGCCCGACTATCACGTCATCCGCACGTATCTCGAGTTTATTCTCGAGTTGCCGTGGCTGAAATCGTCAGAATATAAACTCGATCTGGCCGAAGCTCGTCGCATCCTCGACGAAGATCACTACGGGCTCGAGGACGTGAAGGAACGCATTCTCGAGTTTCTCGCCGTGATCAAACTTCGTCCCGACACGAAGAGCCCGATACTGTTGTTCGTCGGCCCGCCGGGCGTCGGCAAAACGTCGCTGGGAAGATCGATCGCGCGTTCACTCGGCCGGCAGTTTGAAAGAATGTCGCTCGGTGGCGTGCGGGATGAGGCTGAGCTGCGTGGTCACCGCCGCACGTACATCGGCGCGATGCCCGGTCGCATCATTCAATCGATTCGACGCGCCGGTGTGAACAATCCCGTGCTGATGCTTGATGAAGTCGATAAGCTCGGCAACGATTATCGCGGCGATCCGGCGGCGGCGCTGCTCGAGATTCTTGATCCGCAACAGAACAATTCGTTTCGCGATCACTATCTCGATCTGCCCTTCGACTTGTCGAAGATCTTTTTCATCGCGACGGCTAACCAGCTTGGCCCAATTCCCGCGCCGTTACGCGATCGCATGGAGATCATTCGTCTCGCTGGTTACAGCGATCGCGAGAAACTCGAGATCGCGCGTCGTTACCTGATTCCGAGACAAACTGGCGAGAATGGTCTGAACAACGCGCAAGTGAAGATCACTGACGACGCCCTCGAGCTGATCGCGTCGCGCTACACACGTGAAGCCGGTGTGCGGCAGATGGAGAGAAACATCGGCAGCATCGCTCGGAAAGTCGCGTTGAAGATCGCACAGGCTCAGGCTGAGACTGTCACTGTGACTGCGAACGAAGTGCGTGAGTATCTCGGCGCGCCGCAGTTCTATCCCGAACAGGCGCGGAAGGAATTGCCGGCAGGTGTCGCAACCGGTATGGCGTGGACGGAGATGGGCGGCGAAGTGCTGTTCATCGAAGCGACGCTGCTTCCGGGTGGTCGTGGCCTCACGATCACGGGTCAGCTTGGCGAGGTGATGCAGGAGTCAGCGCGCGCAGCGCAGTCGTACTTGTGGTCACATGCGGCAGAGTTTGGTATCGATTCGAACATCTTCAAAGACTTTGGCGTTCACTTGCACGTTCCGGCCGGCGCGATTCCAAAGGATGGGCCAAGCGCGGGCGTGACGATCACGTCAGCGCTCGCCTCGCTGTACACGGGAAGACGTGTACGGCCTGACACGGCCATGACCGGTGAGATCACGTTGTCGGGTTTGGTGTTTCCGATCGGCGGCGTAAAGGAAAAAGTGCTGGCGGCGCATCGTGCCGGCATCCGCCGGATCATTCTGCCGAGCCGGAACGAAGCGGACGTTGACGACATTCCCGAGGACGTGAAGAACGAGTTGCAGTTAATTTTCGTGTCGAGAATAGCGGAAGTGCTCGATTCGGCGCTTGAAGTGCTGGTGGCCAACCCACCGCCGTTATCGCCCTCTTTGCTCGATGCTGGGCGTGGCCGCCAACCCGAGCCCGAACCACTCACGGTAAAAGGTTAGCCACAAAAGGCACAAAAAGCACAAAGATTTAAAAAGTTAGAGCGCCGAATTCTTGCGTGCAAGAGTTCGGCGCCCTTTTGTGCTTTTTGTGCCTTTTGTGGCTAGTTCTTTCTTACGGTAGCGCCTCGATATTGAAGAAGAACTTGAACGAGCCCGTCTTCTCCACTCCCAACAGGAATGCCAGGTTGAGGCTCGCTCCCGCCGCTAGCGGCGAACCGAGATTTACCGTGAAGGTGCTGTTATGACCACCACCCATCGCCTGGGCGGGCGGCGTCTCTAACGTCGTTCCCTGAACGGTGAGAGTGCACGGCGTCGATTGGCCTGCCGCCGCACACGTGGCGTTGTCTGTGACTACCACTCCCAGCACGTCTGCTGACGTCAACCCCCTCAGATCCGCGATACCTCCCGGTGTTGAGACCGTACTTATATCCACGATACGGAAGCGCAGCCGGGTCACAGGCGCGCCTGTGTTGTTCACGAAGCGACGCCTGACCGAGATCGTGCCGTTCGCCGCGAGTCCTGACGATGTGTCACGCACGCGATTCGGTGACGTGGGCGCCCCGATGTTGTTGTCGAGCAGCCACGTCGAGATGGTGCTGTTACGATTGAGCGGGCTCGCGAGGTTCTGCGGACCCGGCGCTCCCAGTCGCTGACCAGCAACCGTGTTCGCCGCGGACGTGTCGACGAATATGAAGTCGTCGCCGTTCACGTTTGTATCTTTGACCGCACCACCAGTCGGGCAGAGACCAAACGTCGCCGGATTACCCTTCTTACCGCACTCGTCGCGCACGAAGCTGTATTGCAACGTACTGCCGCTCATCGGCGCCAGCGTTGTGCCCTCGCGCAACAAGTCACAGGTTCCGCCGGTGTTGGTGCCGAAGCCGACCGCGTCGAGACGCGTCCCGGACGAGAGGTTAGCGACCGACGACGTATTGAATATCGCAACGTTTCGATCGTCCTCGATATCTGACGACAGCGTTAGATTGCCCGCCGCCGCGCCTGTGCCACCGTAATCACCAAGGCTATAAGCCGAGCCGACGAACAGGTAATGTCCGTGTGCCGGTATGACGGTGCCATTCGGGATTACTCCGATGAGAACCGGTGCTGCGTTGCAGTCAGCTCCCATCTTGAACAGACCGTAACCCGCCGTCGCATCAGATGCTCCGATGGTAAGCGGCAGGTTGGAGTTGTTGTAAACCTCGACAAAGTCGTCACCCGCTCCGGCTGGTCCCGAAGTACGCAGTTCGGTGATCAGGAACGTACCTGCGGCATCGCCTTGTTTAATCGTACCGGTCCCATGGTCCACAACGATGACCGCGTTGATCGGGTTCGAGAGGTTGACGAGGAAGGTTTCCGGGCCTTCCGGTGCACTTCCGTCGGCGAGAATGTCGACCGTGATGGTCTTGAATTGCTCGCCGGCAGCGAAGTTAAGAATTGTGTCAGGTATCGCGGTGTAGTCGACACCAGCTACAGCCTGGCCAGGTTGATTGGCAGTCTGGTAATGGACCGACGCGCCCGCCGCAGGAGCCGGCGCTGACAGCGACACCGTAAAGATCATCGGCGTCGAGCCAGACGCGGGCTCGTTTGCCTGTGCATCAGTGATCGAAAGGTTCGGAGTCTGCAGGACCGGCGTCTGCGTCGGATCGTTTGCGCCGGCCACTGCCGGATCGTCAGTCAAAACATTTGAGAAGTTCGAACCGGAGACAGTTCCCTGGTTCGTAACGAATGGGCCACCCGAATACGGAGTGTTCACCGTTACCTGGAACTGGATCCTGACCGTCTTACCCGCCAGCAATGTTCCGACGGAATGGGTAACTGTTTCACCGCCACCCGCATCAGCGCGGATGCCCGGCTTCACAATCACACCACCGCGACGCGTCTTGTCCTGCTGCGCAACTGATGGACGGCTCACGATTTTGTTCACTACCGGCGTACTGAAAGCTACCGTGTTATTTGACGCAGTGACCGTGTTGGTTTTCGTGACCTTCGCGTGATGCGAAAGGATTCGCGAAGCAGAAGGCTCTGGAGTGACAAGCTTAGGCTTATCAGATTTCGAAGCGCTTGCTGCACCCGTCTCAACCTTCGCCGCAACGGGCTTCGTCGTTTGAGAAGCTCGGGCGAGGAAGTCGCGCTGTGTCGTTAGTTGCGGTTGTAACGAAGCAAACGAAGGCTGCGTGCAAGCCGCGCCACCGATATAACCGCCGGTGCCGATCTGGCTGTTGCCGTTGGCAGTGACGGCCGTGTTCCTGCCAAGCAGGTATGTGGCCACTTGGGCGACATCGTCGTCGCTATCGTCACGTGTCGGCCCAACGTAGCCAGGCAAGCGCACGGTCGTGCTCTGCCGTTGACGCAAACGAAGGTCAGCGTTGTTTGGCGCCACTCCTCCGCGGCCGCTGTTGGACGCAGTGTTACCGACACCCGCACCACCCACATCGATACACGTCGTAAAGTCGTCAGTCGCCGCGACCGTGCCGTTGTTCAGCTGAATACCGTTGAAGTTGTTCAGCAGGTTTCCCGGGTTGCTGATCGTGTTACCGGTCACCGTCGCGTTGTAGACCGCACCATTGTTTATCTCGTCACCAAACTGGAGCAGGATGCCGCTCTGGTTGTACTGGACCACACTGTTGTTTGAGACGGCCACATTCATGTCACTGCCGCCGTCGCCGAAGATGAAGATGCCGGAGCCTGCGGTCGAGCCTGAGTTCGCAGTGCCCGCCACACCGATGTTGTTGTTGCGCACGCGAGCATTCATCGTGCCCGTGAGTGCGCCGGTGGCTGACGAACGCACGCGAATCGCCTCCCCCAGTGAGCCCTTAAGCGTGTTGTTGCGAATATCCAGCGTCATGTTGCCGACCGAGCCTGTTACCAGGCGGTTGCCGTTCGGAATTGGAGCCGAATGAGCATTCGCGCCCGTGTTATCAAAGCTGTTGCCGTCGGCGACTAATGGACCACCGATGATGGCGTCCATCGTCGAGCTCGAATTAGCACTGGCGTTCATCCAGTCGATATGTGAGCCCTTGATCAGGGACGACTTCAACGTGAAGTTGAGCGTGGTGCCTGCGTTCTGCGCGTCGAAGGTGATGCTGTTGTTGCCGCCCGCAGCGGTGTTGAAGCCGAAGGTAGTACCGCTGATCGTAAGCCGGTTCAACGTGCCTGACGTGTTGACGACGTTCAGGTTGTCCTCAAAGCCACCCTCAATCAAGCAGGACGTGATTGCTCCCGAACCAGTCAGGTTGGTGAAGTGGACACTGCTTTCATCTTGCGCGCCGGAGGTTCCGTTGGTTCCGGTGACGGTCGAGAACTCGAGCGTAAAGTTGCTGAAGCTCACGCCACGAATACCGTTGTTCTGGTTCGTGCCATTGATCGTCACGCGACGCAGCGTGACATTCGCCGCATTTTCAAGATAAACACCATTACCGCTCGTCGCTCCATCGGCGCCAGTCGCGTTCGAGATCGTGCCGCCGGTGTTGTTACCGCCGACGGTGATGTTTGCGCCGTCACCATTGAGGGTGAAATTGCCCGAGGTGTTTCTCAGCATGATGCCGTTTGCAGCACCCGCACTGGAAATACTCGTCAACACGACTGCTAACGGCGTGGTGCTCGAAGCGCGGGTAATCTCGACGGCGGTTCCTGTGGTAGTAGCAATCGTACCGCTCGTGGCCGTGATCGTTTGGGTGTTGTCTGTGGCGAGAAGACCTCGCTGACCCGCATCAGGTGAAATGTCGAGATCAGCAAACGTGATCGCGCCGGTGTTGGTCGTAAGACTGACCCCCGTGCCACCGGACGCAGTAGCCGATACGTTTCCAAAGTTGAACGCGCCGCTCGACGTATTTACGCTGATACCGATTCCAGTCGGGTTGGTAATCGTCGTTCCACCAACACTCAAGCTACCGCCGACGCTCGTCAAGCTGATGCCGGTAGTTGCGCTGTTGGTCGAAGCGATGCTTAAGAACGTCGCTGCGAGCGTGCCGGTCGTAA
>Ga0126311_10000339_pt1 | contig 22310 bp, 16 predicted proteins | sample Plot61_FD_92539 | JGI IMG/M metagenome (GOLD analysis project Ga0126311, IMG submission 92539) | Serpentine soil microbial communities from UC McLaughlin Reserve, CA, USA - Plot61 | ecosystem: Environmental > Terrestrial > Soil > Grasslands | place: USA: UC McLaughlin Reserve, Lake County... | reverse complement strand
TGTGCTGAGCCGCTTCTATCAGGGGCAAAGGGATAGTTTCAACGACAGCTACCAGAAATTCACCGAAGGTCTGTTCACGGTCAAAGTCAATGGACAGGACGTACCGGTTGCGCCCGGCCCGAATGGCACCGACGTCGTTCTTGGTGTGCTTTACGACAAGGAGGCAAACCTCAAGGATGTCGAGCGCAAGCTGGATATCTCTTCCTGGAATATGCCGACGATGTTCAGCGTGATGAGCTTCGCACGTGGCATCATCGAATTCGGCGATCTCTTTTTAATCATGCTCGGAGGCTTTCTGCTGATCGCAGTGCGGCTGGCCGCGCCTTTGATGATTGCCGTTGCCATCGATCGAAACCTAGCTAATAAAATTTCATACCCTTTCCTCTGGGGAGTAGTCGTGCTCACTTTGGTCTGGCCGGTCGTTAGCCATCTCATCAGGGGGCTTGCTTACCTCGGGGGCAACCTGGCGATGGCAGTCGGCGACCCTGATCCACTCTATGTCTGGGACCCGGCGACGATGCAGGTGATCTCAAACCCATTGGCGCAGCCCATCTACACCATCGTTATTGCGGCGGCGATCATGATCATCACCGGGCTTTGCGTCTGGTTTTCTCCGGTCATCGCCTACAAGGTCTCGATGGGGCAGGTCTACGAATCGGTTTCTACAACTGTGTCAGGCTGGGTTGCGGCGATTGTAGGTACCGGAGTCTCTCTGGTCAGCGCACAGGCGGCAGCAGCCTTACATAATCAGGCCGAGAGGACACAGGCGCAAGGGGCGTACAGCGGTGAGGTAACGCGAGCCGGCGCTGGGCTTGAGGCAGGGAATTTAGGAGTCAGGGCCAGGCAGATCGCAGCCATCGCGGCAGCGCACGGTGGTCAGGTGGCAGCCCTCGGACAGATCTACGGGGCGCGCACGCAGGCAATCATGAGCGCGCAGGCCGGACAGCTTTTCGGGGTCAACTCGGCAGCCGCCACAACAACTTTGAGCAAAAGTGATATTGATGTGCGTAACGCCCAGGCCATCGGCGATCTGGGTGTGCATCGCGATCAGCAGAGTTCTGTCATTGAGACAAATCGTGCTGCAGATACGCAGAACTGGGTCGGCGGAAAAGTCATCAAGGGATCAGATTGGCTGGGGGGGATAGTGGCAGGTGACGGTAAATCAACGGGTAGGACCATAATCGGTGAAGGGATAAAGGTCGGCGGCGGCGCTTATGGTCTCGTTCAGCAGTATCGGTCAATTCAAAACCGTGCCGAAGGTCAGCAAACCGCCCTCAACATAGCTACCGGAGGGCTAATGGAGAATCAAAGCCTTGCGGCACAAGGTCAGAGCGCCAATCAAGATGTCTACCTCAAACAAATGACCGACGCGCACCAGAAATTTGCACAAGGGCAGATTGATGCTGCCAGCGCCGGAGCGTCACAGGCTGCAGGGGGTGTGAATCGCGGCACCGCAATTACAATCGGAGGCGTCAATCAAAGCGCGGCGCTTGAGCAGAGGGCAAATAGGATTACCTTCGATGGTTCAATCAAGGCAGCCGGTCAGGTACGAGACGCTGCGGTGGAAGCTGCACGACTGCATGCGATGGCGAGCGTCATCAGTGCCGTCGGGCATAACCTTGCGCGCGAGATCCAACACGGTTTAGCATTACGGTATTGAGCCCACGATTAAGAGAGCATGAAATGTCTGGAGCGTCGGCTATGAGCGGGCTGAGAGCAGTCGCAGGGAATCAGGTCGGGGCAGATCGAATCAAACCTGTCCTGACTGATCAACCCGACCTGCGATTAATCAAGCTCGGCTATTTAGTGCCCCTGCTTCTGGTCACCTTCGGCGTGTTGATTATTCTCCTGCCGATCAGTGATGCCATTAAAATCGGCGTCGGATATGCTCTCATAATGGCATTGGGAGGCATGCTGACATTCCTCCTCTCTTCCCACGCGCGACTGCGCAAGGCGAGCTACATCGTGACAGCCGAGTATATCGAAGCCCGGACAGGGACCTTCGAAAAGACCTCTCGTCGTATCCCGCTCAGCTACATCCGCGATGTCACGCACCGCCAGCATTTCTTTCAGACTCTGTTCGGTGTTTCCGACATCAAGGTCACGGCGACAAACGGCGATTCGGTGGTGCTTGAGAATGTCAGCGATGGCAAACGCAAACAGGAGATCATCTGGGAATTGGTAATAGCCAGGTCGCCCGACGCTTCACGGACGAGAAACACAAATCAATAATCGAAGAGATCAAAATGCTGGATTACCCTCACGTCAGGTCAAGTGACGTGTGCCCTTTGTGCCGGAAATATAAAGACCGGGGACTCGTCGCTTGCTGGTCCTGCTATCACACGCGGGGCATGCGCTACGGAAACAAAGAAGTCGAAGAATTGTTAAAGTATGCTGAATCGAGATTATGCGGGGCAGTCGGACATCGCGCTGAAGAATGTAAGCCAGAGCGGTTATAGCTTAGGCCCGATCCGCATCATCAAGTTTCCCCTTCTGCATCATTATGCTCGCCAGCCCATCGAGCGCAACCCTGAGACGAAGTTCAGGGTGCTCCACTTCATTTCGCCCCTGCGGGTGCGCTCTTTCGGGCGCCCAGGCGGCTCTTGTTGCCACTAAGGGGAAAACGATTGAAGGGAATGGTTGATAAGACCAAACCTTGCAATCAACGAGGAGGTAATATGGGTCAACTCATCGGGCGAAATCAAAGAACTCTAGTCTCAAGCGGCTTTGCTCGCGTCAACCGGCGACGACCTTGCGCCATTTGTGGCAAACCGGATTGGTGCGTTTACACCAGAGATGAGCAAGTCTCTATTTGTATGCGTGTCAGCGCGGGAGCTACCAGAATGAATAGCCAGGGTGGATTCATACACGTCCATTCTGATCGTTTACCGGCTATGGGATTGGATGTGCAACAGTCAGCTAACGACATCAAGCTTTCAATCAACCTCGCTCCGCTTGAAGTGCGAGATGCTGTTTATAGTGAATTGATTCGACTATCGCCGGCGGCAAATTATGATCGGGAACTGGTCAGCGGCCCAAGTGGATTGCTCTCACGCGGCTTTCTACAAAAAGATGTATCGAAGTTCGGGGTATTGCCACCGGAGATGAGCGAACGCGATAAGTTGTCTTACAAATTGAATCGATTTGTAAGAAAACGCTTTCCTTCGCTTGCTCCAAGTCGCGGAGATGTGCCACTCATCGGCATTCCAGGGTTTTGGCAGGAGCCTAACGGACGAGTACGGCTGTGGAAGAAGGTGAATTATGATCACCCGTTTCTCATTATTCCTTACCGTGACGCGGAAGGACGCATCCAGGCATGTCAATTGCGGGCTGCTGGTGAAGATATGGACACGAAGAAACGTTATTGCTGGCTTTCATCAGCGGGTGAACATCAAGGAGTCGGGACACGCGATCCTATACATTTCACATTCATTGAGAGGAATTGTCCGCCTGGAAGTCCACGCCTGATTACTGAAGGTGCACTCAAGGGAGAAGCGTTCGTATCGCTCAGGCCACGTAACCTTGTCGTTGCAACTTCTGGGGTAGGGAACTCTCGCGCTCAATTGATCGCCGCCACTCGCGGGCACGACCTATTAATTGGCTTCGATATGGATCATCGCTCGAACCCATCCGTCTGTGGACAGCTCGCGGCATTGATCGCAGAGCGGGCGTGCAATTCGGAGTCGTACCTCGCAACTACTCGAAGAACAGAGATCATTATTTGGGAGGGCGATGCCAAAGGAATTGATGACGCAGCTCTGACCGTCATTCCTTTTAGCACGATCAATGTCAAACGATGGTATGAAACGCTTGCGGGAGATTCGCTGGAGCGCGTCAATGACGTCTGGGACAGGTTGGAATTTAAGCCGTGAGGAGTATCCATGAGTGAAGAAGAACACACCGATGATTGGTTTGGCTTAGACGCCGCTGTTGGAGTGATTCGAGCATATGAGCGGGCGTCCCGACTCAACCCCCGCGATGCTAAAATGCACTTCGATTATGGGATCGCCTTCATGGAGTTAGGGACCGGATTCGAGAAGCATGCTATCGAAGCATTCAAAACGGCGGCACGACTTTGTCCCTCTTGGTCGGCGGTTTACTTACAAGTGGGCATTGCTTACGCATCAGCAAACCAGAGAGAAGAAGCGCTCGAGTCTTATAAGCACGCTCTCACCCTTCAACCTAATGACACCAACACATTGGCGGCACTCGCCCACGCATCTTTGATGATTGGTTGCTATGACGAGGCGGAGCGTGTGGCAACGCGAATGATAGATATCGCGCCTCTTGCTTCCAGTCCACATCTAATCTTAGGTGTGGCGCAGCTTCTCCAATGCCGGTATACGGACGCTGATAAATCTTTGCACCGAGCCATCAGTCTCGAAGCGGATTTGGCCGAAGCTCATTATGGGATCGGACTGGCAGCCATCGCTCTCGGCAATTACACCGTGGTACAGCTTCAACACGAGAGGCTGACGGAGCTTAACTGGAGGCTGGCAGGAAAGTTGATGGAGCACCGAGAGCGTGATGGTTTCACGCCAGCAAAGGTCATTAATTGTCTATTTGAGACAGACACAAATGTGAGAATCAACAAGGGATAAGCTGCCCAAATAAGGTGGGCAATGTCAAAACCACTCTCTCTACTCAGGGTTGCGAATTCGCAACTTAAGATAGCGTAAATGCAGAGCTGAACTTTCTAAACTTAGTGTGAATTTGATCTCTATAAAAGATTTTTCATATCAGCATAAACGTACGTGTATATCAGTAATTGCTTGATTTGTTGAGGTTTATCTTAATGGCTTTCTCGAATTCGCTACACCATAACCTTCAAGATGGAGTTGCTCGCAACCTTTGGTTGATATACCGGGGATTATTTGGCGCATCTTTTGCCTCTAGTCTTTTCGGATTTGCTGTATAGGCTCATGGAACCACCGAAAGGAATATCTATATCCTGAGCTGGAGTGGTTCTATTGTCGCCTATGGAAAGGCAAATTGGACTATCTATCTATAAGGAGACAACGATGAGAACAAATCGATGGAATAGATCTGAAAGCAAAGAATATCGGGTGCTATACTCCCTATTCCTTATTGCTATCTTGATTGCCTCTTCTGTTCTGTCTGGATGCGGGCCATCGTCTTCCGGCGCACAATCTGCACAAGATTCAGTATATAATCGAGTAACTACCTCAAAAAAGATTAGAGCTGCTTGGATTACCTATCCACCTGCGTGTATGAAAACTCCAGATAATAAGATGACAGGGATATTCGTCGATACTTTAGAAAGAGCAGCTTCAAATTTAGGGCTCACTGTGGAATGGGGGGAGGAAGTTGGTTGGGGTTCTCAGATCGAAGGATTGAATACAGATAGATACGATATAATTGGATCACCTGTATGGGCAAACCCCACCCGAGGCAGAGAAACTACCTTGTCGACCCCTGTTTATTATAGTGGTATAGGCATCTATGTAAGGAAAGATGATAATCGCTTTGGAGTAAAATATGATGACTGGAACTTGATCAATTCAGATAAGGTCAGGATTGTAACTATTGATGGAGAGACGGGTGATTTGATAGCAAGAACTCAATTCCCCCAGGCTCAGCGAGTGTCACTGCCGCAAACAGCTGATATATCACAGTTGTTCCTAAATGTATCTAGCAATAAGGCTGACGTTTTATTCGCGGAGCCCTATTTCTATTATCAATACCTAAAGAGTAATCCAGACAATCTTAAGAATGTAGCTGCTCAAGCTCCAATCCGGGTCCTTGGGAACTGTTATATGTTTAAGAAGGGCGAATCTCAAATGAAACAAATGCTGGATGTCGCAATTGATGACCTAATCAATAGTGGCTACGTAGATGAACTTTTTAAGAAGTATGAAGGAGCAGCGAACGCTTTTTATCCGGTTGCTCGACCCTACCGGGCTGTCGCGAGCGCACAAGCAACAAGCAGTGGCCAGTGAAAAACGGTACCATCAGCCAAGATACTTCGAAGCCATTGAGCATCCTGAATAGTAGGCGGACTAGGGATGGGGAAGGTTTTCCGAGATGAACGTGTTCGACATCCTAATCAGTCACAAGGAGCAATTCCTGCTTGGATTGCTAACGACCCTGAAACTTTGTCTGTTCATTTGGCCTATAGGAATTGTTGTAGGTACCGCGCTAGGTATCGCTGGGGCAAGGTGGAAGTTTGCTGTAGGCCTACCATCTAAAGCTTCTTCCTTCATCCTATCCGGTATTCCTATACTGGTGTTTCTTTTCTGGTTGCATTATCCATTGCAGTCGATTCTTCAAGTAGTAATTCCTCCTTTTTATACGGCTGCGATTGCTCTAGCCATTGTCAATGTATTTTTGGTGGCAGATTTGATTCGTGGCGTTCTGAACGACTTCCCCACGCAATATATCATGGCAGCTCAAGTCTGCGGTCTGCCCCATCGGCAGATAGTAACTCGCATACAGCTTCCTATTATATTCAGGCAGGTTATACCCAACCTCCTCTTCGTACAAGTTGGCATGTTGCAAGCAACGCTTTTCGCAAGCCTGATCTCAGTAGATGAAATCTTCAGAATAGCTCAACGCATAAACTCTGAGGTTTATCGTCCAGTTGAGATTTACACGGCTCTAGCAGTTTTGTTTTTGATTGTATGTCTACCAATGCATGGCACTGCCTATTGGCTGAAAGCACGCTTCACAAGAAACCTGTCAGAGCAATGAAGGCGAGATATAGCAGATATGCTTATAGGCAATAATATTACGAAGATCTATGGAACTAAGGTGGCTCTCACAGATGTGAATGTCTCAATATCTCCAGGAGAAATCACTGCGCTTATCGGCCCAAGTGGTAGCGGTAAGAGTACATTTCTTCGCGCACTGTCTCTGCTAGACCCTCCTGATAAGGGAAATATAACAGTTGATGATGAGATATATGTATTCCCCAAAAAAAATGGAAACATGACTACGCCTCCCTGGCCAAAGCTTACCATCGTCTTCCAGCAACTTTTTCTTTGGCCCCACCTTAGTATGCGACAGAATATTACTTTGCCCTCGGAGAATACAAACGGCTCAAAGAGAAAGACCTCAATTGAGGAATTGATCGAGCTATTTGACATGGAAGAATTTATTGACCGCTTCCCGAATGAAGTATCTCTAGGACAGCGTCAGCGTGTGGCAATAGCGAGAGCGCTAGCTCTAGAGCCCAAGTATTTGCTCCTTGACGAGATAACTTCTGCATTGGATGTGGAGCATGTAGGCAGATTGCTAAATCACCTTAAGGTTCTTAGAGATCGTGGAACAGGTATTCTTCTAGTTACCCACTTGATAGGTTTTGCAAAACGAGCGGCCGACCAGGTTCTGTTTATGGAGAAGGGCAAAATCGTAGAGACAGGTGGGCCTGAAGTACTGTCTTCTCCTCAGAGTAAGCGATTGGCAGCTTTTCTCTCTCTCGTTGATACAGCGAGTTAGTGCTTATTGATAAGGAGTGAGTTATATGAGTTACGAGTTTACAAAAACAATATTTGTGGCCGATGCAATCTACACTTATATGCGAAATGGGAACCTTCCAACAGAAAGAGATTCGGATTTTCTTGATCGTATGCCTCTGATTGATACTCTCCGCCAGCGAGTATCTGAGGAGGACCTTCCATGGCTTATGGATATTGTTGAAAACGAAGATGGGCTCACGGCAGGTTTGTATTGTAGTCTTTTGCGTAAATACAGTCACCGTCAAGATGTAAAAACTCGTCTTGAAGGACGTTGGGATTCAGCGAGCGCTTATCTCAAAAACCGGCTGATGTGGAGGATGTTGGATAATCCTGAACTTCCGCAAGAGTGGCATGAGCGCTTCTTCGATTTTGTTTTAGAGGAATGGCAGGTATTCAATGATTTCAATCTCAAGTTTCTTGGAAGATCACAACAAGGAATTAGCAACATAATATCTAGATTAGGAGATTCCTCTTTTCCAGAATCAAAGAAATGGATCTATTTATGTTGTGTCCCCGTTGTAGTTGAAGATAAAAAATTAGCAAGGATACTGATAAACCTCGGACAGTCTATAGCCGATCCATTTGCTCGGAAAGTAACACAGATACTGTCAGAACGATTCTTCTCAGATGAAAACGACAAGGAGGTACAGCAACAAGCGATACCACCTAAAGATCAGATGGAAGAACTAGAATTTATTTCTCATGCCCTTGTCTCCTATATGCGAAATGGTAATAAGCCTACCGAGATAGAAGCGGATTATCTAAATCGATTGCCTATAGTTGATAAGCTGCGCGGCCAAATAACTGAAGGGGACTTGCGATGGATTTCTGATACTGTAGAGAAAGAATCGGGTGAAGTGTGTGGCCTTTATTTGAGCCTTCTTCGAAAATTCGATTACCAAACAGATGTACAGCTACATCTACGCAAAAGATGGGAAAACGCTGACGCCTTCCTACGTGCCCATCTGATGTGGCGAATCCTAGATGACCCGAACTTGGCGCAAGAATGGCACAGAAGGCTCTTTGATTTTGTGTTAGAGGAATGGGATACGTTTAATAGTGTATCATTGAAGTTTCTCGGAACACCTCAGACTGTTGTTATACAAGCCCTGAAACGGATCGGTGATTCAAATTTCCCCGATTCAAAGAAATGGGCCTACCTATGTCGTATTCCCGGACCTGCTGAAGACCAAGAGGCGGCACGAGCATTACTACATTTAGGACTTTCAATGAATGACGAGTTTGCGCGTCAGGTGGCAGAAGTTTTATTAGAGCGATTTTTCCAGAGAAGACCGTCAAAGGCGGCTGGCTCTTACTAAGGAGGCAAGGGAAATGAGAGCTGATTGGCAAGCCAAAGATTGTATTGCATTACTTGGAGGAGCTGTACGTTACACAGAAGAACAGGTCATAGCCGCTTTCAAAATTGGAAAGGAGATCGCTGCTCAAGGTAAAAACTTGCTTACAGGAGGAACCTCAGGAATTCCGTATGCTGCTGCCATCGGTGCGAAGCAAGGCGGAGCTGTAGTAATAGGAGTCTCACCTGCAGCTAATATTGAAGAGCATACGGCGAAATATAGGAAGCCGGTCGATCACATTGATATAATGGTATACACCGGAATGGGCTTCGAGGCGAGAAATGCCATCAATGTGCGTTCGGTTAAAGGAGCAATCTTTGTAGGAGGGGAATTTGGAACATTGGGTGAGTTTAGCGCTGCTTACACCTGTGGTAATAATGTTCTAGGGGTTCTAGATGGAATGGGTGGCGTCTCAAACCATATTCGTAACATTCTCACTACTACACAGTCACAGTATGGGAGCCAGGTCATCTTCGATTTAGACCCGATCAACCTTGTCCGCAGAGTTTGTACCGAGGTTGATCTGAGATTTTCAACTAGGGCGTTTCACTCGACATGCGAAGAAATCGGGAGCGACGTGCGTGAGATCATCAATCGGTTCCTCGACGTGGAGAACACTGCATCATGCAACACGCAACGGGCGAGTATACCGATTGGCGTCTAATTGAATATAAACCTGCCATAGCCGAACTGCTGCCCAATTCGCTACTTCCATATGTTTCTGGTGAGCAGACGGCCCTCGATATTGGCTGTAATACAGGGAGTGCCTCACTCTTCCTTGCCCAACACGGTTTAAATGTTATTGGTATTGATATCAACGCAAAGGCGATTTGTATGGCCATTGAGCGAGCTGAGCAAAGCGGCTTGTGTACACGTGCTCGGTTTATCGAGTCTGACATTCTAAATACACAGGACCTTGGCCTGTTCGATGTGGTGCTGATGATCCGGCTACTTACTTGCTTTCCTTCGCTCGAAAGTTGGCATCTACTTTTGCAGAAGGCTTATTCCAAGCTTAAAGATGAAGGCCTGATTTATGTCAATGACTTTAAGATCGCAGAGGCCAGTGAGGTGTACCAAAAAAGATATGATGGGGGTGTTCGGCTGGGGTGGAGAAAGGGAAACTTCGCCGTTAACGATACGGCAGGCCATCTCTTATTCGTGGCCCATCATCATTCAGCCGATGACATCGACGAGATCATATCGCCTTATTCACAAATGATTCTCAATTTCCAAAAATCCCTCTCGATGAATGGAAACGAGTGTGAAATGTTTGAGTTTATTGGCCGGAAAAAGCCGCCGACCTAGAAGCGGGTTCCCAAGGAGATTAAAATGCCCCACGAAATAACGAAGAATCTAGAATCAGGAAATTTTGAAGCATCCAAGGAGAAAGAAAGTTGTGACACTAATTCCTACTCGTTTTTTGCGCTCTGAAGCGCCTCTGGATATGCAAGTTGCTGCCAGTCATTATGAAAAGAAGTTTGGGGTAACCTTCGACTCGCTAACATTCTTTTCAAAAGAACTCCTTAGCGAACTTCATCGCACTGAACCGGAGATCACAGAAATTCCCGCAAATATAGAGATAGCTTCACAGTCAGATACTACAATTCTTGCGGACGTAGACATACTCAGCCGTGTTGCTAATATTGAATCTACAGACCTCGCTCAACGTGAACAGTATTTTTCTACATTGAAGGCAATTTATAGGAAATTGAAATCACCCCCAGAAAAGGCTTCCCAAGGCGAGGATATCTTAGTTGTTGGGATTGAGCGCGAGGGTAGGATTTTAGCAAAATCACTAGGCTGGTTCTCCATTGGTCGTGATTTACGTCCCCACGCAAAAAGAATTCCCTACAAAGGTGGTTTGCTTGTTGGTCTTAGCGAATTCCCAGATCTTGAAGCGTATTTAAAATCAATAATAATTGATGGTGCAATTGCGACCGGAGCAACCATTATTTCAGTCATAGATAAGTTGCGTCCGCTAATCTCTTCTTTTAGTATCTACTCTGTTCACGCAACCTATGAAGGACTTCATGCGATAAATCGCTATTGTGTCGCAACGGGTTTAAGCCTTAATATCACGGTCGGGCACGCAACTCTTGGCCTAAACGAAAAGTTTTATGCAGTGGATCAAGTAAACACAAAGTTGTTAGTCGTTGGAGACTTAGGTGATACAATCAACGAGTTTGACAACGGACTAGAGTAGTTAGAGTTGCCGATTTTGTGTGAGCATTTACCGGGCTCTGCCTTGGCCTCATCGGTCTTGGCTATAAGTGGCTACCTCAATATACGTTATCAAAGCGAATAGTCTAGGGTCTTTTGTGCTGAACCGGCCGGTTAATCTCGGTGCGGTATCCATTTGTCGCGTTTTGAGATTGAGGGAAGGAGCCTTGCATACCGAGTCCTGGAGGTGATAATTAACGTAGTCTATAGACCTCGTAGTTGTTTAGTCCCGTTCTTCTATGAAAGTGGCAAGTGTGGCCCTAAATCTTTGAATTTGAAAATGCCAAATTCTATCTAGAGATAGCATTCAAAATTGCTGTAAATAATTTGCTAAATCCAAAAGCATCGGTTGGTCGACGCGGATCTACAGAAAGAAGGCTGCACCATCTAATTTCTTTTTCTTGTTGGTCAATGATTTTGTGAATAATGGGCTTTAGTTCAGTCGATATAAGGTGAGGAAGTAGATGACGAAAACAGAACTGAGCGAGCGCGAGACAATTAAAGTGTTAGATATAATGCGTGCCGCTGAGGACCGATGTGGGAAAATTTTGTCAGAGTTGGCAAATAAACCAACTGATATTACATCAGAGGGGCTAATACCTAATCTAGATATTGACAGGTACTATGATCGCCTACTCCGTGTAGTTGGGCGAGCCCTCTTCGAAGTTAGCAGATGTTTTGCCAAAGAAAGTGACAACATCGATACCTATTTTTGGCCAGGCTATAATTCTATTCTAGGTCAAGATGCACCAAGAAGAGTTCAAATCATTCCCGAAATGTTTACTAATATCCCTGGCGGAATTGGTTTTGAATCGACTTCACTAACAGAAGATTACATCGACTATATAGATTCTATCCAACACAATATATCTTTGGTGGATGCTACGGGTTATTATGATTTATCTCATACGAGTCTTTGGTTCGATTGTCTTCTCAGTCCATACAATAAGGATGATGTCTTCAGTGATGGTACGCGCTTTATAGTTGGAGGAACACATCATTGGGTGACGTCTAGAAATGTAAAATTGAATGACAACACCCCCTTGGACGTTTTGTCTATTGGAATATCAGAAGAGGAATCCCCACCTCCGAAAAAAGGGTTTATATCTGTAAACCTAAAGCCACATGAATATAATGACTGGGGAAGACAAATTGGTGAGTACTTAGAAAGTACCGTCCCAGACGGGGCTACGTGGCCATCAGACCCTGAGTGGGATACTATCAAATATGAGCTGAAAAAAAACCGTGCTCGTAATATTACACGTAGGCTCTACAGCATTTGGCTTAAGAATAATTTCGATCCAACTTGGAAGCTACATGACATTTCAGCGATGGTCGATGACACAAGGCGACGTGGAGAATGGAAAGGGCTTGATAAGCTTGCGGATAGGGTCAAAGCACTCGCATATGCAACAACTGGACAGTTATCAAAAATCATAGATCGTGAAGATAGTGCTATATACTACGGAATAGAATTATTAGAATGCGCCTCGACTTTGAAACCACATGAATACAAGCATTGGTATACTCTTGCATTAAAGAAGACAATATTAATCCCGGGCCTTAAAGAAATTCCGAATGAAATTGGCTCGGCCATGTTGTATTCCTCGGTCGAACTTCCAGAAGTTTTCTTCTCTCTCGTAAAACCTTGGATTGAATCAATCTACCTTGAGATCAGATCTTTCGAAAGCGCTTTGTTGCTGAAGCAAAGAGCTGGGCTTGAGGGACAGCAACGCCAAGCGCGCATTTTTGCACACCAGACAGCAGGTCTGGTTACAGTGCCTTGGGCGGATCCTGAGCGAATCCATTTGGAAGATGAATCGCAGTTCTTACTCTGGATGGCTGTGACGCTTACCACTCATATCTGGGGAACGGTCAATCTCAAGCCTAAAAGCCCCATATACGACGAGGCAGGTTTTCCCGAGTGGGAAAACCTGAAGCTGCAGCCTGAAGAGATTCTTGAAAAATTAATTTCATTCGCATTTCTGCACGGCTTGCAACGGGCATCGAAGGCGCCGCGTCGTCCTGATCCCGGAGCCGGAAATTCCTGGTTGCAAAAATTGAGTGAAGCAAAAGAAGCTGCTATTTTGTTGCAGCAGCGGTCTGAGCGAGACGCCTTATTACGGGAGCGTTTGGGTTTCTGCTTACCATCATACCCACCAAAATCTTGGATGGTTTATAAGGGGTTTATCCTCTGCTTTCATCATAGCCTCTGGCAGGCGACCAATCATGCTTTCAAAGCTTCCCTGGAAGGAGGTCATGAAACATACCTCTGGATAGAATGGGATGATAATAGTCTTACGATATTCAATCGGTCGGCTTTATTGAACGGAGAATCTCCCAAAAGGCCAAGTGATATGGACTTCTTAGAGTTCTTAAAATTGAGACTTCTAAACGTTTTTTCGGTTGACGGTCCAGAACAGATTAAGAATGAACAGACGCAAGCAGAATTAAATGTTTGGCGCACTAGAATAGTGTACAAGGAGGATAGTAATGGTCTCAAATAACCAAGGCTTGGTGGCTAGGGGAGAATTGTCATATGTGTGGAGTCGTGAGTCTGGCAGACGGATCATCGTAATTATTGATGATGAGTTCTACCATGTACATGGGCCTAAACCTTACCCTGCAACGCTAGCGAGTACTCAGGGGTTATATGCAACCTTTCTGCATTCGCGTGACGAGGATGATACGCGCGCAGTCGGATTCTTTATGCTGCCACATTCAGTAGAATATATAGACACACAACTCATACCAGATATTTCGGGTTGGCTTAGTGAAGTCCGCAACGGTGAAACTCAGGTTTATTTCTTGATTGATGTCTTTTACGGCCCTGAAGACGAAGGAATTGAAATGGGGCCAGCGGTATTTAAAAGGCTACAGTCTATCTTTACTGAAGAGAAATTCGCATTTCTAAGTCAGGCAGGCTGGTCGCCGTTGGACGAGCCCTCAGGGCCTCTGATTAGGCCTCAGGTGTTCGCGAAAGGCACAATTGAAACTCAATCTAAATTAAAGCATAAATTGCCCGAGGACTTCCTGAAGTGGCTAAATGTAACTCAAGATCAGCCGCGAGCATCGGAAATCGATCTTGATACATGGAAGCGGTTACGCAAAAGCGCACTGGCGATATGCAAGGAGTTAGGATATAAAAGCGGGCAAAAGTATTGGGCGCATCATCTTCCATATGGTGGTGATTTTTCGGGTGATAAGTTCGAGAAGATACAAACTTGGACGGGCGACTTGAAAAGAGCTCTGCTCCAAATCGCGTCAGAAATAGAGGAATTTCCTGATTACGGCTGGGAGCATGATACGATAGATGCGATACAGGGTTGGGAGCAACCACCGGTTCGAGCTCTTGCCCAATTTACTCCTGAGGCTAAAGATTTATCTGCCGCAATATATCTTCTTAAAAAGGATGTGCGTCGCAATACACAAGACACCCAAGATCAGAAAGTAAAGGTTCGTTTTGCCTCGAGTTTAACGATGCGACCATTTGACCTCAAGCATGATTATTTATGGTTTAATATTTCAGCCGTGGGCAGGGGCTTATTTCTACTGGCGGAAAGTCTTAAAGGGGAGATCAACAAAGTCTTGAAGGGAACTAAAAAGTTGGACGAATTGCCTGTTAAATGTACAGGTGGACGTATTTTCTGGAGGATGACCGAACTAGATAAAGATGAGAAACTCGGATTACAAATCGAAGTAGAGCAATACCTGATTGGATGGTCGGTTAGCTCTGACATGATATGGAAAAATTATCCATGTTTTATGAGATGCAAATACCCCTTGCCGGATCCTGGGAAAGCTACTGGGGTCGTAAAAGATGCTTATGATTATATAAAACGCAGCGGGGCTCGGCTGATAACTAATGACGGGACTTTAACCATAGATATCGAAGCGAAGGTGATAAGTGACGAAGATAACTCGAATCATACTTATTGGGAGGTCATGGGTTGATGTCATTGAGGATTCTCATAATAGGTAGAGGCTCAGTACCAAGCGAGCGTGTGGCAAATGGTCACTTGCTTGAGTTTCAGTCTAATGCCAGACCTTCGGGAAGTGTTTTGTCTATGGAGAACTATGACTTCGTTTTTCAGCATCTTAGTACGGTGAATCCAGAGGCGGCGGATGCTATTGCAGAGTGGATCAGCAAGGGATGGAAGCAAAAAATAGTAGGTTTTAGCGGTGGGCAGGTTCCCTCCAATTTATCCAGCCAGCCCATCCCTCAAATTGAACATCTTCTAGACCGGCAAAGCATAATTGATTTAGCTTGGGTTGCAGTCCCAATAAACTTTAATGGCGATGCTCAAGAACTACTGACATTGCTGAAGCCACGGAAGCTTGAATTACTCCCTGCTCTTGCCATTCTATGCCAAGGCTACCTTGCCGTTCATGCCGCATACGCCAATTCGGAAGTTCCAGACTGGAAATCGGAAGACATCTTACCAGCCCTTGACCAAATGGGCTGGAGCGCGCTTGTTTCACGAATGGGTTCCGGGGGCTTATTGATACGGCCTAATTTGGGCACCGAAAAAAATAATGTTCGCAAGCAAAGCTGGTGGCTACAAACATTTGGGGTTTTGGATGAATCCCAGAAATTGATGGAAGAAAAGTGGATAGGCTTTAAGAATAACCTAATGTACGAATGTGGTAAAGGAGTTAAGGCTGGGATACCTGCCGAGTTGAACATATTACTTGACGCTCTAGGTAGGGAAGAAAGCATGGTCGAGCCGAAAGTTGTTGCTGATGCGTATAGCGCCATAGCCATTCAACTGGCAAAAGAGTAATTTACCGTATGAGCAACCTCTGGCAGAAACGGCGAAGTGAGTTTAATCATGATTGGCTGAAGAATCAGTACATGCCGACCTTGGCAACATGGATCAATCTTCTGGATGGTCGCATTGAGGATTTTGAATACGAGGATACATTCGTTGCTAACGCGCTCCCGCAATGGGAATTGCATCGAGGAGAAGCCTCAGCGCTGGCAGAAGATTTTGAACAATTAATGTCGCCCCGGCAGTTGTTCAGTTACGCCCCTCTTTCCCTCTGTGATGAAGACACGAAACAGTGGCTCGGAGATTTAATCCATGCTCTTTGGCTTACGAGATGTCCCGTCAAGCAATTGATGGGGACTACACTTGAGGCCATAGAGTCTGTGAATGAGGCATATAAACAAATTCAAGAAGCTTTGAGGTCCTGCCCTGACACCAAGTCTGCAAAGGCTCTAAGAGTATATCGAAAGCAGTTTTCGAATCTACGCGAACGATGCCAAGACCTTGCTGATGCTATATCAGCATTCCCGCGTGAAATTGTTATAGCATGAGCGATATGAACTCCATTCCTCGAATACTGATCATTGACGATCTTTTCGGTCGGGTGCACCAAGATCGTCGTAATAATGAGCGCGCCAGTCTGTGTGGACAGTATTTAATAGAGGATGTAACTGGGGATGAGATTGGGAAGGGGAGCCCGCTGAAAGTCAAAAGTCCAATTGCTCAAGCTGTATTTTATCGAGGGCAAAAACCTATTTGTTCGACAATTGGCGACTACGTTGAAAATGATCTAGAAAGTACTCTGAAAGTGATTCGTGAAGGTTGGTTCAATTTGCAGCCTGAGACTCCTTGTTGGGCAATGGTGCTGCTCGATCTCTGCTTTTATACAGGCCTAGTAACTGAGGAGAGTAATCGAAAAACTCTTGGTATGCCCGAAGGCAGAAAAGGGGATGATGACCCTCAAGGATATTTCGGCTTGCGAATTCTCCAAGCTATCGAAGAGGAGATGCCTGATTTACCCGTCATCATTCTCTCCAGCAAGCCTCGCGAGGAGGTAAGCAGGGAATTCTCTATCAGAGGTGCCAGAGCATTCATTCCTCGTGACCAAGGGAATCCAGAAATGCTGAGGGACTACTTATGGCATCATGGCCTAATACCAGATTCTGAACAACTCATTGTCGGTCAATCCAAATCGCTTTTGCTTGCGTTGCGGGATGCGAGACAAGTTGCCGGTTCGAAGCAACAGATTCTCATTCGGGGTGAAGCGGGGACAGGCAAGGAGTTATTAGCAAGGTTTATTCATAATGCTAGCCCCCGTGCACAAAATGCCTACGAAATCGTTTCCCTTCCGGCGATCCCGTCCACTCTAGTTGAAGACACCTTGTTCGGTCATGTGCGTGGCGCTTTCGATGGCGCTCAGGGTGAGAACGCTACTCGTCAGGGCGCGTTTGAGAAGGCAGACAATGGAACTCTCTTCCTTGACGAGGTAGGAGATACGCCACCAGATGTGCAGCCCAAGATGCTTCGCGCTATTCAAGAAGGAGAGGTTCAGCGTTTAGGGACTGACCGCATAATCAAAGTGGACGTGCGTATAGTGTCAGCGACGAATGTAGATATTGAAGGTAAAGTAGCCACTGGCGAAGGCTTCCGACGAGACTTGTTGGATCGGCTGCGTTTGGGCGGAACCATTCTCTTGCCACCGCTCAGATATCGCAGAGAAGATATCGGCCTCCTGGCAGAAAAATTTGTTAGAGAGGCCGAACGTAAGATCCAGAGGGCTTTGCGGCGCAAAATTGACCAAGATGCGTTGGAAAAGTTGTATGGATACGAGTGGCCAGGAAATATTAGGGAACTGCGAGCTGTCATTTTCGAAGCAGTTCAAAAATATCCAGATGTCGAACATCTTGTGCCGGTGCACATCCGGCTGCCAGGAGTTCCAGGACCATCCGCTGTTTCAGCTTCAAGTCCTGAGAGTGACTCACAGGTTAGTACGAGCCCACTAAAATCAAACACCCTTGAAGAACTGGTCAATGCAATAGACTCGTTTAAATTCGACTCGGCAAGGCCAGATCAACTTGTGGGCAAGCTGCCACAAATCGAGGATGCTTTTGCGCGCTTGCTAGCGCGTTATTTAAGAGCAGCTCTGGAAGCTAACGTCCAAAACCGCACTCCTCAAAATCCCAGGGGTGAGATTCGCATTCAGCCCACTATAAATATGATGAAGGGCTGTAAAGTAGCCACTTCCAAAGCTGCTGATATTATCAAGCAGCTTTTAGGTCTCAGTGAAGAAGCTATCGAAACGTTGTTAAGAGATCCGGAAGATTCTCTGTTAAAGGATGCTCTCGAAATGGCACTCCGTCTGCGCCCAAAGAAAGCTGGTTCCGGGAAGAAGACAAGCGATCAAGATTAATCATAATATGCACACGATATTTACTACTGAAATGACGTAGAAAACAACTACTGAAGAGGAGATGATAGATGCCACTAACTTATACTTTGTCCCCAGTAGCTAATGCTATAGCGAAAGTTCTCGAAGTCTTACATCCCAACAGTGTGGCAGGGGCTGCTCCTCCAAACGACAAACAATATCTCATCCTATCCTACAGCAATGTTCAAGATTTTAATTTTTTATGGAAGTTCTGGGAAGATGAAGCACTTCAAGAGGCAGAAGTGGGAACAGAGAACTCAGCGCCCAACGGAGACATAATCAAATGGTCTTATGCACCGATTAAAGAGAATCCAGAAAACAAAAACTTAATTATAGTATGGGATGGAATCCCGAATCCCCAGATTGTTGGCAACGTATATTTAGGTAGCTACGTCACACCCTACGATTGGGTAATGGCATTCTTCTTCATGCTGGAGTCAGGTGGTTTTGCCGGAAGGCCGCCCATACAAATTACAATCATTGATTTAATCTCTTCCGAAAATTCAGCTTCTGAAAGTGCGCGCTTATACCAACAACTACATCTCGGCGAAAGTCTGTTTCTGAACTGGGTTCAAGTATATCGCCCCGCGGCTAGATTTGGAACTGAGAAGCAGATCTCCAATTTCTTGTGTGACATCGAGGAGGCTGAAGTAAACAGTTCGAGTAATACTTCCTTACGACAACCTTCAGCTAACAGCTTGGATTGGCAGGTGCTGCGGCGAATATGGGAAGCAAGGCTGGTTTCGCCATCTGAGCCTCGAAACCGGCACGCTATCGCAAACATTGTTGGACCACAACTCCTCATCGCCGCTATGAATTCGCGCTCTGCAATATCTTCTAACGCGGATTCGCCTTGCTTAGCCGCACTGCTCACTCTGATGCGATGCTTGGGTCTATTCCCAGACATCCGCGAAATGGTTAGCGCGCCCTGGGTAAAACCAATTGAGTGGAAAAACTATAACGAGAGGGAGACTGCTCCGGTTTTCGTCCTCTTAGATGATATGCATGACCTTGGATGGTCTGAGTTTATTCGTCTCTCACTCGGAATCAATCCAACTGCGGAACAGGATGGAACACTAATCCTTGCTGACGCGCCAGATGCACAGAGATTTGGTACTCAAAGAACAAAGAGTTTATTGGACTTACTCACTGATGAGACAGGTCGACTTCGGGTAAAGGAAGGACTGGATTTAGGCGGAGGGGAGAAAGATACAATACTATTTCTGGACTTACGATTATTTAACCAGCGAAGAATAGAAGATGAGATGGAGTTCTTTAAAGAGTTATTAATTCTGGCTCGGCAGGTTGAAGAAAATGGCTCTTTGCAAAAAGATCTGCCTTGGGCAGGGTTCACCAGCCAAGAGATTCACGCAATTGAAGATTGCATTGTCAATGAAAAGATTGAAAGTGACTGCTATTTTATAGCCCTTACCTTGCTTCCGCGTCTAATCTCTTTGGTCGACCCGATGCTCCCCATCATTCTGTTTTCATCAACAGGTCAAAGGCGCATCTCTGAAGCCCTAAAAGCTTACGGCAACATCATCACTGATTTTGACAAACCACGATTCTTTGTGGAAGCGTGTAGTGGCATTGTAGAAGAAACACGACATCGTTTTGAGCGTGCGGTCAATCGTGCCCTGATGCTGCTTAAAGGCAGGTCAGTTTGCCGACAGTTTAAGACCGGAAGCAATCCTGATTATAAAGACAACACCGAATATTATGTCGAGATTTTCATTGATGAAGCTGATGAAGTTGCTGAGGAAACCTTTCGAGTTGGCGGGCTTGCCATTATTTACGAAGATGAGCGCCAAGCAGAGAAGTTCAATAAAGGGATGATACAGCAAGGTTTGACGTGGGGATCAACTGATATTGAAGAAAATCCCACGAACATTATTGATAAACGCTTGCCGCGATTCGAAGATTATCAAGCCACTATATATGATCCTGTTGATCAACTTCTGAAGGCTATAAAAGTGAAGGGACTTGTCGGATTTACTCTAGCCGCCCAACCTGACCGAAAGTGGATTGATTCTACTGACCTAACAAGTCCCTGGTGCCTCGATAATCTATATCGGAATTTAGTAAGCCAAGCCATCGAAACATTATTCTATGAGGTGCTGCCTGAAAAGATAGGGCAGAAGGAGCCGCATTTTAGTTGCGGGGTTTATGTTGCGTGTAGAAAACGATGTCAATCAGACGCAGACGCTCCCAGAGATTGGGATCCTAAAAATAATAGGATGAATATAACTGGCAGGTACGGCATTAAAATTAAGCCTGATAACAAGTGTACGAACGGACGCTCTTTTCAAAGCATTTCTTCAGATGATGTTTATCCAATGGTTGCAAAAGTACGAGCGTTGATGCCGAATGCAAATATAAAAGTCATAACAGCCCGGGGTAGCCAACTTAGGTATGGAGTAGATATAAGTTATCCTGAAAGTTTGCCGCGCCCGGCGCACCTCTTAGCGGATCCGGTTGTCAGCCTTTCAAACACACCATATAAATTGAAAAAGCAGCCTTCTCTCAAGTCTTGGATCGACCAGGGATTCACTTCAGTTGCAGATGATCGATTCGTAGCTACATTACAAGCCTGCCTATATGCCCGTGCAGGTAGACATATAGAAGCAATTCTTGAGGCATATAAAGCTAGCCTACTATCGGCAAGCAAGAAAGAGATTGAATGGTGGTCAAGGACACAAATTAGTCGCAGTATTGCATCCCTCTCGGGAGGGGACTTTGTGAAGCTATGTTTACAACTGACAGAGGCAAACATCTGAGCGAAAGCAAGATTTTATTAGCCATTCATAAGCTTCGCGGCGACTATTATCGAGCGAGCTTCATTTAACCCAGTCAAATAGTCCAAGCTTTCCAATGAAAAATCGGCATCTGAAATGATGCCCACGTCAAGTTACTAGCAATAACATTGTTGCTACTGCAAATGCCGAAATAGCTACCTGCTTAGGGAAGTCAGCTAGAATTAAGTCTATCAAAACAATCGCGAATATATCCTGGGCTTATGGGCACGCTGATTGCTCAGTGCTTGGTGACTGCTTAACGGAAATTGCAACTCTTGCTTTTTCGCTTTCATCAGCCTTTTAGTTGGTAAGGTTACTTTCTTTAATCTCTTCAATAGTCTCTTTGTTTGACGATCAGTCTTTTTTGTGTCCAATGAGGCACGCTGAAAGCCCTTCCCGGGCTTTCAAGAAACTACGTATTGAGGAGGAGAAAACGTGACCACGCATAATTCACAAATAGTGCCGCTGAGCAGAATAAGGCGTTTCTTTATCTGGCCAAGCGGAGCCTCTTCAGCTATTTTGGCGCGTTGCCCGTCAGAACAGAACTACTACTGTGGACTCGGTACGCTGGTCTGGTTCAACTCGATACTTGCTGGGGCCGGAATGACCCTGATGCTAAGCCAGACCAGTGGCTCAGCTGCGAAGGCCATAATTGGTGGGATATTCTGGTTCCTATGCGTAGTGAACCTCGACCGGTTCTTGCTACTTGCCACTTATGAGAACACCGGCTGGAAAAAATTGATGCCCATATCTCGCATCCTCCTTTCTCTTTGCCTGGCGATTATTATCGGTGAACATGTTGTTCAGTACATCTTCCACAATGAGATCAACAATCAACTTGCACAAGAGAAACTCACTGCCCAGCGGACCAATTATAACAAGGCCCTCGAAGGATTTCCTGAGATCGCAGCACTAAATGACGAGAAGAGCAAAAAGCAGGCTGAGATTGAGAAGGCAAAGGAGGAAGTCAACAGATTGCGCGCCGATTATATCGGCGAAGCCGAGGGGTTAACGGGCTCTCGCGTCCGAGGCAAGGGCCCTCTTTACGAGCAAAAGGAAAGGGACTATAAGGTCGCACTGGCCGGAAAGCAAAAGCTCGAAACCGAGTTACAAGAGATTCAAAATCGCCTAGATGAGAAGAGCAAGCAGTTGGATTCTGTCGTCAAATTGGCAAATGACGCCAAGGATGCAGACAGAGGCTTTCTATCATATCACCGTGCGCTTTTTGAGATCATTAAGCAAGATTTGACCTTGCTGTTTCTCTA
>Ga0126311_10000338_pt1 | contig 22456 bp, 21 predicted proteins | sample Plot61_FD_92539 | JGI IMG/M metagenome (GOLD analysis project Ga0126311, IMG submission 92539) | Serpentine soil microbial communities from UC McLaughlin Reserve, CA, USA - Plot61 | ecosystem: Environmental > Terrestrial > Soil > Grasslands | place: USA: UC McLaughlin Reserve, Lake County... | reverse complement strand
TCCGAAATACCCTTGAGCTCGAGGAGAAGGGTGGCGACGTGGTTGACCTCGCCCTTGAGGTCTTCGGGGACGGGCTCGTTCTTGAGCAGGAGGACGCTTTCGCGGACTTCGAGGGCGTTGCCGATGGCGCTACCAAGGGGATTGTCCATGTCCGTGATCAGGGCCCTGGCGTCGATGCCGAGGTCCTCGCTCAGGCGTACGAGGAGATCGGCCAGCTCGCGGGCCTCTTCGGTGGTCTTCATGAACGCCCCGGAGCCGCGTTTCACGTCGTAGAGTAGATGCCCCGCTCCGGTCGCGACCTTCTTGGAGACGATTGAGGAGCCGATGAGCGGCAATGAATCTACCGTGCCCGTCGTATCGCGCAGGGCGTAGATCTCCGCGTCCGCTGGCGCAAGGTCCCCCGCCTCGACTATGGCGAGCCCGATCTCCTCAACCTGGTCTCTGAACTGCTCCTCCGAGAGATTGCATGAAAAGCCTGGTATAGACTCCAACTTGTCTACGGTGCCGCCGGTCGCGCCGAGGCCCCGTCCCGAGAGTTTGGCGACAGGGGCTCCGCAGGCGGCCACGATAGGGAGCGCCGTGAGACTAACCTTGTCCCCGACGCCACCAGTGGAGTGCTTGTCCACGCACTCCGGGAAAGAATAAGTCTTGCCGGATTCGGCCATCGCCCGCGTCAGTGCAACCGTCTCCTTATAACTCATCCCCCGGATAAAAATCGCCATGAGCAGCGAGGCCATCTGGTAGTCGGGCACATCCCCCACGGTGTACCCTGCAACCACATCCTGAATGAGGTTGTCGGATAGTTCGCCGCCAGACTTCTTGGTCTCTATGGCATCGATTATGGGGTTCATCTCAGAAAATCCTGTCCTGGAAGGTTGCCTCTTTCGACCCCGAGCCAGAGAGTGACCGAAGCTCCCACGTCGGAGAAGCTTTCACGAACGCCGAGGGCATGCGGCTTACCGTCCCCGACGACGAGGAGCGGGACGCGCTCGCGGGTGTGGTCCGTTCCTTTGAAGGTGGGGTCGTTGCCGTGGTCTGCGGTGATGATCATGAGGTCTTCTGCAGTGAGTGCTTCGAGCAACTCAGGCAACTTCTCGTCGAAACGTTCGATGTTTTCGGCCATACCCCCGGGGTCGCGCCGGTGGCCGTACTTGGCGTCGAAGTCGACGAGGTTAGCGAAGATCAGACCAGACTCCACGCGGCCTAGCGCATGCAGGACGGCGTCTACTTTGGCTGCGTCGTCCGGCGGAGCTGGTAAGTGCTTCGTTATGCCGCGGCCGTCGAAGATGTCCTTGATCTTGCCTACCGCCACGGTCTCGTGGCCGGCATCCTTTATGCGGTCCAGATACGTCTCGGAGGGTGGGGTTATGCCGTAGTCGTGGCGGTTCTCGTTCTCCCGCTCGTAGGAGCCTTCCCTCCCGTGGAAGGGTCGGGCGATTACCCTCTCGACCATGATCTCACCCTCCCCTATTAGCATCTTGTGGGCCTTTTTGGAGGCCTCGTAGAGCTCTTCGAGTGGGATCACGCCGGTGTGCGCGGCGATCTGGAAGACGGAGTCGGCTGAAGTGTAGAGGATCCAGGCTCCCGTCTTCTCCTGCTCGGGACCAAGCTCCTCGATTATCTGGGTCCCCGACGCCGGCCTGTTCCCAAGGACCCCGCGCCCCGTCTCGTTCTCGAAGCGACGCAGTACTTCTTCGGGGAACCCCTCCGGATAGGTAGGGAGCGGGTCTTCGAGCACGAGGCCCATCATCTCCCAGTGTCCTGCGAGGGTGGCCTTTGCGGCTGATTGCTCGACCATCAGGCCGTAAGACGCCAGGGGAGATTCAGCCGGCGGCACCCCTTCGACCTCCTCCACGTTCCCGAGGCCGAGGGCCTGGAGGTGTGGCGCCACAAGGCCACCGGTGGCCTTCGCCGTGTTCGCCAGCGTGTTGGCGCCCTCGTCGCCGAAATCCGCCGCATCGGGGGCATTACCGGCACCCAGGCCGTCGAGCACGATCACGACCGCCCTGCGTCCCATACGCGTCCTTTCCGCTACTACCGCGGTTTGCAGGAGGTTCACCTTACTGCAAACCGCGGTAAAATATCATAGTGTCTTCATCCGTTCATCGCTGGGCTACGTAGAATAAGTAACGTTCTAGACGGCGAATCGAGGTGCAGTATGGACTCCATAAGCAAGATCAAGGCGCGTGACGCGACCATCGAGGACGCCGCGGGGATCTACGCACTCGCCCGCGAGCTGGCCGAGACGCTCGGTGACTCGACGCCTACGGAAGAGTCCGTCAGGTCGCGGCTGGATGAGCTCCTGGACGAACCCGGGGCGCGGGTACTCGTCGCCGAGAACGAGGCCGGACTCGTGGGAGGGGTGAGCTTCTGGATCAAACCCGACCTCGCCCACGGCGATACCGTCGTCGAGGTGCCGATGCTCGTCGTCGCAGAGGACCACAGACGGGCCGGGATAGGCAAACTCCTGATGGAGGAGGTGCGCAACGTCGCTTCCGACAACGGCGCATCCCAGATAGAGCTGGTCGCCACCAGCGCGAACGTGTCGGCCCGTGAGTTCTACCGCTCCCTCGGCTTCGTCGAGGCCGACGTGGTCTCGCTGGAGTACGTAGGATCCCAGGAAGACCCGCCCGAAAAATAATCCTCTCCAGTATCAGGCAATGCTCGCGAAGTAGTAGGCCGCCCCGAACACGACACCGACGGCCGCGCAAAACAGCAAGGCTCGCGACCTTCTGATCTCATGTACCTCCGCGAGTCCTAGCGGCAGGAGCACGAGCCCGGCGTAAGCGGCTCCCAGGGGCCCGAGCACGGGGACGGCGGCGAAGGGCACGTAGAAGCCGAGCGGATAAGCGATTACCCTCCAGGTCACGACGTATCCGTACCGGCCACCGAGGACGCCGAGATGGTAGAGGCCGGCGAGGAGGAACGATAGCGGCAAAGGCAGTAGGACCACTACTATCGCGGGATAAAGCCCCCAGAACAGCAGCCACAAGACCGCGGCGGGGAGACCGGAGAAGAGAAGGAAGAGGCCGGGCGCCCTCATGTCCGGAATCCTGGGCAGCACCTCGAAGAACCTGACCGGGTGCGCAAGGAGCATAGTAAGCGTCCGCGCGTAGCTGGAGAACGGACGCGAGACGTCCCACTCACTCGCGCCGCCCCTGATCGTGTCCCGCGTGTAGCCGCGCTTAGCCACGGGTTCTGAGTATACAGAGGCCCAGTGGGTAGGGCGCTGTGTCGACGTAGTATTCTGCCCCTGCGATGAATCCCTCCAGGGACAGGACCGAACATCTCAAGCGGTGGGCCCCGGCTTTGCTCGGGGCAGCAGTGGCGATCTTTACCGGCATCCTCTACCTCGGGACCCTGGCACCGACGGTTCTGCCTTACAGCACTCCTGACACGCTCGACTCACCGATGCTGCAGGCCGAAGTCTCCGTGCTCGGGATCGGCCATCCCACCGGCTACCCCACCTACCTGATGCTGACACACCTCTTTACCTACCTGCCGTTCGGGGACCATGCCTACAGGGTCAACCTCGCCTCCGCCGTCTACGCGGCACTGGCCGTGCTCGTCGTGTACCTCGCAGGGTTGCGGCTAGGCAGGAGGGCCGTCGCTGCGGCGGCAGGGGCCCTGGCCTTCGGGCTCTCCGGGGCCTTCTGGAGCCAGGCGGTGATCGCCGAGGTCTACACCTTCGAGGCGCTCCTGGTGGCGCTCGTTATCCTCTTCGCGCTCCTCTGGCGAGACCGTCGCGATGACCGCTACCTGCTACTCACGGCCCTCCTGGTCGGTCTCTCCCTTACCCACCACCTGACGAGCGTCCTGCTAGTCCCCGCCGTTCTGGCCTTCATGTTCCTTACCAACAGGCGCGTGTTTTCGAGGACAGTGCTGATGCTGAAGAGCCTGGGGCTCCTTTTGCTCGGACTTCTTCCACTCTTCTACCTCCCGATACGGGCCCTGATGCACGCGCCCCTCAACGAGGCTGACCCTTCCACCCCCTGGCGCTTCCTGCTCCTCGTCACGGGTGGCAGCTTCCTGGCCGAGTCTTCGGAGAAAGGAAGGAATTGCAGCCCTTCGAGCCTCACGCTCGCCGACCCTTCCACCAAGGTGCAACTGCTTGGGGATCAGCTGCTCGGGCAGTTTCCTCTGATCCTGATGGTGGTGGGGGTACTGGCGGCCTTCTACCTGCTCTTTACGGATCGCGCGACGACCATTCTCCTCGGAACGCTCTTCTTCGGGTGCTTCGTCCAGGCCGCCGTCTACCTCCAGCTCGGGATCGAAGACTTCTACGTGTTCCTCCTGCCCGCCTTTCTGGCCTTCGGCCTGTGTATCTCGGCAGGCCTCGGAGCCTTGCTGCGGTGGGCGGGGAGCCTGGAGATCGGCTCTCCTGCCAGAGGCACCCTTCTCGTTGTCCTCTCGATTCTGATGCTCGTCGTACCGTTCTCAAGCTTGCGCGACTCCTATGCTGCGCACGACCGTAGCGGGGATTATGGGGGACGCCGGGCGATCGAGGCCGTGGCCGGCAACGTGGAGAAGGGCGCGACGGTGCTGCATCACAGGAGCCCGCTGTGGTACATGGTCCTCGTCAAGGAACGAAGGCGGGATCTCAACCTCGTCGACCCTTTCTGCACATCGTGGGACCGTCACACCGATGTCGTCTGGCCGGATCAGATCAACGCTGCCGAGGCCGCCGATCGTTACGGTACCGACGACACCACAGGTGTCGAGGCTGCGCGCAGGGCCGCCAGGACCGGCCGCGTCTACCTCCTGGCCAACGGCCGCGTTCGCTTGGAAGTTTTCCGAAACGCGGGCTTCGAAGTGATGCCGGTCGGCAAAGACCCTCTCCTCTACAAGCTCGTGCCCCGGGGGCAGAGGTGAGGAGCGCCAGCACATGTCGCCATACCACGCTCATCTCTGCTCGGATTGCGCCGGGACCGAGCGAAGCCTGACTGCTGTCAACAACAGCCACAAGACGAACGCACCGACGAAGAACCTCCACTCGACCGCTCCCCACCACGCGGCCGATCCCGTCGGACAGCACGGCACTTCCGTGGGGGAGTTGAGGATGAACAAACCCAATACAAATAGTAGCAGCGTCGCCAGCCCAAGCGTCAGGGAGAGGAGCCAGAACGAACGCCACCTCTCATCGCGCTCGAAGGCTCTCGAGAGAACGAGCATCCCCGCGATCAGGCAGAAGATGCCCCCGAAGCCGGCCAGGCCGTGGATTATCCCGGCGATGGTCGTGCTCTCTCCCTGGATGGTTGGTTCGAGGGAAGCGACGTCGGGGGCGAAGCGGAATATCCCGGCGAGGAGCCAACCGGCGCCGAATACCCCGACCAGCACGGAACCAACGCGCAACGCCCTCGAGGATATGACGGCGCGGCGAAGACCGGCGGACAGTGCCAGCGCGCCGAGCCCTAGGGCGATGAACCCTGCTATGGAAATGCTGCCGTAGGGGCCGACACTGTAGGCGCTCATGGTATTGCCGTAGAGCTCGACATTGTGTGGGCGGAGGATGTGCATGGCGGCGATAGCCAAGACGTAGAACACGGCGCCGATGATACTACGAACGCGAGCCGGACCGTCCATCCCCTTGGCGGCGTTCCGGATGCTGTTCCCGCGCTTTCTGCCAGGCGTGCGGTCGACGATTCCGAAACTCCCTTGTGTCGATCGTTGTCGCTCATCCCGCCGGGACGGCTCGGCCAGATCGCGCGCCCATGGCGATGGAACGCAGCCGGATCGCCATGACCTCTATCCATGCCAGCATAACGACCAGGAACAGGTAGAAAGCCACCTGTCCAGGGATGATGAGATCCATGAAGGACATGAACAACAGGATCGTGCAGAGAATCCCGCTGATCAGGGTGTACGAGCCATAACCCGACCAGAGAGGATCCCTCTTCAACCGCCGCCACAAGACGAAGAAGGCGGCCAGAATCGCGATGGCGACGACGAGGAATGCGAGGGCGTGGATCCAACCGTGCCAAGTCTGAGGGAGCCCGGACGTTCTCGGGTCCGCCTTGAAGCCCAAGAGCACCATCGCGATGCCGGCCATGATAACCAACGCTGGACCGGCCCACGAGGTTCTCCCGACGGCCCTGACCCCCGAGCCCGAAGGAGATCAAACACACCCCGAAGAAGACGAAGTTGGCAGCCTGGAAGTAGCCGTAGGGTCCTAACGCCAGCGCGCTCGGCCAGGGCACGGCGCTGCTGTAGATGGGGTCCCACCCGAGCCCGATCAAAAAGTCATACTCAAGGAAGGTCAGGATAGTGATCATAACCCCGAACACTATAGGGCCGATCACGCCAGCGTCCGCCAACCTCGTCAACGTTCGCCCGGACATGACGGCTCCCTTCTCTCGTACGGATTCATGTAATATATAATACAATACCTCTCGCAGGTTCACCTACCCTGTAGGGCATCCCGGATCATCTATAATCGTTGCAGGCCACAAATACGAGTTTCGGAGAAGAGGGTGTGAACATGGCGAACGATCCCTTCGGCGCGCGCACTACGCTGAATATTGGTTCCGGTGACGTAGAGCTCTATAGCCTGAGGACCCTGGACGAGAACGTGGATGGAGACGTGTTCTCGCTACCCTTCTCCATCAGAGTGATTCTCGAGTCCCTGTTGCGCAATGCCGGCGGGAAGTTCGTCTCGAAACAGGACGTCGAGGCGCTGGCCGAGTGGCCTAGGTCGGTCGGCGGGGAGCTGGCGTACCTGCCTGCCAGGGTCGTCATGCAGGACTTTACCGGGGTACCCGCGGTCGTCGACCTTGCGGCGATGCGGAGTGCTATGGAGAGCGTGGGCGGGGATGCCGGGAAGATCAACCCGTTGATACCTACCGATCTGGTCATCGACCACTCTGTCCAGGTAGACGCTTTTGGGACGCCTGCGGCCCTCCAGTTCAATGCTGAGCGAGAGTTCGAGCGCAACCGCGAGCGCTACGAGTTCTTGAAGTGGGGCCAGCAGGCCTTCGACAACTTCTCCGTCGTGCCGCCGGCCACGGGGATCATCCACCAGGTCAACCTGGAGTACCTGGCGAAGGGTGTGATCGTCAAGGACGGCGTGGCGATGCCCGATACGCTCGTCGGCACCGACAGCCACACCACCATGATCAACGGCCTCGGCGTGCTCGGCTGGGGCGTGGGGGGCATCGAGGCTGAGGCCGTTACCCTGGGCCAGCCCTACTACATGCTCGTCCCCGAGGTTATAGGCTTCAAGCTGACAGGCGCCCTCAGGGAGGGCGTCACGGCCACTGACCTCGTCCTGACCGTGACGCAGATGCTGCGCTCGCACGGCGTCGTGGGCAAGTTCGTGGAGTTCTACGGCGAGGGCTTGAGCAAGCTCTCGCTCCCGGACCGGGCCACCATCGCGAACATGTCCCCCGAGTTCGGGGCGACGTGCACGTTCTTCCCCGTCGATACCGAGACGCTCAGCTACCTGCGCGGCACGGGCCGTGACGAGGAGCTCGTCGAGCTGGTCGAGTCTTACAGCAAGGAACAGGGCCTCTGGCGCACGGACGAGACGCCCGAGCCGCGCTTCTCGGAGGTCCTGGATCTGGATCTGGAGTCGGTCGAAGCGAGCCTGGCCGGGCCGCGCCGCCCGCAGGATAGGGTCGCCCTCGACGACATGCAGCCGTCCTTCCGGCAGGCGCTGGCCGAGATGGTGGACCCGGACCACCCGCTTCTCGGGAACGGCCACGAGGATGCCTACGACCGCTCCGACGAAGAGTCCTTCCCCGCGAGCGATACCCCGAACCCAGACCCGCCAACCGCCCGCGGCGCTCCCAACGAGGCCGAGGGCAAGGAGGGCGGCGCCGTCTCCACGGGCGAGACCCACACCGCAGACGACACTGAGTCCTTCCCCGCAAGTGATGCACCCGCAGGCGCCTCCGGCGCGACAGGCGAGGGTGGGGGTGACCCGACGTCCGGTGGCGAGCCCGAGAACGGCAAGATGGAGGCCGCGCCCGCTGGCGCCATCACCGTCACGGTCGACGGAGAGGAGCTCTCCCTGACGCACGGTTCCGCCGTTATCGCCGCGATAACGAGCTGCACCAACACCTCCAATCCTTCCGTGATGATGGGAGCAGGCCTCCTGGCCAGGAAGGCCGTCGAGAAGGGTCTCTCTGTCGCCCCGCACGTCAAGACCAGCCTCGCGCCGGGCTCCAAGGTCGTCACCGAGTACCTGCAGACCTCGGGACTTCTTGACCCCCTGGAGCGATTGCGGTTCGACGTGGTCGGCTACGGGTGCACGACGTGCATAGGCAACTCCGGTCCGCTGGCCGAGGAGATCTCCGCCGCCGTCGAGGAGAACGACCTCGTGGTCGCGGCCGTCCTCTCGGGCAACCGCAACTTCGAGGGTCGCATCAACCCCGACGTGCGCGCAAACTACCTGGCCTCCCCGCCGCTCGTCGTCGCCTACGCCCTTGCTGGCACGGTGGACATAGACCTGTCGAGTGACCCCATAGGGGAGGATAACAGTGGCAACCCCGTATATCTCGAGGACATCTGGCCTTCCCAGGAGGAGGTGGCCCGCGAGATCGAGAACGCCCTCGACCCCGAGATCTACAGGGAACAATACGCCGACGTGTACACGGGCAACGAGCAGTGGAACGACGTGGAGGTACCGTCCGGCAACCTCTACGAGTGGGATCCCAACTCGACCTACATCCAGGAGCCCTCGTTCTTCAAGGACATGGGCCCCGAGGCCGAAGACATAAAAGACATAGACGGCGCGCGCGTCCTCGTCAAGGTTGGGGATTCTGTTACCACCGACCACATCTCGCCCGCGGGCGCCATCCCTTCCAAGATGCCAGCGGGGCGGTACCTGATCCAGAAGGGCGTCGATTCGCGCGACTTCAATTCCTACGGCTCCCGGCGGGGCAACCACGAGGTCATGGTGCGCGGCACGTTCGGCAACATCCGCCTCCGCAATCAGCTCGTGGACAAGGAGGGTGGCTACACCCTCCACCTCCCCGACGGGGAGGAGACCACGATCTACGAGGCCAGTTTGCAGTACGCAGAAGAGAATGTGCCGCTCGTCGTCCTCGCCGGCAAGGAGTACGGCTCAGGCTCCTCGCGCGACTGGGCCGCGAAGGGCTCGTTCCTGCTAGGAGTGCGGGCCGTCATCGTCGAGAGCTTCGAGCGCATCCACCGCTCTAACCTGATCGGCATGGGCGTTCTACCTTTGCAGTACGCCGAAGGCGAGAGCGCTGATTCCCTTGGCCTCACAGGCCACGAGTCCTTCGACATCGCCGGCCTATCGGGTCTCGAGCCTGGCAAGCAGTTGACCGTGAAGGCAACTAGCGACGACGGCGAAGAGAAGATGTTCGAAGTAAAGGCCAGGGTGGACTCCCCGGTCGAGGTCGAGTACCTCCGCAACGGCGGGATCCTGCAGACCGTCCTGCGCCAGATGCTCGCAGAGTAGAGCCTGAAATAGGAAGGAGTCCGCATGCCGGAGAAGGTGCTCATAACCCGTAAGATACCCGACGCCGGGCTCCAACTCCTCGAAGGCTTCGACATCACCATACTCTCGGAGAGCCCGCCCGAGCGTGGCGAGCTACTCGAAGCCGTCCGCGGCGCGGCCGGCATCTTCTCCACCGTCACGGAGACGGTGGACGCGGAGTTGATGGACGCGGCCGGGGATGACCTGAAGGTCGTCGCCAATATGGCCGTCGGCTACGACAACGTAGACCTCGGGGACGCAAACGAGCGTGGCGTCGTCGTGACCAACACCCCCGAGGTTCTGAACGAGACGACCGCCGACACCGCCTTCATGCTGCTGCTGGCGGCGGCCAGGAGACTCGGCGAGGCGGAACGTCTCCTGCGCTCCGGCGGGTGGGAAGCCTGGGGCCCTATGCAGCTCACTGGGCCCGACGTCTGGGGCAAGACGCTCGGGGTCGTAGGATTCGGCAGGATCGGACAGGCCGTAGCCCGCCGCGCCAGGGGCTTCGATATGGACCTCGTCTATCACGACCAGTACCAAAACGAAGAGGCAGAACGCGAGCTGGGAGCACGGTACGTGGGGCTCGACGAACTACTTCAGAAGTCCGACTTCGTCTCCATCCACACCCCGCTAACGCCGGAGACCACACACCTGATCGGCGCGGAAGAGCTTGGCCTCATGCAACCCACAGCCGTCCTCGTCAACTCTTCACGCGGTCCTGTGGTCGACGAGGCGGCCCTCGCTGATGCGCTGAAGGGGGGAAGTATCTTCGCCGCAGGCCTCGACGTGTACGAGGAGGAACCGGAGGTCCACCCTAAGCTACTGGGGCTCGAGAACGTCGTCCTCGCCCCGCATATCGGCAGCGCCTCCATCGAGACCCGCGACAAGATGGCCGTCCTAGCGGCCGAGAACCTGGCCGCGGTGCTGCGCGGCGAGGAGCCGAAGACGCCGGTAGATGCCTAGTCCCTCGAGGCCTTGACCGGAGGGCCGGTGCGCGACCGGTGGGCGGAGTGGTTGCTGAAGCGTCGCTTCAGCGGCGATCCCGAGCAGCGGAAGTCTTTCCTGGAGGGATTGCTGCCCTGGCGAGACAGTATTTTGGAGAACGCCGCCGTTAAGGAAGGCGAGACCCTGCTCGACGTCGGGGCTGGGGACGGCCTCATCGCCTTCGGGGCACTCGACCTCGTTGGGGAAACCGGCCGGATCGTCTTTTCGGACATTTCGCAGGACCTCCTGGACTATAGCCGGAGGCTCGCCGAAGAGACAGACGTCGTGGACCGGTGCGAGTTCCTGCTCGCGCCTGCCGACGACCTCTCCGCGCTCGGGGACGCTTCCGTGGACGTGGTAACTACCCGTTCGGTCTTGATCTATGTGAAGGACAAACGGCGGGCTTTCGGCGAGTTCTACCGCGTCCTCAAACCAGGCGGGCGACTCTCGATCTTCGAGCCGATCAATCGCTTTAACACCGTTAACTGGTCAGCCGAGTCGGGTGTTTACATGGGCCATGACGTGACACCGGTAAAGGATCTCGCCGTACGAGTTCAAGCTATCTACGAGCGTATCCAGCCGAGGGAGACCGATCCGATGCTGGACTTCGACGAGCGGGATCTCCTTGCACACGCCGAGACAGCCGGTTTCGGTGAGGTCCACCTCGAGTACGAAGCCAACATCACCCGCGATAACCTCTATCTCTCTGCAGATCGCAGCTGGGAGACCCTGCTCAAGACCTCGGGGAACCCCAGAATACCGACGCTGGAGGAGGCGATGAACGAGGCGTTGACGGCGAGAGAGATCGAACGCTTCACTGCCCACCTCCGCCCGCTGGTGGAGCGCAACGAGGGCAAGGGGATGTCGGCGCATGCTTTCCTCCTGGCTACGAAGTGAAAAGGAGCTCCGGATGAGCCGCACCACCCGCAACGCTGCCGGCACCAGGGCAGCGTGGCATGAGGGCAGGTACCTCGCCGATGGGTCCTGGGATGGGCTGCGGCGCGGGGAGCAGGGTAAGTAGCGCTCGAAAGGAACGCCGGCTGCCCAGTATGAGGTTTTCAGGAAGCTATGAACCGTTTCCAGGTCCAGGCGTGAGGCCGTCTGCGCTGACGACGTACCCGTCGTGTCGCCACTCCCTACTCATGAACCTCCTCTAGTCAGGGATCATTATCCTATCCAACCCCTCCTCCGACGGAGGATAGCGTGGGTCTATGGCTTCGAGGGTGTTCGCTATGGTGCGGGCGACGACGAGGTTGCGGTACCACTTTTTGTTGGCGGGCACGATGTACCAGGGGGCGTGTTCGGTCGAGCACCTACTGAGTGCATCCTCGAAGGCCCGTTGGTAGGCGTCCCAGAGAGCGCGTTCCTTTATGTCGGCCGAGGAGAACTTCCATCGCTTGTTCGGGTCGTCGAGGCGGCGTTGGAGACGACTTTTCTGTTCGTCTTTGGAGATGTGCAGGAAGAACTTGAGTACGGTTATGCCTTCGAGCGTGAGATTACGCTCGAAGGCATTGATCTGCTCGTAGCGCCCTCTCCAGATCTCCTCAGGGACCAGGTTCTTGACGCGGACGACGAGCACGTCCTCGTAGTGGGAGCGGTTGAAGATACCGATTCTACCCCTGGCGGGAACACTCTTGTGATACGCCACAGGAAATCGTGATGGGCCTCTTCGGCGCTCGGGAGCTTGAAGGACGATACTCTGCAGCCCTGCGGGTTGACGCCGCTGAAGACGTGCTTGATGGTGCCGTCCTTCCCCCCTGTATCCAAGGCCTGCAGCACGATGAGCAAACCCTGCTGGTTCTCCGCATAGAGGCGCTCCTGGAGGTCCTGTATGCGTCTGCGCTGCTTCTCTAATTCCCTGGCAACGTCTTTCTTCTTCTCGTAATGTTCTGTCTCCCCGGGATCTACCGTCGCCAGAGACACCCTTTCGCCAGGTTCGACCCGGTAGCCCGGGTAGTCCACCCTCGTCCTAGTGGCCTCGTCTTGCGGATCGCTGCTCTCGCTCAAGACACTCCTTGCCCCGTTCGGGGGAGATGTTGCGAGGTTTTCAGTGGTCAGTGACGAAGATCGCCCGCGCCAGTGGCTCCCCGAGGGTGTAGACCTCCGCGTCTTCATCCTCGACGATCACGACGCCATCTATAGCCCGTACCTCCCTGATGGTCAACCACCTCCCTGGGACTAGGTTGCGGTCGCCGAAGTAGTCGAGCATCGCGGCGTCCTCGTCCCTGACCTTGGCAATGCGGAGCCGCCGGCCGGCTGAAGCCCGGCTGAGGGTAAAGGAGTCGTCGACCTCCATGGTGCCTTCAGCCGAGGGGATAGGGTCCCCGTGCGGGTCGTGATCCGGATGCCCCAACAACTCGGCCAGACGCTCGGTAAACCCGTCCGAAACGGCATGCTCCAGACGCTCGGCCTCCTCGTGTACCTCCTGCCAATCGTAACCCAGATGCTCAAGCAGAAACGTCTCGATCAGACGGTGCCGGCGTACCAGCCTCAGGGCCTCTACCCTTCCACGCTCCGTAAGCGAAGCCCCCTGGTAACGCTCGTACTCGGCCAGACCCATCTCCTGTAAACGTACGAACATGTTGGAGACGGACGCAGGTGAGACCAATAGCCTGGCCGCAACGTCCTTTGTCGAGGCGCTACCTACGCCCCCAAGGTCCCATATAGCCTTGATGTAGTCCCCGACCGACGAGGAGTAGGGCTCTTTCACTATGTGATCAGCCATAAGCAAGCAACATTATAGACCCACTATGTCCCGCCCAAAGTACCACATTGGTATTTAGTTTATGCTATATTTGTAATTAGGTAAAGCTAAAAACCGGGAGGCTGCGGGCGTGGACCTTCGAAGAACCTGGTTAGGGTTGGCGGTAGGGTTGACGATGGGTGCGGCGATGATCCACCTGTGGGCCATGCCCGAGCACTTCGAGGAGTGGTGGTTCTACGGGGTCCTATTCTTGCTGGTGGCGCTTGTGCAGGGTTTCTACGGCGTGGCGCTGTGGCTGTGGAGTGTAGCGACGGTCTTTATCCTCGGCATAGGGGGGAATCTCGCGGTCGTCGTTTTCTATCTTGTAACGCGGACTTGGGGCGTACCGTTCGGGCCGCACGTGGGGGAAGTAGAGGCGGTGGGGGTCCTGGATCTCGCCGCGACCATCTCTGAGTTGGCGCTCGTCGTCACGCTGGTCCTACTTTACATGCAGGGTACCCTGGTTCCTGTCCGCAAGAGGGAGGTTACACTGGCTGAGGGTGCCGAGGTCGCCGCACTCTCGCGGCGGGATTTCTTTCGGGTAACGGGGGCCGTAGGGGCTCTTGGTGCCTCTGGCGCTGTGCTTGGGGCGCATGTCGAGCGGGCCCTCGGGCAGGAAGCGCATCATCAGGGTGGGCACGTTGCCTCCGCGGGGACCGGGCACAGCCTCCACGGCGGTAACGGCGTTGTCGGGGACGTAGATCTCTCGCGGTTCGACCCCACGAAATTCTTGAGGGAATTCTACAGGGGGGAGGAGCGCAGGGAAGGTGGGAGGAACGTCAGGGAGTTCGAGCTAACCGCGGAGGAGACCGAGATAGAAGTCGCTCCCGGCATCGTGTATCCGGCCTGGGCCTACAACGGGCAGGTTCCTGGTCCCACCTTGAGGGCCAAGGAAGGGGAAAGGTTGCGCATCCGCTTCAAGAACAACAGCGCGCATCCTCACACCATCCACTTTCACGGCTTCCACCCTGCCAACATGGATGGGGTCTTCGAGCTCGTAGGGACGGGGCAGGAGTTCGTGTACGAGTTCGACGCAGAGCCGGCCGGGCTGCATCTCTACCACTGCCACACGTCGCCGCTCAGGAAGCACATCGAAAAAGGACTCTACGGGGCCTTCATCATAGACCCCGAAGAAGGCCGTCCCGAGGCTGATGAGATGGTCATGGTCATGAACGGCTTCGACACCAACTTCGACGCCTCCAACGAAGTCTACGCCGTCAACACTGTCGCCTTCCACTACCAGCGCCATCCCGTACAGATACAGAAGGGGCGTTTGATCCGGGTGTACGCGGTCAACGTGCTCGAGTTCGACTTCATAAACAGCTTCCATACGCACGCCAACTTCTTCCAGTATTACCCGACGGGCACGAGGAACCCCACGAGCGGGGAGATAGAACCCTCCGAGTTCACGGACACGAAGATCTTCGGTCAGGGAGAGCGCGGAATACTGGAGTTCCGCTACGGTTTCCCCGGCCAGTTCATGTTCCACGCCCATGTCAGCGAGTTCGCGGAGCTCGGCTGGATGGGCCTGTTCGAGGTAAAGGAGTAAGGGATGGGTCGCGAAAAGCGCGGACCGGCCTGGGTGCTTCTCGGCCTCCTGCCGCTATTGGGTCTTGGGGTGTTGCTGGCATCGATCTTGACGAACGGGGTGGGGGTGGGCCGCAGCGATGCTCCGCCCGTAGAGGACCTTACCGTCGGGCGCGTGAGCCTGCCGACGGAGCACGAGTTCGTGGTGCACGTCCAGAACGGCGGGCCGAATCCGGTCACATTGGAACAGGTTGTGGTGAACGACGCGCTCTGGGACTTTCGGGTACAGCCCGACAACAGGGTCCCACGCCTTGGCTCGGCCGAGGTCGTCATCCCCTACACGTGGGTCGAAGGCGAAGCGTACGAGATAGTGCTGATCAGTGAGACCGGGACGACTTTCGACGCGGAGGTGCCAGTGGCGGTGCTGACTCCTGGCTTCTCCGGGGAGACCTTCTCTAGCTACGCGCTCATCGGGTTCTACGTGGGCGTCGTTCCCGTGACGCTCGGTCTTCTGTGGTACCCGTTCCTCCGGCGCCTCGGCAACGAAGGCTTGAACTTCGTCCTCGCCCTGACGGTCGGATTGCTGATCTTCCTGGCGCTCGATACTTTGCTCGAGGGTGTGGAGATCGCCAGCGAGCTGCCAGGGGTCTTCTCGGGGGTGCCCATGGTGATCCTGGTGGCCCTCTTGACGCTGTTCGCGCTCCTAGGTGTCGAGCGACTATTCCGGCGCGAGGGGGCGAGCAGGCTCGCGACCTCCTACCGGATAGCCCTGGGGATAGGATTGCACAACCTGGGGGAGGGCCTCGCCATCGGGGCTGCGTTCGCGTTGGGCGAGGCGGCCCTGGGGACCTTCTTGATCCTCGGCTTTACCCTCCACAACATCACCGAAGGGGTAGGCATCGCCGCCCCGGTCTTGAAGGAGAAGAGGCCGCACTTTGCGCACTTCGCCGCGCTCGCTCTGCTCGGTGGAGGACCGGCCATCGTCGGGACCTGGATCGGGGGCTTCGCCTACTCTAACCTCCTCACTGCCGTCTTCCTCGCCGTCGGAGTCGGGGCCATTGTTCAGGTCGTTTACGAGGTGGGACGCCTCCTGCTCAGAGACTCGGCCCGCTCGAAGACGCCAGCCCTCTCAGGCACTAACCTCGGAGGGCTCACCGCCGGGATAGCGATCATGTACGTGACCGCCCTGCTGGTGAGCGTGTAGCCCGGAGGATGAACCTTCCTCTCCCAGGCATAGAAGGACCCGATACGCACGCCCGACAAGGTGAATTGCTCCCTCGAGGACCATAGTAGACATAGACCTGAGCGTAGGAGTGTCGATGAACCTTCTTTAGGTCTGATAGACTCCACGATTAGCCGAGGCTAAGAATATGTCATAACGATTGTGAAGAGGATTATGTGAAAGACCGTCACCAAGAGCTTTCCGAAGAGATCGAAGGAGTACTTCCTGGAGAGACCGCGACGGCGCGGGCCGCGCACGAGTCGCTGAAGGGAAACCGAAGGGGGATTCGCAGGCTTCTGCCGTTTCTCGGGCCCGCGTTCATCGCTGCGGTTGCGTACGTCGACCCTGGGAACTTCGCGACGAACATCTCGGGTGGGGCGCAGTTCGGGTATCTGCTGTTGTGGGTGATCCTGACCTCCAACCTCATGGCCATGCTCATCCAGTCGATGTCTGCGAAATTGGGGATCGCCACGGGCAAGAACCTGCCCGAGGTTTGCCGGGCACGTTTCCCCAAGCCCGTGACGTTCTTGCTCTGGGTCCAGGCCGAGATCATAGCGATGGCTACGGACCTGGCCGAGTTTATAGGGGCTGCGCTGGCTTTGAACTTGCTCTTCGGGATACCTCTCTTTCCTGCTGGCCTGCTTACAGCCGTCGGGGCTTTCGGGATACTCGAGTTGCAGCGCAAGGGCTTCAGGCCGCTCGAGGCCGTCATCACGTCCATGGTCGGGGTCATCGTCATCGCCTTCGCCTTCCAGATGTTCTACGCCGAGCCCGAGGCAGATAGGATACTCGCCGGACTCTTTACCCCGGGGTTCGCCGGGACCGAGAGCGTGCTGCTGGCGGCGGGGATACTCGGCGCCACGGTCATGCCGCACGTCATCTACCTGCACTCGGCCCTCACGCAGCGCAGGGTGGTGGGCAAGACCGAAGAGGAGAAGCGCAAGATTTTCCGCTTCGAGCTGGTCGACGTGGTCATCGCCATGGCCATCGCCGGGACCATCAACGCGAGCATGCTCATCATGGCCGCCGCCCTCTTCCACTCCGCCGGTCTGACGGGCGTCGGTGACATAGACAAGGCCTTCGAGCAGTTGCGCGTCCTGGAGGGCAGCACCCCGGCCATCCTGTTCGGGGTCGCCCTGCTCGCCTCCGGCCTGTCGAGTTCTTCCGTGGGGACCCTAAGCGGTCAGGTCGTCATGCAGGGGTTCATCAACAGGCAGATACCGCTTTTCTTGCGCCGCCTCGTTACCATGTTGCCGGCCCTGATCATCCTCGCCATCGGCCTCAACCCCAGCCGCTCACTGGTCATAAGCCAGGTGGTGCTCTCCTTCGGCATCCCGTTCGCGCTCATTCCGCTGCTTATCTTCTGCCGCAACAGAAACGTTATGGGCACGCTCGTCAACCACCGCCTCACCACGGCCATAGCGACGGTAGTCGTCTTCCTCATAGTCTCGCTGAACGTATTTTTGCTCTATCAAACCTTCTTCAGCGCATGATCCTGTCAGCCAGTCAGCAAGAACAAGAAGCTGACTGGCTGACATGCTGACCAGGGATGAGAGGATCGAGCGTATCAGGTAAGGCCTCGAGACTGGCGGCATTCTCCTGGATTCTCTACGATTTCTCGAACACCATCTTCTCGGTCACCGTACTCTCCTTCTTCTTCCCGCTCTGGGTCGAGGAGCGGGTTGGGAGCGGGGGTTTCCTCTCGGGGGCTGGGCTCGTCAACTCGGCTACGGCCGTCTCTGCACTGCTCGTCGTGCTCACGGCGCCAGTTCTCGGGGCCATAGCCGACCTCAGGCAGCGGCGGGTTCCCTACCTGATCTTGCTTACCGTGGTCGCTGTCGCACTGACCGCCGCGCTGGACGTGGCCGGCGGGGTAGTGGTCGGGCTCGCGCTCTTCGTTGCGGCTGACCTTTCCTACCAGTCTGCGCTCGTGTTCTACAACGCTCTCTTACCCGTTGTCTCTGCCGGACGCGGGGCCGGCAGGGTCAGCGGCTACGGGACAGCGGCGGGCTACGTCGGCACCATCATCGGGCTCGTGGTACTGACCTACTTCGTCGAGAACGGGGAGGCGGTGCGCCCGCTACTCGGGCCTCTAGGAGGATGGCTCGAGACCGGCGAGGAAGTCTACTCCAACGCCTTCGTACCGACTGCCGTCATCTACCTCGTCTTCTCGTTGCCAGCTTTCTTCCTCGTGCCGGATCCGGCCGTGCGCACCCGGCGGTCTGTGACCCTGGGGGCAGCCTACCGCGACGTGGTTCGCACCGTCAGGAGCCTGCCCGCCTACACGGGGGTGGGGACGTTCATCCTGGCTACCGTCCTCTACACCGACGCCGCGAACACCGCCATAGCCAACATGGCGCTCTACGGTAGGGTGGTCTTCGAGATGGACGGCACGCAGGTCAGGAATCTGCTCCTCTTCTCCACGGTCTTCGCCGTGGTCGGATCGGCGGGTTTCGGCCTCCTGACGGACAGAGTAGGGCCCAAGAGATCGCTCGTCGGTGTACTCCTCCTCTGGCTCGTGGCTATCGTGCTCGCCGCCACCGCCCTGGGAGCGTGGATGCTTTTTCTCGCCGGACCCGTTGTGGGGATCGCGCTCGGAGGGATGTGGACGGTGGGGCGGGTGATGCTCGTCGCCCTCTCGCCGCCCGAGAAGCTCGGGGAGTTCTTCGGGCTCTTCTCCCTGGCAGGGAAGGTCTCTGCGGTCTTCGGGCCTGCGCTCACGGCCGTGCTGCTCTTCGTCTTCGGGGGCGGCACCTGGGGTTACAGGGTCTCCATAGGCTCGCTCGCCGTCATAATGGCCGCTGGACTGTTCTTCCTACTCCGCGTTCCCGACGTTCTCCCTGAGCGCAACGTCGACGAGTTCGCCCCGAAGGCGTCCGCCCTTGATTCGCCGGCCCCGTGAGCGGAAGATGTAAGCCATGAGGGGTAAGACGACAGCATGAGGCTCGTCGCACTGCGGGGCCAGATCGTAACGGACTACGAAGTATGGCCCGATGGCACGTTACTCCTCGGTGATGGATCCATCGCGGACGTTAGCCCGGACGACTCGCTCGTTGCAGAAGCGGATGAGGTCAACGATTACCCCAACTCCCTGATCCTGCCAGGCTTCGTCGACCTGCAGGTGAATGGGGCCTTCGGTGTCGACGTGGCCTCGGAGAGCCCGCGCCTCCCTGAACTCTCCAGAGCCCTGCTCTCGACGGGGACCACCTCATACCTGCCTACGGTCATCTCATCGCCCGAGGGCGTCTACGAGGAAGCCCTGCCGACCATCGGTGCCACGGAGACCCCCCACGAGCCGGCTGCCGAGGTACTGGGTGTCCACCTCGAAGGGCCCTTTATAAGCGTGGAGAAGAGGGGCGCCCACGCCGCGGCCCATATCGTGAGGCCCGACGCGGACATGCTCGCCCGTCTCCTCGACCTCGGGCCGGTGCGCATGGTCACGCTCGCCCCCGAACTGGAAGGCGCAGATCGTCTCTCCGCCCTCGCCGCGAACCGCGGGGTGGTGGTCTCGGCCGGCCACACCGACGTGGCCTTCGAAGTGGCCTACGTTGCTCTGGACGGGCAGGTCGCCGGTGTCACGCACCTTTTCAACGCGATGAGCTCGATGCACCACCGTGAGCCCGGGCTGCCTGGGGCCGCCTTCGCCCACCCGCGGACCGTCTGCGGCCTGATCTCCGACGGGGTGCACGTCCATCCCGAGATGGTCGCGCTCGCCTTCCGTATGCTCGGTCCCGATCGCCTCTACCTCATAACCGACGCCATCGCCGCAACAGTTATGGAGGACGGTGAGTATCGTCTGGCTACCCGCACCGTATACGTCGACGACGGCGTCCCCAGGCTCGGGAGCGGGTCTCTCGCCGGGAGCGTGCTGACCATGAGGGAGGCTTTCATGAACATCCTGGCCTTTACCGGTTGCACTATAGCCGAGGCGGCGCGCATGACATCTACCTCCCCGGCGAGGCTCGTCGGCGAGGGCCGCCGCAAGGGCCGCCTCGCCCCCGGCTACGACGCCGACGTTACCATCCTGACGCCGGACCTCTCCCTAGAGGCGGTATGGCAGTGTGGCAAGCTGGCCTACTCCAGGGAGGGTACATGAGAAGAACCTTCGACGACGTTACAGTCGAGTGCGTCCAGGGAGACATAACTTCCCAGGACGACGTGGACGCCGTGGTCAACGCGGCGAACGCGCAGCTCGGGCCAGGCGGCGGGGTCGCGGGAGCCATCCACCGCGCTGCGGGGCCTGATCTCGCCGAGGAAGCCATGCCGCTCGGCCCCATACAGCCCGGCGAGGCCGTGATAACCGGCGCCCACGGGCTCCCGAACCGATACGTCGTACACACCCTGGGACCCGTCTACGGTCGAGACCGCCCCGAGGCTGAGCTTCTCGCCAACTGCTACCGGAACTCCCTCGCGCTCGCCGAAGAGAACGCAATAGAGTCCATAGCCTTCCCCGCCATCTCGACCGGAATCTTCGGCTACCCTGTCGAGGAGGCCGCATGGGTGGCGCTAGAGGCGATAAGGGAAGAGACAGGCAGCCTGGAGCACACAAGACTGGTCAGGTTCGTACTCTTCAGCGCCTCCGACCTCGAAGTTCACGAGGCCAAACTCTCCGAACTCGGCTAATTACCGTAAGGAAGCGCCAACCGCCCGACGAGCCATCGGTCTGTAAGCGTGTCGGCACTTGCCACCGCAACGCCCGGCAATCAGAGAGTGTAGAGCAGAGTCTCGGCGGTTAGCCCTCGGCGGGCCTGGGGCGCTGGATCTCTGGTGCGTGTCCCCGTTTGTAGATCATGACAGTCCTCTCGAACGTGATGACGACCGTCCCCTCCTGATTGAAACCGGTGGTCTTGACCGTGAGGATGCCGACGTTAGGGCGGGACTTCGACTCGCGTCTTGCGAGTACTTCGCTTGTCGAATAGATCGTATCCCCCTCGAAGACGGGGGCGGGAAGCCTCACTTCATCCCATCCAAGGTTGGCGAAGACGTTCTGGGAGACGTCGCCCACGCTCTGCCCGGTCACCAGGGCGAGCGTGAAGGTGGAGTCGACGAGGGGTTTGCCGAACTCCGTCTGCGCGGCGTAGGCATGATCTACGTGAATGGGGGCCGTGTTCTGAGTAAGGAGCGTAAACCACAGGTTGTCGGTGGTCGTCACGGTGCGACCCAGTGGATGTTCGTAGATGTCTCCGACCTCGAAATCCTCGAAGAAGCGTCCCCGCCAGCCTTCTCTTACGGTCATCTGTCCCCCTCGAAAACTCGTCCTCGTCGGATAGATTCTATCGCTGCCAGGGTCCGGTTGGTGTCCCGATCGGATGCAGGTGCGTGAGCTATTACCTCACCTTCCTGCAGAGTTGTCCGACGATCGCCTTACTCCCGGGGCATAATGGGAGGATGAATGCGGGGGCTGGCGAACCACCTGCAGGGGTCTACAGGCGCTATCTGGAATCGGGCTTGCTCGGCTTCCAGCGCTGCGCCAGCTGCGGTGCTGTGGTCTTCTACCCGCGCCTCGTCTGCCCCTACTGCGGGAGGCCGGATCTCGCCTGGCAGACAAGCTCGGGACGGGGAGTAGTCTACGCGACGACGGCCGTGCACAGGCGGGAAGGCGACCCCTACAACGTCGTCCTCGTCGACCTGGAAGAGGGGTTCAGGATGATGAGCCGCGTCGCAGGTGTGCCTGCAGAGGACGTAGAGATCGGGATGCGGGTGAGGCTCGAGATGGACTACAAAGGCGACGAACCCGTCCCTGTCTTCGTGCCTGAGGGCGAGGACCGATGAATCTGAGAGCGAAGGTGGCCGTCGTCGGGATCGCGGAATCCGATCTCGGGGAGGTGGGGCCGGAGTTCACGCCCCTGGATCTTATCGGGCAGGCGACCCTCCGCGCCCTGGAAGACTGTGGCCTTGCGAAGTCCAACGTGGACGGGCTGTTCTCGGCCTCGGCCTACTATCACATGCCGACGCTCTCGGTCGGCGAGTACCTGGGTATACGACCCCGCTACTCGGACGCGACGAGCATGGGCGGCTCTTCGTTCGTTTCGCACCTCTTTCACGCCGCCGCCGCGATAGACGCGGGACTCTGCGAGGTCGCCCTCATAACCTACGGCTCGACGCAGCGCTCGGGTGGGGGACGCCTTGTCACGGGCTCGGAGGCCGACCCCTACGAGGCCCCTTACCATCCCCGCTACCCCGTCAGCATGTACGCCCTGGCTGCGTCCCGCCACATGCACCAGTACGGAACCACCCGCGAGCAACTGGCCGAGGTCGCCGTCGCCGCCAGGGAGTGGGCCAAGCTCAACCCGAAAGCGTTCATGCGCGAAGATCTCACCGTCGAGGATGTACTCTCCTCGCGCCAGGTCTCCTCGCCTTTGAGCGTAAGGGATTGCTGTCTCGTCACCGACGGCGGCGGGGCGGCGATCGTGACCAGCACCGAGAGGGCCAGGGATCTCGCCCAGCCCCCAGTCTACTTGCTCGGGGCCGGCGAGGCCCACTGGCACCGCAACATAAGCCAGATGCCCGACCTCACGGTCTCGGCCGCTGCGGAGTC
>Ga0126311_10000337_pt1 | contig 22460 bp, 28 predicted proteins | sample Plot61_FD_92539 | JGI IMG/M metagenome (GOLD analysis project Ga0126311, IMG submission 92539) | Serpentine soil microbial communities from UC McLaughlin Reserve, CA, USA - Plot61 | ecosystem: Environmental > Terrestrial > Soil > Grasslands | place: USA: UC McLaughlin Reserve, Lake County... | reverse complement strand
ATTCATTCTTTTTATTTTTATTTCTTACAATCTCTATTACCTCTACTTTGTCTATCTTTGCTAGTTGACAGGCAGTATCCAAGTACTTGACATAATTGTCCAATGTACGTTGTTTTTCATTCAACAAATACTCATATTCTTTTATTGTCTTTTGAGCATCTTTGTCATTGAAGAAAGTAACTATATCCGTATCCAATGGAATCTTGTAATTCTTACCTTCTATCAGTTGACCAATCTTCTTTTGCTTGAACATCTTTACCAAAGTTTCAACAACATCACCTTCTGAAGAACAAGGATGAATTCCTATTATTCCTTTGATAAACTGTAGATCACTTTTTACACTGTTTTTGATACGAAAACCTGCTTCTTTTGCATCCCCTGAACCTCTCCTGCATTTTCTGATTCTTTTTTTCTTACTGCTATTATTATTGGTAGTACTACTCATATCTCTATTGATTTAATTTCTAAAAAAGAAAACGTAACGATAACACGTACGTTAACGTTACGGTAACGATAACTCTATTTCTTATATTATTAAATTTATTATATTTATTATTATTTATTTTATTTATGATACTTAACGTTACGGTAACGTTATCACTCTCGTTATCGTAACGATAACTTTTTTCAGAATTTGAAGGAGAAGGAGAAGAAGGAACTGATGAGTTTATTCTTCTAACTCTATCCAGCATTCTTCCATATTCTTCTATCAGTTTCTTTTGAATAGCATCAAGTTCTGTCTTTGTTAAAGATATGGTAAATTCTTTCTTTTTAGTTGTAACAATAGAAGTCATATTTCTATCTGCTCTCTCGAAATATTCTTCTAGAGATTCAAACATTTTAGCAAAGTCATTTATTGATAGGACCATTGCAAGAGCCTGATTTGTATAATCATTATGTAAATGCAATTCAAACTTTGAATCTTTTCTTTTCAAGAGTAATAAGCCAGTATCCCTTCTAGTATCACTACATTCGAATATGATAGTAGGATCTGGAATATTAATGGAAGAAATCATTTACTTTAGATCCTCCTTAAAATTATGTTCTGATTCATCAGAAGAAGAAGTTATTCCTAGTCTTTCAAGATAATTGATAATATCTTGACCAATGTCTGTAAGAACCTAGTTTTGGCCAATCACCTGCTTGACCATAATCATAAAAGAAATGACCTCTTTTGAAACTATCTCAAGAATATACTATATGAAACACTAATTTCATATTATTCTCTTAAAATATTTCTAACATTATACAAATGCACAAAATAGGATTTCATGTATCTATGTCTGGTTCAATAAGTAATTCAATTAAAAATGCTGAAAGTATTGGCTGTACTGCTTTCCAAATTTTTACCAGAAATCCCCGTAGTTGGAAGGCTAAAACTTTGGAAGTTAAAGATATCGAAGAATATAAGAGAAATCTAAATGAAAGTTATATTGATAAAAAAGATGTTGTTGTTCATATGCCATATCTTCCAAATTTAGCAGCGCCTAACAATGATTTCTATTTTAAATCTATAGAGGTGCTTGCAGAAGAAATCATTAGATGTTTTATGTTAGATATTTCCTACATTATTCTTCATTTAGGAAGTCACTTGGGTAGTGGAATCTCTAATGGAATTATGCAAATAGTTAATGCATGCAATTTTGCAATTGACAATTTTAATTCATATTATAGAAGACACTTGCCTTTGAATATTTTATTGGAAAATAGTGCTGGACATAAAAATAGTATAGGGAAGACATTTGAAGAAATCAACATTTTATTAGAAAAACTTGATAACAAAAAATTTGGCGTTTGTTTTGATACATGTCATGCATTTGCTTCTGGATATGATTTAAGGACATCAGAAAAAGTAATAGAAACGATTAAAAATTTCAATGATACAATCAGTATAACTAATCTAAAAGTTTTGCATCTAAATGATTCAAAAGGTAAAATAAATGAAAATAAAGATAGACACGAACATATTGGATTTGGTTCAATAGGTAAAGAAGGATTTAAAGAGATTCTAAAGAACAAATATTTTGAAAATATTCCTATAATAATGGAAACACCAGTTGATAAAACTAGGGGAGATAAAGAAAATATGGCAACAGTATTAGAATTATTAGAAAATAGATAATAAATTAAAATATCAAGAAAAATATAGAACCTTATTCTCATGGTTAATATTTATGGTTGATTATGATAAAATTTTAAAACTTTCACTGGAAAGAGGATTCTATTTCCCTAGTTCAGATATTTATTCCGACTCGCCGGCAGGTTTTTGGGAATATGGTCCTAATGGCAATAATATTAAAAATAAATTCATCGAATTATGGCGACGAGAATTGGTTAGAAGAGATGATATGGTAGAAATTGATGGATCCCAAATAATGAGTAAGAATGTATTTATTGCTTCTGGACATATAGATAATTTTTCTGATCCGATTATAATGTGTAATAAATGTAATATAACGCTCAGAGCAGATAAATTTATTTTTGAAAAATTAGGAATTAATGTTCCTGAAAGATTAAGCAATAACGAAATTGATCTTATAGTAAATCAATATAATTTAAAATGTCCTAAATGTGGTTCTGGTTTTCACAAAACTGAGCGTTTTAATATGATGTTTAAAGTAGGAATTGGTCCAAATAATGATGAAGCTTACTTAAGACCTGAAACTTGTCAAACAATATTTGTAGACTTTGTTAGACTTTATAAAACCATGAGAGGTAAACTTCCTTTTCCAATAGCTCAAGTAGGAAAAAGCTTTAGAAATGAGATAGCTCCTCGACAAAGCCTCTTAAGATTAAGAGAATTTTATCAAGCAGAAATCGAAGTATTTTGTAATCCAAATCAATTAGATAATGTACCCAAATTCGAGGACATTAAAAAAACAAATTTAACTATAGACGATGGTTTGAACGTTTATAACATTACTGCGAATGAAGCATTAGAAAGAAAAATTATTCCTAATAAATTAATTGCATATTATTTAACTATTCTTTATCAATTCTATGAAAAAACAGGATTAAATATGACTAAAGCAAGATTAAGGAAGTTATCTGATCAAGAAAAAGCATTTTATGCAACAGTAGCTTTTGATTTGGAATTACAAACAAGTATAGGATGGTTGGAATTGGTGGCATGTAATTACAGATCTAATTATGATTTAAGTCAGCATTCCAAAATTAGTAAAGAAAAAATGGAAATAATGGATCCTCTTACAAATGAAAAAGTTTTACCACATGTATTTGAACTATCATTAGGAATAGACCGGAGTATATATTCCATATTAGAAAACTCATTCTCTGAAGATAAAGAAAATAAGAGAACTTTTCTAAAATTAAAACCTTATCTTGCTCCTATTTTAGTCGGAATTCTTCCATTAGTGAAAAAGCCAGAAATAGAAGAAATCGCAAAACAGATTTACGCTAATTTGAAAAAAGACTTTGATATCTATTATGATGAATCTGGATCTATTGGAAGAAGATATAGAAGACTAGAAGAAATTGGAGTTCCATTTGCCATTACTGTTGATTATGATAGCTTAATAGATGATACTGTAACAATTAGATATAGAGATACGATGGAACAAAAACGTATAAAAATAAAAGATATTAAAGGTTTTTTTTACGAAAATATATTAATTTAATTATTTATCATTCATGAAAATTAGAAAGAAAAATAAAAATACATCGACTACAAAAATAGAAAAGGAAATCATTCCTTCTGAAAAATGGCTCGTATCTTTCAAGAACTATAATAATAATAAAAGTACAACTCCTCAAATACTTATTCGACAATTTTATGCTCAAGGATATTTTGAAGCATATGACATAGTTAGAACTTTTTCAGAAAAATTAAGTTTGGAAATAATATGGTTTAAAGAAAAAAGAAATTGCTCAAGTTTATTTATAAATAAAACTTTTCCTGTACTAGAATCTATTTGTGTCTATTGTAATAGGAAATTTAATAGTAACGAACCTATTCCCTGTAAATTCGAAGAATGTATCCATATTTTTTGTTGTATAAGTTGTATGAATAATCATTATAGATTAAAACATAGAAATCGTAAAGATTAATTTAGAATCTAAATACAATTAAAAAAAATTATCATACTTGAATAAGCTCTGCATCAAACAATTGTTCTAAAAGTTGAACTACTTCTTGTTCTACTTGTTGTCTAGGAATTCCTAATTTTTCTGAAAAATAATCAGTAAGTTGATTTATAGTTTTTGTACCATCGCAAGATTCCCAAAACCTTACTATTGCATCATTAACCATATAACTTCTTTCAACTTTATTCATTAGTATCAACGAACCATCTTCTGATTTTTGAAACGTGCCTATTTTTTTCGGTAAAGCCTTCTCATAATCTATCTGAAATCTTAGCTTTGGTTTTCCAAAGCCTAATATTTCCCTTGCTTTAGGATCCATTTTATCAATAGACCAAGGGGGATCCCAAACAATTTCAACATTAATATTACCTATTCCATTAATTTTACTAACGGAGTTTTTTACATCATTAACCATGGTATTATGTAAAGGACATCCTCTAGTTGTCATAGTCATTTTTATATCTACATCCTTTTCTTTTTTAATTTCGACACCATAAATAAGTCCCAAATCCACGATATTCACAGGAATTTCTGGATCAATACATTTTTTTAATTGAAGATAAACTTGATCTTTAGTTATTAATTCATTTGACATACTATATGATTTTTATGAAAAAAGATGATAAAAATGTTATTATACAATAAATATTAAAATTAAAACAATTTATTCTATTAATTTTTTAATACTCAGATGATAGGGAGGAGATAGAATTCCCTTTTCAGTTATAATTTTTGTAATTAATTCGGGGGGAGTCATATCGAATGCAGGATTAATAACATCTATATTTTTTGGAGCTATTACTTTATTGCCTATTTTAATAACTTCCTCCTTTGATCGTTCTTCGATAACAATATCGTTTGGACCATTTTTAAGGTCAAACGTAGAAGAAGGAGCGACTACATAAAAAGGGATATTATGTGTTTTTGCTAATATTGCCAATTGATAGGTACCTATTTTGTTAAAGACATGTCCTGTGTATAAAATTCGATCAGCCCCTACTACCACATGCTTAATCATTCCTTTAGCCATTATATAGCCAACTGCAGTATCAGGAATAAGACTTACATCAATATTTTCATGTTGAAGTTCAAAAGCTGTTAAACGGGATCCTTGCATTACAGGTCTGGTTTCTGTTGCAATGACATTAATTTTTTTTCCAGATTCCTTAGCAGCTCTAATAACCCCTAAAGCAGTTCCATATGCAACTGTAGCCAAGGAGCCTGCATTACAATGAGTCATAACAGTATCACCATCAGAAAATAAATTAGCTCCATTTAATCCCATTGATTTATTAATAGATATATCTTCTTCAGCCATTAAAATTGCTTCTTCTAAGATAACTTTTTTTATTAAAGGTATATTTGTCAAATGTTTTATTTTCTGCATAATTCTATTAAGTCCCCATTGAAGGTTAACAGCAGTAGGACGAGTAGAGTGTATTATTTCATAAGCATTATTTAATTCTTCAAATAATATTTTGAGATTATTGGATTTACTATTAATGGCTGCCAAGGCTAATCCAAATGCAGCAGTAACTCCAATTGCGGGAGCTCCTCTAACAACAAGTTTTTTTATTGCATCAGCAACTTCTAGATAATTCTTACATTTTACATAAGATAATTTTGTTGGTAATTTAGTTTGATCAATTAATAAAAGAGAATTATTTTTCCATTCAATAGTAAGGAGCATACTAGAGAGTTTATTCAAATCTATATAAATATATAAATTTTTAACAAATTATGTTATACTATATTTCTAATAAATTTAGTTATTGAATATTGCCTATACTAGAATACTTGTCTAAAATAATATTGTTTATATTGATAATCCCTCTGCCATCATATAAGGCGATCTTTTTAAGAATCTCATGATTTAATTTTTTATATTCCTCATGATCTGCAATAACCATAATTAGATCAGATCCTTTAATAGCCTCAGATAATTCATTAAATAAAAAAGTGTTATTGTATTTAGAAATAAAATCGTCTTTTTTAACAAGTGGGTCATGTACTCTTATTTCTTTAACTTTCAGTTTCTGTAATTCTTTTATTACTTCAAATGTAGGAGATAATCTGGTATCTGATACTCCCCCTCTAAATGCTAAACCTAATAGTGTTATTGTTGAATTCCTTACATTCTTTGGATGTATTAATCTTAATGCTTGTCTAACACAATATTTAGGCATTGAATTGTTAAGCAATCGACTATATTTCGTTAAATTACAATCAACTTGAAGAACTTGGGCCGTATTGAGAATAAATTGAGGGTATACTGGAATACAGGCGCCTCCTACGCCGATCCCAGGTTTATGAATATTACAAAATGGTTGAGAATTAGCAGCATAGCGTACTTCCCAAAAATTGATACCTAGACGTTCAGAGAATATGGCTAATTCATTCGATAATGCAATATTGACATCCCTATATACTCCTTCAAATAATTTTTCAGTTTCTGCTGATTTGATACTGCTCATGGATATTATTCCTTTTTTATAAATAATTGAAAATATCTTCGTACCAATTTCTAAACTTTTTTTTCCGTAGCCTGAAATAATACCTGGATATCTTTCTTCAATATCTTCTATAGCTCGTCCTTCATAGATACGTTCTGGATTATATATCATATAAAAATCATCTTCAACTGTTAAGTGACTTTGTTTTTGCAAAATAGGAATAACAACATCCTCAGTTGTCCCTGGTGGCACACTTGGATTAAGAGTTACAACATCATTTTTTTTTAAACCCTTTCCTATTGCTGTAGCAACATTTTTCACTGCAGATAACTCAGCAGTACCATCAGCAGATAAAACAGGAACACAAATCATCTTAATGAAAGAGTCTTGTGAAGCTTTAACCAAGTCATCATATACAACGAATTTCTTATTTTTAAGGCCTTTTTCATAGGCATCGCTAACCCCTGGTTCTGGGATATGCGTTTTTCCTTCTCTAGCATTTTGTAAAATTATTTTTGATTTATCAACACCTATTACAGATGCTCCGGCACGTAACCATGTAGCAGCAATCGGAGAACCGACATGACCTAACCCATACACAGTAACTTTAAATTCACCAGAATGAATTTTATTATCTAAGCTTAAAACTAATTTAGAGAAATTATTATCCAATAGCATATCATCATTAAAGTTTATACTTTTTGCATATCTTTTATTTGTCATAAATTTCTAAAATATAAGGCAATATTTGTTTTTTATTAAATTTTTTAAAAATCTTGACTTTTAATCATAAATAATTTATCACCCAATAAACTATTGAAGTTGTTGTCAAAAGATTGTAATGCTTTCTCCATCAGCACTCTTGGGTCTCATTGTTCACTACAAGTTTTAAAAGGTGCTAAAGACGAAGGTTTTAAAACATTGCTAATTTGTGAAAAAAAGAGGTCAAGTCTTTATAAACGGTTTAATTTTATTGATGAACTATTTTTTCTGGATAATTTTCAGGATTTATTAAGAAAAGATATTCAAAATAAATTAATTGATAAAAAAATACTTTTAATTCCTCATGGAACTCTCATATCCAATCTAAAACATCACGAATTAGAAAAAATTAATATACCGATATTTGGTAATAAATGGATTTTACGTTGGGAAGCGGATAGAGAGTTAAAACAAAAATTGATGCATGAATCCTCTTTTAATACACCACAACAAATTAACGGAAAAAAGGCAATTAAAAATTTGTGTATAGTTAAATTACACGGAGCAGCAGGCGGAAAAGGATATTTTCTTGCCTGGGATGAACAAAGTTTTGACGAAGGATGTAAGAAGTTAATTAAACAAAAATTAATAAAAACAGAAAATGAATTATATATCCAAGAATATATTATAGGTGTACCTATATTTTTACAATTTTTTTATTCTCCTTTAAAAAATGATGTTGAATTATTAGGTATTGATCGGAGATATGAGTCGGATATTGATGGAATTGGAAGAATACCTTCTCGAGTTCAAATTAAATTAGATTTTACTCCAACCTATAATGTAATTGGTAATTTTCCCGTAGTACTTAGAGAATCTTTACTACAAGAAGTCTTTTTAATGGCAGAAAACTTTGTTGAAACTTCAAAAAAATTAGTTCCTCCTGGGATACCTGGTCCTTTTTGTTTAGAGGGAGTTTATGATAGAAACGGTAAATTTGTGACATTTGAATTTTCAGCTAGAATAGTAGCAGGCACAAATCTTTTTATAAGTGGCTCTCCTTATTCTGACCTTTTATATAAAGAACCCATGAGTATGGGAAGACGTATATGCAGAGAAATTAAAGAGGCAATTAGACTAGATCAATTAGGCGAACTTATAACCTGATGATTTATAAACTTAGCCTCCTGTCAATCTAGTAAATTGATTTATTTTTTTTGATTTAAAAATATAATCTAAATTTGCCAAAGCAACAATAGCTGATTTTTTGACTTCTTCACTCGAATCATTTAATGCATCAATCAAGATTCCTCTAGCATCCTCTGATCCGATAATCCCTAGAGCAACAGCTGCTTCATGTCTAACAAAAATGCTTGAATCATCCTTTACTGCATCGGATAATGCTTTTATTCCACTAGTAAATCCTAATTGCCCTAGAGAAAAAGCAGCTTCATGTCTGACTAATTCATCAAAGTCTTTTGCCAAGACTTTACTTATGGTGTTAACAGCTTCTTCTCCGCCAATCTCAGCTATAATACATATAGATCTAGTTCTTATAACAGGATCATGATGAAAAGCTAATTTATTGAAAAATTCAGTATTTTTATTATTAAATTCATTTTCCATTTCTTCTATTAGTTCGAGCCTATCATAATTTTCTTTTAAATTTCTATTCAAATTATTTCTATTATTTTTATTTTGGATTTAATTCTTCTTATTTTCTCTTCATAGTTTATTATATTTGTAAAGATGAAGATCTCTTATGCGTGTAAGATATTGGCATCTCACTATATCCGAAATATTAAATGCAAAATATCCTATTGATAAGGTCAACCATTGGGAAATAAAGTGTTTGTATGGTGAATATGAACATTTTGGCATATTTTGGTATAAATATGGCACTCCTTTTGACAAAGAACCCATTCACGGATTATGTTTTTACTATAATGAAATTCCAGATAGAATCATAAAACAACTGACTGAATATCTTGTAACAAAATTTAGTGGAAAAATATTACATAGACAAACAAGAGTATTTCTTGAAGGATCAAAAGAAGTAAATGATCCTGATACCATAGGAAAACTCGCTAATGAAATAAGTTTAAAGTTTTCAATTCCTGTGGAAATAACTTTAGAATTTGAAAAAGTTACAAAAGAAGAAGTTGACAATAATACATTCAACTTTCCATTGAAAAAGGCATTACCAATAGTGGGAGTTGATTAACAAATAGAAACAACAATATTAATAATTAAGATATGTAAATTAATCAATAGCTTTTAAAATTGAATTAAGTTTATTTATCAAAGTAGACATACTTACAGGTTTACTAATAAAGTCGAGAACATCTACAGAAGGAATAACTTTAGTAAATTCGTCTTTGTTTATTTCAAAAGCTGTTATAAATACAATTTTCATATTAGGATTACTTTCTTTAATCCTACGATACAATTCAAAGCCATTAATTTTAGGCATTCTAATATCTGTTAAAACTAAATCATAATAACCACTAGGTTTTTTCTTGAGAAATTCCAAAGCGTATTCTGCATCAATGAATGTTTCTACTTGAAACCAATTTTTGGATTCAAGCCCTCTTTTTATAATAGATAATATATCCCTTTCATCATCAACAACCATTATTCTTGGCGGAGTATTATTAGATTTAGAGAGGTTCACGCGTATTAAATTATGGAATCCTACTAAAAATGTTATCTATTTAGTAAAAAATTAAGTATTTTAGAATTAATAAAATACTTAATTTCTATTACATCATATTTTAATATTTATAATATTTATAACTGGTGTTTAATTTTTTTATTAAATGAGTAATCTAAATGAAGAAGTAGTTAAACTAATTCTTAATGAGAGAATTTCTACCTTTAATAAATTCCGGCTCCATAATCTTACATTCAAGCCAAATTTGAGTTACCAAGATTTCTCTGGTAAAAACCTTTCTTTAGCTTTTCTCAATGGAGCAATATGCACTCAAACTAATTTTTCAAATTGTATATTACATAAAACAAATTTTGTTCAAGCTGAACTCAATAATTGTAATTTTGGAAATACAGATCTAACCGATACATTATTCATGTATGCAGAAATGAAGAATTGTAATTTACGAAACTGCAATATGACAAGGTCTAATTTTATGTGGGCAAATTTGCATAATGCAGATTTATCGGGAAGTAAAATTTCAAATACAATTTTTATTGAAGCTAATTTAAAATCTGCTAAATTAAAAGACTTTGATAAGGAAAATGCATTTCTTAAATACGCCAAATTTGACATTACTGAATAATAATAAATTTATTATATAAAGAAAAAATTAATGTATTTTAATTTTAAACACCGATAATTATAATGAAAAAAAGAAAACCATTCTTCTAATATATGACACCATAGAGTTTACACAAGCAAAGAATATGTTATTTTCAAATAATATTGATTTTAGAGAATACGATATTAAAAAGTTTGGAGGTAGTTGTTGTGGCCATATTCCTACAACCAGCGCTCCTAATATTTTTGCCCCAGAAGGAGGTATAAGAGTAAAGATTCAATAGATCAATATATTACAATAATAATGTTAAATGCTCATAATAATGAGAAAATCAATTAGCAAAATATACAAATAAAGATTTATAAAATAACTTAATAAATACTAAGTTTTTAATCAATTCTGTATGTATTGCATAGCTGAACTAGCAATATTTCATATTAATTCTTTTATTTACTAAGGTAAAGGTTTTTTATATGGTGATAGGAGTTTTGTGATGTTGATGGATCAAAATACAGACTGGAAATCTTTAATCAAAGATTATAATAATTTTCCAAAGGATGGAGTAGTTTTTAGAGATATAAATCCATTATTTAGAAATTCTGCTGCATTACAACAAATTTCTAAAGAATTTCTAAATCCTCAAGAATTATCCAGAATTGATTTAATAGCTGGAATTGAAGCTCGTGGATTTACCGTTGCATCTTTATTAGCAGGAAATTTTAAAAAGGGAATTATACTCGTAAGAAAAGTAGGAAAACTTCCAGGTAAAACAAAGAAAAAAAAGTATGGTATTGAGTATGGCAACGCAACAATTGAAATTCAAGATGATGCTATTAAAAAAGGTCAGACTATTCTAATTGCTGATGATTTGATTGCTACTGGTGGAACTGCTTTAGCAACTGCACAATTAATTGAGGAAATGGGTGGTAAAATATTTGGCTTCGTAGTAATTATAGAATTAGTGTATTTAAAAGGTGGAGAGGTTATAAGAAACAAGGGATATGATGTCCGTTCATTGGTGAAATATTATGAATGAAAATTTAAAAAACACAGTCAAGATAGGAATAATTGGAGGTACAGGTATATATGATCCCACAATTTTTAACGTAATAGATGAAATTAAAATTAATACACCGTATGGAGAAACTTCTGATAGAATAACAATATGTACATATAAAGAAAAGAGAATTGCATTTATTCCTCGACATGGCAAAAAACATCGAATTCCTCCCCACAAAATCAATTATCAAGCAAATATATGGGCGATGAAAGAATTAGGTGTTAATGTAATCCTAGCACCTTCAGCAGTTGGAAGTCTTAAAGGAGAATACAAACCAGGGGATATAGTATTACCTGATCAATTTATAGACTTTACAAAAAAAAGAGATTATACATTTTATGATGGTCCTAGAGTTTGTCATATTTCACAATCTGAACCATTTTGCCCAAATTTAAGAAAAATCATAATAAAAAATTTAGAACACTTAAATTATAAAGTCCATACCACAGGAACATACATTTGTATTGAAGGGCCAAGATTTTCTACCAAAGCTGAATCTAATTATTATAGAACATTACTTAAAGCTGATATAATAGGAATGACACTAATTCCAGAATGTATTTTAGCTAGCGAAATGGAGATGTGTTATGTATCTATTTCTACAATAACTGATTATGATGTTTGGGCAGAAGTATCGGTAAGTTCAAAAGAGATTATTGAAACATTAAGTAAGAATGTTGATAAAATAAAAAGATTGTTACTCACTGTTATTCCTGATATAACGAAAGAAAGAAATTTATGTAATTGTTCAAAATCACTAGAAAATGCATTAGTTTAACGGTCATGGTAACCTTTTAATTTTCTTTTACCTTATAATATAGCAACATATAATGACTGTTACTATATATCTATTAAATTTCTAAACATTATTTGTAGATATATTTAGTCACGTAATTTCTTATTGTTTAGTAGATTAACATCTCCTTCAATTAATTTTCGCTGAATTGTAAGTTGTAATTTTTCTGGGTCAATTTCCATTTTTTTCAATTTGTTAATAGACAAATTTGATAGTTTTAAATTTATATTATGTCCTCCAATTCTTCCAAATGCAATAGCAGAAAATCTAAAACTTTTATTATTAACAATAAAATAACCATTTAATTTGCTGGCAAATTCTCCTCCTGAAGAATTTTTTATAAAGACATCTACTTCTAGGTCATTGTTATTGCCAAACTCGTACATACTCTATAACTCTTTAGTAATTTCTATGCTCCGATTTATATTGTTTTCAATAAGAAAATTCCACCAATCATTATCAATTATGTGATAATTTTTTACATTAGTATTAATAATCGTCTCGTCATCTGTATCATAGAAGATAAATTGTCCTTCTTTTAAGATTTTGATTAATTTCCATCTATCTTTACCTAAACGATTTCTATTAACAACTACAGCCCATTTGTAGCCTTTATCTATTTTTGGCATACCAATATAATCTGCTATATCTAAAATACCTAATCTTTTTTCTTCACAAAAAAGTTCTTTAGTGATAACACTCCTCCAGATATCTATTGCCCCAATAGTTCTTCCATTCTCATTTATATTGATAACACCAAAATAAACTATTTTATCATTTGTAGAGTCATTTGTGCTCATAAAAAATAATTTTTAATTAATCCTTATTTAGTCCTTGCAGCATCGAATGGTTTTTCCAATACAATTGCAAGGTTATCAATTAACAAATTTTTTTGTAGTTCTATTTTATTTTCTAAGCACAATCTTTTATATCGATTTATAATAGCAAATCGAGGATGGAAAGTTTCAAAAAGATTAGTAGAATATTCAATTATCATATTTTTGGTTATAAGAGATTCAATTATTTTTTTACATTGTGATTTATCTAAAACTAAATTAAAAGAAATTTGTTCTAAATTCATCATTCCTTTGTTTATTATAAGAAGGAAAATTTCAATTTCCCGATCCGAAAGTTGTAATTCCTTTTTAAATAAATTGTAATACTTATTATTTAATAATCTCAAATTTTTATTCCTAATAATACAATAATCACCTTATTTCATTTGTTAGTTTCCATATGAATTTAAAAAATTCTTTAAAAATTTATAGCCTTCTCCAAGTATTTCCTTTGAATTTTTATAAGTAATTCTTTTTAGAGCATCATCATACTGTTCCCATACAAAGTCCAAATGTTCTGATGATAATACTACATCTGTAGAATTGGCTTTAGCCAAAAAGTAAACTACTTTTTTAAGGATTAATCGATTATTTCGTTTATATTTATAGAAAGTTTCTTTTTTAAACCCGTTTATAATGGTAACATCGGTTATACCAGTTTCTTCTCTAATCTCTCTTAGTGCTGTGTCTATTTCACTTTCTCCTTTTTCATTATTTCCTTTTGGGAAATCCCAATGTCCTCTAAAATAGTGTAATAAAAGAAAAGTTATTGTTAGATTATCAATATAATATAATATTGCTCCAGAAGAAATTTCATCCATCAAAAAATTCGCCAGATTATTTATTCCCTTCGTTTGATGTTTGATCATTTGTAAATTGATTTGGTAAATAATCATGTATATCAAGCCATTCTTTTTCATCCATAAAGTAACTACAATACCACTTTTTTAAATGTGGATGATAAAATCCGTGTTCATACATAGTATAGATGTAGTTATAATCATTATTTTTAAGTTATTACTTTATTTTCCAAATCTTCTTATACGATTTTGATAAGTTCTAATAGCTCTCATAAAATCAATTTTCCTAAATTCAGGCCAGAATACATCCATAAATATCAATTCACTATAAGCACTCTGCCAAAGTAAAAAACCACTTAATCTTTTTTCTCCAGAAGTTCTTAATATCAAATCTGGATCAGATTGTGGAAGATGTGAAGTATATAGACACGATTCAATTATCTTTTTATCAATATCGCTTACTTTTAATTTACCTGAACTAACCATAGATGCTATTTTTTTAATTGCATCCACTAATTCTTGTTGTCCGCCATATGCTACTGCTATATTTAAAAACATAGAGTTATATGTAGAAGTTTCTTCCTCTAAGATTTTTAATATATGTTGAAGATTTTTAGGCAATAATTCGATGTTCCCTATTGCTTTAATTTTCATTTTCCGTTTATGAATGCGATTGTCATCTCTAAGTTTTGTAAGTTTTTTACTCAATAACGCATAAATATTAGTTAATTCCTCATTTTCACGTTCAAGATTTTCATTAGAAAGGACATAAATGGTAGTTATTTTTATTTCTAGGTCATATATCCAATTCAACAATTCTTCTGCCTTCTCTGCCCCAACATTATGAGCTTTGTCTACTCCAAAATAATGATATTTAGCCCACCTCCTATTTCCATCTAGAATAATAGCAACATGATTTGGTAAGACATCTCTTGAGATTTGAGATTCCAACCATCTTTCATAAATTTTATAAAAACCAGATAACTTAAATATTAAGTCAAACAAAATGGGATTAGAAACATTAGGGATGTTCATTTAATATTTTTCTTTTAATTATAAAGTGTTTAATACTTATTTATTTTATATTATTTAATGCTATTTAAGTGATTCTCCACCTTTTCTATTTCTATAAAATTGATATAGAAAAGTAGCAGCTACTAATGTTATAGCTAATCCAATAAGTAAAGAGGAAATAAGATTAAAAGGACTTGTTCCTTCTGTCAATACAGAAGTAAATTGTAAAATTGGATAGTATAATAAAATTAATATTACTAATCTGAGAATATCAGACATAGTTTTTATACTTCCTCTAAACCAATTACCTAATAAAGTACCTGTTAAAATAGTTCCAATTCCAATCCACATTAATAAAATAGTTCCTCGAATAAAACTTCCAACTATTTGTTTGTTAGTGAAGATTTCCCAATTTGTCATTTCTTTTGTAACAATCTCTTGAGGAATATGTGAAAGTCCATTAACAATAGAAACTACAATTATTAACAATCCTGCCACTAGCGAAAAAATTCTTATGAAACTTGTAGGAGTAGGTTTACCTAATGCGCCTATTGATTTGTCAATATCAAATGCACGTATTATAAAGGCAGAGCCTAAAATGCTTAGAACTAGTGCAATGGCTTCTCTTGTCAAACCAAAAATAGTAGATATTCCACTAGCTACCAACAATGCCCCTGGAACTCCTAGAAAAAATTTTGAATAACGTGGATCATAAACTAACATTTTAATATATTTACCAAAAACTGCATACGAATATTCAACACTTCTACTATGTTTAATTACCACTCGTTGAACGGATAGTATTGGTACAAGTGACTGAATAACGGGTACTACAGTTTCGTCATCTTCCCCATCAGAAACAATTACAGAAGCGTCAGCATTAAATCTTTTTACTAGAAACTGTATTTCCGATCCAATTTTTTCATCACCTTCTATTCCTCTATTATATCTTCCTGCAACAATTGCAACTTCTACCTCGTATCCTCTTTTTAAGAGATCTTCATAAGTTTTTACAGCTGCAAATATAGCATTTGCATCCGAATCCTCTGGATCTTCAATCGCTAAACGAATGCCTGCGTTGATACAGGAATCTCTTCCTACTATTGGAGTTTCGATACCACCTTTAGCTCCTATATCATCATCCCGGTCAATACAAAGTACAATTATACGATTAAAATTCTTATTTACTTTAGTAAATAAATCTCTTCCTAATAGACTCTCCCCATTATTAGCATTTGACAAAAGAGGACCTCTATCTTTTTATCATTTTCACATTAATTAATTTATCTAATAATTCTTAAAATTTATTATCTTTATATTTTTAAATTCAAATATGTATAATCTTAACCATTTTTCAAGAAATGATTTAACAACATATTACTATTGAAACAATAAGCAGGATTTTAAATATAATAGTAGTTAAATCTTAACAAAAAAATTTAATTCTATAATTAAGTTAGAGTAAATATCTTCTGATAACAAATATTCATTACATATATTGCAAATCATTATCTTCTTTCCACAAATTTATCCTTTGATGAAACCAAGGATAAAAACTCGTATTCTTATCTTCAAATTGTTTTTTAATTATTTTGGCAATTGTTTTAGATACTTGTCCAGGTTCACCATAAATTTCCTTTTTGTTTTTTGATTTTATTCCGAAATCATCAGATTTATCATAGATATGATTGACCATAGATGTAATCCATTCAGAATTTATTGGAGGAATTAATAAATTGCTTTTAGCATCAAAAATTGTCTCAGGTCTATCGGTATTTAGCCTTATTGTAAGGGATAATACATTTTTAAAATATAATAACTCTTCCTGCATTGAACCTGAATCTGTCATTTCAGCCCAACATCTTCCACTATCCAAAAATTCTATTACTTGTCCATATTCTTTCCATAAAGGGGTAATTAAGAATTTATTAGGAAATTCTTTAGCAAGTAACCTAACTTTTTCTTCTAAACCATAAAATTTCAATGCAGACCTAGTCGCATTCAACATAACTAAGACCACTTTATGATCAGAATATTTTACAATATTTACTAATCCGTGTATAATCGATTTAAAGCGATGTTCAGTAAGATTCTCTCTTCGATGAATATCCATTCTTATCCATTTTCCATTTTCCAATTGAGGATATAGATCGAAAATACTTTGAGATACTTTTTGTTTCCTCTTTAAGTAAATAGCATCTACCACTGAATTTCCAACAACATGAACAAATTCCTCTGGATATCCTTCTTTTACAAGATTATCCTTATTGAGTTGAGTTGGAGCAAAGAAATATTGAGTGCCTGCAGAACATATCCAAGTATCTATTTGTTCAGGAAATGGTTCTTCTCGTGCAACAAACCATTGTCCCTCAAATTGTTCATGAATATATTTTTCAATGAGATCTAATGTTGGTTCTTGTGTAATTTTTAATTTTTTCATAATTTCTGGACTCATAGATCTTAATCCTGCTTCATTTTGAGCAACTTTTTGACCCATTCCAAAAACCCATGCCAAAGGAGCAATTCCTGCAACTAAAGTATCTCCATGAACAACAGGAAGTAATTTTGAAGTTAAACCATATTCCTCTTTACAAAATCTACCAAATGAACCAAATTTAAGAATTAATTCACTTGCTTTTTCCATAAGATCTCCTCTAATTTGTAAGTCACAACCTACTGATTCTTCTAATTTAAACTCCTTTATTCCAAACCCTAAAATATCATCAAAATGTTGACCTGTATCTATAACAAATACTGGCAATTTTTCTCTTTTTGCTTCAACAACTAAAGGCGCTTGTTTATAAAAATCAGGTTTAGTCCCGATTACCACAGAAAGAATTGGACTATTTTCTTTTTTTGCTATATTAAAAGTATCTTGTAATAACGTAGTATTTAGATTAATCGGAAGATTTTGTTTCGATATTTCAATTTTCTCAATATTTGTAGTCTTCAATTAAATCTCCTTTGTCTATTAACTCCCTTTTTAGATTTTATGTAAAGAAGTAAGCCAATAATAAATATTCCTATTCCTCCAAATATAAAAATATATGGAACTATAACAATAATTGGTTGATAAAATTCAATATTAATTTTTTGACCAAGATCTATAGAAATTATCATGCCAATACTAATAATTATTCCCGAAAAACACAGTAATAATCCAGTCAATCTATTGCCATAGTTTTTTGACAAACCAAATGCTATTCCAGCCAAAATTAAGGAAGGAGCAGCAGAAATAGAAATTGTCTTAATGATAACTCCCTTTATATCAACAAATCGATCTGGTCCTTTACCTTCACTGCCAATGAGGAAATTATAAAATGAAGTAAGTAATAAAACAAACATTATTGATAATCCTAATGATCCTAGCGATAACCAATTTTCTAATTCTAATTTAATATTTAATATAGACTAATCAACTCCCACAATCTTTGCAATTTCTTTTCGGGCTGCTGCACCAAGTTTTGAAGCAGACATCTCGGGTAAAATATTGTTAACAAAAACACCAAAGCCCTTTTCTAGACCTGATCGTTCACTGGTATGTGGATATATTTCTATGTGCCAATGAAATTGTCTGCTATTTTTCTTTTCAGGAGATAACTGAAAAATAAGATTAAAAGATGGATTATTCAAAACCTGAGCCATTCCTCCTAAAGTGGATCGTAAAATCATAGCAAGATCAAATATTTCTTTTTGAGAGATTTTCGTTAGAGTTGTTGAATGTTTCTTTGGATAAATTGAAAATTCATATGGATATATAGACGCCCATGGACAGAAAGCAATAAAATAATCTGTTGCAAGTATCTGTCTAGGACCATCTAATTCAGTAGATATTGCAATGCAAGATGGACAATTTCCATTTTCATTTACAAATTTGTGTGATAATAATGCTTTAGATTCTATAAAAGGAGGAATTTCAGAAAAAGTCACAATGTCAATATGAGAATGGTCAATTTTTGTTCCGCATACATTTCCATTATTAATATAGACAGATACATAAGTAACTTTTTTTTGTGTATATAACCATCGTATTCTATCCTGTAAAACTAAAAGCACATTACACCATTGATCTACTGAAATTTGGGAGAAATTTTGATTATGGTGTGGTGTAGCTACTAGAATCTGATGGTAGCCGTATGCTGGTTCGCTATAGAGGGGTTTATCAGTATAGAGAGTTGAGCTATGTGGAACAATAATAGGTTTATTACTATTGAATACTCTTACACTCCAGTCGTTAACTATGTTTCCTTCAGAATCAGACAAACGTTGGAGAATTCCGCTTTTAATAACCAGGGATACTATTGCCGGTTGTGTATACTTTTCGTTACCAGGACAATAAGGGCAAATTGATCCTCCCGTATTTTCATTACTTAATTCTTCATATTGACCAGGATATATTACAAATTTATCCATAACATAGTCCTTTCTTAATTCTCCCAAGGTAATTTTCTTTTTTAACGTCATGGTTTCCTTTAATTAAAGGTTCTGAAAAAATTTAATAATATTAACTATTTTTATATCTAATTCTTATTTAACTAAGCCAATTTAAATTCATATAGCAATTATTTAGTTTCTTTTAAATTTTTTTTTCATAATCAATAAGTTTAAAATACAGGTCGTAACTTGATAAATTATTATGACATTGCCAAAAGGTTTCGGATCAAATGTAAGTAAAAATGGAAAAAGAAATTTTAATGATTGGTGGAATACTGTTCCAGCAGATTTAAAACAGAAAGCTAGAAGAGGAGATGAAAATAATAAGCCTTTATTAAATCAAGTTAATTACGTTCTTTTACATCTTCATTTAGCAGGAAAACATGATGCAAAACCATCACATGAAGAGCTAAAGGATTGGCTTCATAGTGGCCAAGTTGATGCTATGCGCAGCAAATAAAAATTTTTATTTTTTTAGAATTAAAAATAACTCATTTTTTATCAATTTTAAACCTCATTTTTTACGTTATTCAGAGTTATAATAAAAGTCTGATATCCGAAAAATTGCTGAAGGAAAGTATATAACAACCAACAATAAACGAACTAGAATTTTTAAAACCATGGATATTACCAAATAGAAACTCATAAACACTATATGAGGAATTCAGTATCCTAGTAAGAAAAGATAAATTTATTATTTGAATTCTTCTTCTAATATTTTTTTCTTTTTACTTAATTGGAAAATTCTATCGGTATATGCTAAAGCTTTTCTTCTAGGTTTCTTAAAAACCATAGATTGAACCAGTAAATGATTTTCAGGAATCACCATTCCTGTTTGATCATCTGAATATAAAATTTTAAGAATATCGTCTTGGCTTCTCATCACTTCTTGATGAATATGAACCATATTTGTATCACCATGAACAAATCCCACTTCAAGTGCCTTTTTTCGTACGTCAGCAGTTCCCTTTGCAGAATTTAAAATGGATACACCAAATTCATTCTCGAAGGAATTTAAAATTTCAGTTTTTGAGGGAGCTTTGTCTTTAAATCTAACAAACATTTGATGCAGATGCATCATTCTAGAAGGTGCTTTATATGAATCTACAAATAGATTTGCTTCAGGAAGGAAAGATTTTACATCGTCCTGGTGATGAGGATTTTTATCCCATTCTATAGAATCTTTTACATCTTTTGCATCTTCTAAATCCGCCCATCGTCTAATTAATGTTACATCATATCTAATAATTCTATCACCAAAGTTTTCGATCAATGGTTGCATTACTCTTCCCATGCCGGAGACGTTACAACTCCCTTGAATAACATATGACTTATTTACTACTTTGTCATAGTTAACTCTCGAATTATGAATAACATCTGCAACAGAGTATTTACCTTCTCTATCTTCTCCACCTTGAAATATAGCCATTTTTTTCATAGGCACATAAAATTTTTGTTTATTCGCAAATCCTAGACCTTCTTTAGATGCATCTATTACAATATCACTTTGTTCAATAGCTTCTTCAATATAACCATTGAAGTCCAATTTTTTATTATTGAAATCTTTTTCAATTGTTTGTGGTATAAAAACGTTATAACCATTGGAAACAGCTTCTTTTGCTCTTTCATCAGCACTATATTTTGCTATACCAATCAAATTTACTTCTCTATCTAAGCTAAATGCTGTAGCCAATCTTCTTCCAATATTACCATAACCATTAATGAATAATTTAATCATTTCAACCACTAAAATCTTCTTTAAATTAATGAATTAAAAGTATAATATATTTTATTTTGATTTTTTCGTTAAATAAAGTAGAATATCACGTTATTATACTATTTCATATTTGAAATGTTTAAATGAGTTTATAATGATATATATTATCTAAAAATAAATGGAAATTTTAATTATTGATAATTATGATTCTTTTGTTTATAATATTGCACAATCCTTAGGCCAAAATAATATAAAGACTTTAGTATACAGAAATGACAAAATTACTCTTAATGATATTAGAAGGATGGATGTAGATGCAATAATCATATCACCAGGCCCTGGGAATCCAGAAGATAAGAAATACTTTGGAATTTGTAAGAACGTTATAAAAATATTAGGAAAAGATATTCCAGTTTTAGGAATTTGTTTAGGACATCAAGGTATAGTATCAGCTTTTGGAGGAAAAATCACTAACGCAGGTAAAACTAGACATGGAAAAACGAGTAAGATATACTATAAACCTGATCCTTTATTTGAAGACGTCAAAAACCCTTTCAATGCTACTCGTTATCATTCACTTATAGCAGATAAAAAAACTCTCCCTAGTTGCTTAGAAATAACAGCAAATTCAATAGATGATAATGAGATTATGGCTATAACTCATAAACAGCATCCCATCAAAGGAGTTCAGTTCCATCCAGAATCAATATTAACAGGAGAAGGATTGAAAATATTGAATAATTTTATTTCCTTTGTAAAAAAATGACAAATGAAGAGGCTAATATAAAAAATATTTCGAACAAGGTTTCCTCTAAAGAAGGATTATCTCTTACTGAAGCTAAAGAGTTATTTAGAAACATAATTGAATGCAAAATCCAAAATTCTTATGTTACTACTATTCTAAGAGAAATCTCTTCAAGGGGAGAAACAGTTGATGAAATTCTTGCAATGATACAAATTATTAAGGAGAATTCTATAACTATTAGTCCTAATATCAAAAATAATTTGATAGATATTTGTGGTACTGGGGGTGATCAAATCAAAACATTTAATATCAGTACTGCATCTGCAATTGTTGCTGCATCTTCTGGATCAATTATAGCAAAACATGGAAATCGATCTGCTTCCGGTTTTTGCGGTAGTGCCGATTTTTTAGAATATATCGGACTAAATTTAAATAATTCCCCACATATGATATCAGTGAATATTGGGAAAATAGGTATAGGATTTTTGTTTGCACCTATTTTTCATCCAATTTTAAAAAACGTT
>Ga0126311_10000336_pt1 | contig 22477 bp, 19 predicted proteins | sample Plot61_FD_92539 | JGI IMG/M metagenome (GOLD analysis project Ga0126311, IMG submission 92539) | Serpentine soil microbial communities from UC McLaughlin Reserve, CA, USA - Plot61 | ecosystem: Environmental > Terrestrial > Soil > Grasslands | place: USA: UC McLaughlin Reserve, Lake County... | reverse complement strand
TTACGTTGTCCGCGCGGACTTCGACCTCGCGGACTTCGACGAGCAGTTCCGGCGCATGTGCGAGGCTTTGGAGTCCGTGGGCGAGGTCGTCGCGACGCAGCCGGGCGTCGAGCCCTCCGCGCCCGAGCGCGTAACCTTCCGTGTCGTCTGCGCGAGCGACTCGGGCCGCGAACGCCTGTCGGAGCTTCTCGCCCCCTTCGGCGCGCGACTCTCGGAGGGCACGCGCGCGGCGGCCGGAGGGCAATCGAGCGGCGAGGGCGCGCCGCCGCGCTCTGTCGAAGGCGAGGCCGCGGCGGGCGGGCGCGGGCATGCGGTCGCGCCCGCGGCGTACGTGCGCGCGTCGCTCGAAGAGCTGGACGAGATCGTCGCGGCCGCGCACGAGCTGTCCGCGGAGACTTTGGACGCGCTCGAAAAATCTCGCGCCGCGACGGGCGAGCGCGACTCTTCCAGTGCCAGCGCCGAGCGCATACGCCGCGACTTCCTCGCGCTCGAAGAGAGGCTCATAGCGCTGCGCATGGCGCAGGTCGGGCCGACGCTCGAACGCGCCGCGCGCGCGGGCCGCGCGGCCGCGCGCGCGTCGGGCAAGCCCGTTGATTTCGAGATAGTGGGCGGCGGCGTGCGGCTCGACCGCACGCTCGCGGACAGGCTCGCAGACCCGCTCCTGCACCTCGTGCGCAACGCCGTGGATCACGGCGTCGAGCGAGAGGCGGAACGACTCTCCGCGGGCAAGCCCGCGCGCGGGCGCGTAACGGTAGAGGCTTCGACCGACGGCAGCCACGTCGCCTTGCGCGTGACCGACGACGGCCGCGGCGTAGAGCCAGGGCGCGTCGCGCGCGCCGCGGCAGAGCGCGGGCTCGTCCCGCCGGGCGCGGCAGTCTCCGAGCGTCAGGCGCTCCGACTCATCTTCCGCCCCGGCTTCTCCACGGCCGCCGACGTGTCGCTCGTCTCGGGCCGCGGCGTCGGTCTCGAAATCGTAGAACGCGAGGTCGAAGAGGCGGGCGGCGAAGTCCGCGTCAGCACCGAACGGGGGCGCGGCACGAGCTTCGAGATGCGCGTGCCGACGCCGCTCGCGCTGCTGCCCGCGCTGCTCGTGCGCTCGTGCGGGCGCGTCTACTGCGTCGCGGCCGCGCACCTCGTAGAGTCGGGACGCGCCTCGCGTGAAGACCTGAACGACGACGGCTCGCGCCTGCGCCTCGGCGGCCGCGAGCTTCCGGTCGTCAACGCGCGCGCGCTGCTCGGCCAGCCGCCATCTCCGGATTCGGGAGACTCAGACTCCGGCGTCGAGTTCGTCGTCGTGCGAACGAGAAACGGGCGCGGGGAAGAGGACGCGGACGGGCACGGGCACGCGGCCGTCGTGGTTGACGCGTTGGAAGGTCACGCCGAAGTCCTCGTGCGCGGCCTGGGCCGCCACGCGACGCGCTGGCGCGGCGTGAGCGGCGCGACGGAGCTTCGCGACGGGACGGCCGCGCTCGTCCTCGACCTGCCGCGCCTCGTCGAAGCATACACGACATAACAGAACCGCGAGCGGGTCGCAGGAAGAGTCCGAACACGGAGAGACGGGGGCACGGCTACAGCGGCGCTCACTAGAACGCGACTTAAACCCTGGGAGCGCGGGCATCCCTGCCCGCCAAAGCGTGCGCGAGCACGCTTAGCAAAGAACCGCCGTCACTCAACGTTGAGTGACGGCGGTTCTTAGTCTTCGCGCTGACGCGCTCAAGGCGGGCAGGGATGCCCGCGCTCCCAGGGTAGGGTCGCGCCCGAATGAGCGCCGCATTAGTTGAACCTGGCCGCGCCCCCGTCTCTCCGTGTTGAACTACCCGGTCGCTACCGCTCGCGGTTCTGTTCGTTCTTTTTAGCGGAAGATGATGCCGACGCCGATGCGGAAGTTGTGCGTCGTCTCGCCGCCGAAGCGGGTCGGGTTGTAGTCGAACTGCACGGCGCGTATGTCTACGCGCGGGCTGACGCGGAAGTCCACGCCGCCGCCGATGGCCGCCGAGAAGCCGTTGTCGCTCTCGTCGAAGCCGGTGATGCCGCTGACGTTTGCGCGCGCGTGCTGGAAGCCCGCGAGGACGCGGCCGAACGGCTTGACCTTCGTCTCCGTGCTGTTGTCCTTGAGTTCGACGCCGCCCATAAGCGTATGCAGGTCAACATCCACGCCGACGGTCGTCGTGCCCACCGTGTCGCTGAAGTTCTTGCGGTGGAACGAGTAGTCGCCCACCAGGCCGACGTAGCGGCTGACGTTCCCCTTGACGAAGGCGTTGACGCCGTTGAAGCCCTCGCGCTCGGTGATGAAGTTCTGCGAGGGGTCGTCGAAGCCCGTGTCCACGCGGTTGTGCGAGAAGAGGACGCCCACGTCTACCTTGTTGTAGTCGTCCGACGCCGTCTGCGCGAACGTGAACGGCGCGGCGCAGGCGATGATGAATGCCGCCATTAGAAGCTTACGCATGATCTGTCTCCTTACTGAAAAGCTATCGAAGTTTTACCGCGGTGCCACTGAAAGATGACCCCGCGCGCGGCGCTGGTTGCCCGCGAAAGTTTTGTGAGAAACGCACCAACCTTTCGCGGTCGCCGTCTAAAAAAACGTACGTTCGTACTCTTACGGACGGTGTCTGCGAAGCCTTGAAAACTCCTCGCCCGACAACGCCGCCATTGTGTGACACGCGGCGCGCACGCCGAGCCGTTCGTGTGGCACTTTGTTCAGTGACACAGGCCGCGCGCGAAGTTTCAAAAGAAACTCTCATCAGAGTCTCTTATCGTTTGCCGCTTCTCGATAAAGCAATGACGATGCCAGAGAGGCGGGACGTACGCCCGCGCGCGAAAAACCTGCGCCAACGCGTGAATGTAAGATTGTCGTGAAGAGTAAGAGAGACCTGCGTGAGGACTGCGGGCGCAGCAGCGTTCCGACAGTTGAAGCCGCGCCCTCCGAATCCGAAAGGATGGAGTCGGCTTCTGAAGTTTCGGATTAGAGTTTTCGGGTTGCCCGATTAAATTTCCGGCGGGCGCTTTTTGTGAAAGTCCGTCGCGGACTGGTAGGCGGAAGCAATCTCTATCAGTTCCGCCTCGCCCCAGGCGGGGCCGACGAGTTGAAGCCCCGTCGGCAGCCCGTTCTGGCCGAGGCCGTTCGGGACGGAGACCGCGGGCACGCCCACGAGGTTGGCCGCGCCGATGGGCGAGGACGCGCCGATGCCCGGATACGCCTTGTCGAAGGTCTTGTCCACGGGGTACGAGACCGTCGCGCGCGAGGGCGCGGCGAGCACGTCTATCTTCCCGAACATCTCGCCCCACGCGCGACGCATGGGCGCGCGCATGCGCATCGCGTGAAGGTAATCGACGGCCGTGACGAGCGACGCGGCGTAGCCGCCGACGCGTCCCTCGGGCGAGGCGAGCTCTGAGACGCGGCCCGACTCTATCAGTTCGCGGAAGGCGCTCGCGCCCTCCGCGTCGACGATTGTGCCGACCGCGGGGCCGTACGGGAACTTCGGGAGCACAATGTCCATCTCCACGTCGGCGAAGCGGCGCAGCACGTCGAGCGACGCGAGAAAGTTTCGACGTACTTCCTCCTGCGCCTTTTCGTAAGAGTCCTTCATCACACCGATTCGCAGCTTCTTCGCGCGCCTCCGCGTTGACGCGGGCCGCGCGTCTTTCGAGTAGCGCGGGATGCGTTCGGACGCGCGCGAGGTCGGGTCGAGCGAGTCGCGCCCCGCAATCGCCGAGAGCACGAGCCCGCAGTCCTGCGCCGAGCGGCACATCGGGCCGAGCTTGTCGAGAGTCCACGACAGGGCCATCGCGCCGTGGCGGGAGACCGCGCCGTAAGTGGGCCTGAGGCCCGACACGCCGCAGAAGGCCGAGGGCGTGATGATCGAGCCCGACGTTTCGGAGCCGATTGAGAACGCGACGCACGCGGACGCGGTCGCGGCGCCCGGCCCGGAGGACGAGCCGCCCGACCAGAAGTTCGTGTTCCAGGGCGTGCGGCACGCGCCCGTCCGGGAGGCGTCCGCCTGGTTGTAGCCCATGCCGCCCGCGAGTTCTATCATCGCGAGCTTCGCGATGAGAATCGCGCCCGACTCGCGCAGGCGCGTGACGACGGTCGCGTCGTAGTCGAAGCGCTGATTCTTGTACGGCGTCGCGCCCCAGGTCGTAGGAGCCTCGCGCGTGGCGCAGAGGTCTTTGACGCCGTAAGGGATTCCGTGGAGCGGCCCGCGGTAGCGCCCGCCCTTTATCTCGGCCTCGGCCTCGCGCGCCTCACGCAGCGCGGTCTCGCGCATGACGTACGCGACGGCGTTGAGTCGTCGGCCCACGTTCTCAAGCCTCTGAAGGTAGGCTTCGGTCAGCTCGACGGGCGAGAGTTTGCGCGCGCGAATCTGCGCGGCCAGCTCGGCGACGGACAGGAAGAGTGTGTCGTTGGTAATCATCGCTCGCTCGCGGGGCGCTTCACGCGCCGAAGACGAAGTCGGGCTCGTCGGAGTTCTCAAGCTTGTAGGCGCGCAGCGCGTCCGACGCGCGCACGTTGCCTTCGAGGTCGCGCTTGACCGACTCGAACTGCTCCGCGCTCAGCTTCTCGCCGAAGCGCGCGCGCGCCACCTCGGCGTAGGCGACCGCGACGGGCGAGGGCTTCGGGGGCGGCTGTTGCTGCGCGGGCGTCGGCTGCGGGTTGGGCGGGGCCGCCGGCTCTTTGGCGGCGGGCGGCGTCTGCGCGACGGCGCTCGCGGCGGCGCCGGCCACGAACGCGGCCGCGAGCGTCTTCGTGAAGCGGCGTCGCGAGTCGCTTCGCGGCGCGTCCTCAAGTTTAACTTTTGACATAGTCGTTCAGTCGTCTCGAAACCGGCCGACACGCCCGGAGCGCGCGGCAAGGTTGAGTGTGCAAACAGTACCGGGGGCGGCAACGACCGGGTATGAGTCTCAGCAGGCGGGCTCTCGCCGGGGCTTGAGACCCGGTCGCTAACGCCCCCGGTTCTGTTAAGACCCTTTGAGCGCGTCGAGCAGCTTGTCGTGTATGCCGCCGAAGCCGCCGTTGGACATGACGGCCACGACATCGCCCTCGCGCAAGACGGGCGCGAGGTGTTCGACTATCGCGTCCGCGCCGTCGAGGCAGAGGGCGGGGCGCCCGCGCGCGGCTATCTCTTTGACCAGCTCGTCCGTGGCGAGCAGCGCGCCGTAGGAGCTGCCCTTCTCGCGCGCGAAGACCGCGGAGAGGACGACGTAGTCGGCGGGGTCGAACGCGCGTGCGTAGTCGGTCTGGAAGACCGCGAGGCGCGAGGTGGCCGAGCGCGGCTCGAAGACCGCGACGAGCCGCCCCGACCTGTACTTCGAGCGCAGCGCGCCGAGCGTCTCGCGCACGGCCGTCGGGTGGTGCGCGAAGTCGTCTATGACCGTGACGCCGCGCTCCGTGCCGCGCACCTGCATGCGGCGCTTGACGCTCTGGAACGTCGCGAGCGCCTCTCTTATTTTGTCTTTAGAGATTCCCCACGCGTCGGCCGCGACGATTACCGAGAGGCAGTTGCGCACGTTGAAGTCGCCTATGAGCGGCATCTCGAACTCGCCCCACTCCTCGCCCTCGCGCACGACCCGGAAGCGCGTCAGCGCGCCCGAAGTGTAGTCGATGTCTCGCGCCTGCCAGCGCGCGTCGTCGCACGTGCCGAAGGTCTCCAGACGCGTGTGAAGGCGTTCGCCCATCTCGGCGACGACCTCGCGCACGGAGGGGCTGTCCCATCCGGCGACGAGTCGGCCGTTGCCGGGGACGAGGTTCATCAGGCGGCGGAAGGCGAGCTTGACCGCGTCGAGGTCTTTATAGATGTCGGCGTGGTCGAACTCGATGTTGCCGACGATTGCGGTCTCGGGCAGGTAGTGCATGAACTTCGGCCCCTTGTCGAAGTAGGCCGTGTCGTACTCGTCGCCCTCGACGACGAAGTACTCCGAGTCCGTCACGCGGAAGCTCGCGCCGAAGTTCTGCACGACCCCGCCGACGAGGAACGAGGGGTTCAGCCCGCCGCACTCCATGACCCACGTCGCGATGCTGGTCGTCGTCGTCTTCCCGTGCGTGCCCGCGACGACGAGCGAGCGGCGGCCGCGTATGAACTCCTCTTTAATGACCTCGGCCGCGGAGCGGTATACGAGACGCCGGTTCAGGGTCTCCTCGACCTCCGCGTTCCCGCGCGACAAGGCGTTGCCGATGACGACGCAGTCGGGCGCCGGCGTAAGGTGCTCGGCCCTGTACCCCTGCGCCACGTGTATGCCCAACCCTTCGAGCATCGTAGACATCGGCGGGTAGACGTTCTCGTCCGAGCCCGTGACCCTGTGGCCGCGCTCCTGAAGCATCCCCGCGAGCGACGCCATCGCCGTCCCGCAGATTCCTATTAAGTGATAGTGCATACGTTAAGGGTGATGAGTGACGAGTGATGAGTGATGAGAAAGAAATGCGCGCGCCGTCTTCTCTCATCACTCATCACTTATCACTCGCAATCGGGATCGTGAAAGAGAACGTGGAGCCTTTGCCCACTTCGGACTGGACGCTGATTTTGCCGCCGTGGAGTTCCACGAGCTGGCGCGTGATGTAGAGGCCGAGGCCGGTGCCCTTCTCGCTGCGCGTGGCGCGCGAGCGGGCCTGCGCGTACTTGTCGAAGATGTCGTGGAGGTCTTCGCGCTGTATGCCGACGCCCGTGTCGGCGACGGAGACGCGCACGAGCGAGCCGTCGCGCGACGCGCCGAGGCGGACGCGCCCGCCCTTGGGCGTGAACTTCAGCGCGTTCGAGACGAGGTTGACGAGTATGCGCCGGAGCTTGGCGCGGTCAGCGCGGAGCGGCGGCAGGTCTTCGGGCACGTCCTCTTCGAGCGCTATCTCCTTCTCGCGCGCGAGCGGCTGCATCTGCTCGCGCAGCTCGCCGACGAGCCCGCGCAGCCCTATCGTCGTGGGGTCGAGGCGCATCGTGCCCGATTCGAGCTTGGAGGCGTCGAGCAGGTCGTTGACCAGCTCGATGAGGTTCTGCGTGTTGCGCTCCATCATCGAGACCATGTTCTTCTGCTCGGCCGTCATCTCGCCGAGGCGGCCCGAGGTGAAGAAGTTTATGACGCCGCTGATGACCGTCAGGGGCGAGCGAAGGTCGTGCGTGGTGAGGGCGAGAAACTCCTCCTTCATCGCCGACAGCTCGCGCAGGCGCGCGTTCGCCTCGTTCAACTCCCGGTTCGAATCTTCGAGCTTGGTGTTGAGTCGTTCGAGCAGCTCCCGCTTCTCTTCCAGCTCGCCCAAGACCTGGACGAGGTCTCGGTTCTGGCGCGAGAGCTCTTCGAGCGCGGAGTCGTCCTCGTCCGTGTTGACGAAGTCGCGCAGGAAGTCCGCGCGGGCGCGAACCTCCTCGGCCTCGGCGGGCGGGAGCCACTTGACGACGGAGACGCGCGTGCCCTCGTCCGGCTTCGACTGTATGTCGAACTCGTCCATCAAGCGCCGCGTGCCTATGAGGCCGACGCCGAGCCCCGACGCCGAGCGGTAAGTGCCGCGCACGATGGAGCGGAGCTTCGCCTCGTCCATGCCGGGGCCGTCGTCGCGCGCGGTCATCTGAAGCCCGGCGGCCGTCGCGCCGCGCGTGGCGAGCGACAGGGTGATGGCCCCCGAGCGCGCGTACTCGTAGATGTTGCGCGTCAGCTCGGAGACGGCGGTCGTTATCTTTATCTGCGTCGTCGGGTCGAAGCCCATCTCGCGCGCGAGGCGGCGCACGCGCTCGCGCACCTTCACGATGTCGGCCTCGCGCCGTACGTATATGTCCCCGAGTCGCGTGGTGTTGATGCCCTGCATAAGAGTTCCGGGTTCCGAGTTTAAAGTTCCGAGTTCAAGATTCAAAGCCCGAGGCGGAGGTTGGCGGGAGTGTCGCCGTAACGGCGTCGTGCCTTCGGCCTCGAACTTGAAACCCGGAACCCGGAACTTGAAAACTTATCTGTAGACGAGCACGGTGGCGTCGTCGGAGTTGCGCGCGAAGTCTCGGAGGAGGACGCCCGCGAGCATCTGGGGGCTCTTGGCCGTGAGGCCGGGGTAGGACGAGATGTCCCACGTGGCGCTGATGCCGTCGGAGGCGAGCACGAGCGCCGTGCCCTCGGCGAGCCTGTGCGGCCACACGCGCACGTTCGCGAGGCGCGCGCCGAGCGTGCCGTTCGAGGGGACGGGACGGCCGGGGTCTGTCGAGCCGAGCAGCCGCACCTCGACGTTGCCCACGCCCGCGTACGTGAAAGACTCGCGCGAGCGGTTGACTATGACCGCCCCCATCACCGCGCCGCGCGTCGCGCGCAGCGACTCGTGTACGCCCCACACCAACTCTGCCAGAGGCTCGCCGCGCCACTGTTCGAGCGTCTCGACGGCGGCGCGCGCCGCCTCGTTCGCGCCGCGCCCGTGCCCGAGCCCGTCGATGACGGCGAGGAGGAGTTCGCCGTCGTGCTCCGAGACGAAGTACGCGTCGCCGTTCGCCTCCTCGCCCGGCCGCGGACGGCTCCAGGAACCGACGCGGCGGGCCGCGCCCCTGTGGCCATCGACTTCGGAGTCGCGCGCCGGGTCAACCCACTTGCGGCCGAGTATGACGGTGCCGTGGCACGTTCGGCGCGCGTTCGAGAGGCGGCGCGTCGTGCCCTTCGGGACTGAGTGGGCGTCGAACTCGTCGAGCAGGCGGCGCATCGCGCCGAAGCCCGTCCCCAAACTCCCGCCGGTCGAGACGCCGTCGCGCAGGGCGCGTTCGAGGTCGCGGATGCCCGGCCCCTTGTCCGCGTAGAAGAGTTCTATGCCCGGCTCCTTGCCCGGAGCCTCGCGCCAGTGAAGGCACCCGCCCGAGGTCGCGTAGCGCACGGCGTTCGTCGCTATCTCCTGCACGACGATGTCAAGGTCGGACAACTGCTCCTCCCGGAAGCCCGCGCGAGAAGCGTAGCGGTGGACGGCCCTGCGCGCCGCGCCCACCTGCGAGTCGTCCTTAATCTCCTGCGTGTTGAAGTGCCGCATAAAATCAGGGTTTCGGGTGTTGGGTTCCGGGTTCTGGTTAAAGGCCAGAAGTTTTTACCCGGCACCCGGAACCTAACACCCGAAACCCTTTCTCACAGCCAGCGCACGACCGTGACGCGCGTGCCGCGGCCTACCTCGGACTCGATCTCGAACACGTCCACGAGGCGCTTCGAGCCGGGGAGCCCCTTGCCGAGGCTGCGCCCCGTCGAGAAGCCGTCGCGCATGGCGGCGGCGATGTCGGGGATGCCGGGGCCGTCGTCCTCGAAGACGAGCTGGATCCCCGCGCGCCCCTGCGCCGGGTCGAGCGGCCGCGCGGTCATGCGCCCGCGGCTCGCGTACTTGACGACGTTGCGCGCAAGCTCCGACGTGACGGTGGCGAGCCGGGTCTGGTCGAGCATGCGGAAGCCGAGCCGGGCGGCGATGGCGCGCACCTCGCTGCGCGCGATGATGATGTCGTGCTCGCTCTCAAGGGCGATTGACCTGTTCTGCAAATCCGGCCGCCCCCCCGTAAAGCCCCTCGCCCTCTTCGTCCTCGTCTATGCCGAACTCGCTGCGGAGGAGCTTTATGCCCTCGTCCACGTTGAGCACGGTGTCCACGCCGCGCAGCTCAAGCCCCAACTCGACGAGCGTGATGGCGACCGCCGGCTGCATCCCGACGACCACCGTTCGCGCGTCCATGATGCGCGCCATCGCGGCGATGTCCGAGAGCACGCGGCCGATGAAGGAGTCGACCATTTCGAGGAGCGAGATGTCTATGAGCACGCCGCGCGCGCCCGTGCGCTCAAGCTCCGAGAGTATCCGCTCCTGCAAGTGGATGACCGTCTGGTCGTCCATGTCCACCTGTATCGGCACGATCAGGACGCGCCCGACCTTCAGGATGGGAATGCGTTGCTGTCCGTCCATTGGTTTCGGAGTACCGAGTACCGAGGACTGAGGACTGAGGACTGAGGACTGAGTGGAAAACGAGACGCTTCTTAACACTCAGTACTCAGTCCTCAGTCCTCAGTCCTCAGTCCTCAGTACTTTACCCCTCCTGTTTCTTCTCACCGCCCGACGAGATTATCTGCTCCGTCTGTTTGAGCGTCGTGTGTGTGCCGTCGCCGTTGCCGTTCTGTAGGCGCGCGAGCGTCTTCGTGGGGACTACGGTGCGGCCCACCATCTCCAACGCGAGCTTGATGCCGTCGGCCATCTGCGCGCGCGTGGTTATCTGCGTGAGGTCTATGCCGAGCTGAACCATCGTCTGCGCGATGGCGGGGCTCACGCCGGTCAGGATGCACCGCGCGCCCATGAGTCGCGCGGCGGTGACGGTCTTGATGAGGTGGTTCGCGACGAGCGTGTCCATCGTCCGCACGCCCGTGATGTCGAGTATGGCGATTGTGCTGCCGGTCTCCACGACCTTCTGCAAGAGCGCCTCCATCATCATCTGCGCGCGGCGCGAGTCGAGCGTGCCGATGATGGGGAGCGTGAGAATCTTGTCCCAGACCTTTATGACCGGCGTCGAGAGTTCGAGCATGTCCGCGCGCTGCTGGCGTATGACCTCCTCGCGCGAGCGTATGAAGTTCTCGACCATCACGAGCCCCATCTTGTCGAGGAGGCGCGTGAAGTAGTTCATCTCGCGTATGAGGCCCTCGGCGTTGCCCTCGTACTCTTCGGCGAGCAGGGGGGCGACGACGTTTCGGAGGGAGAGCACGTAGGTCGCGTTCTCAAGTGGCGTGTAGCCCTTGACGGCGCGCATGTGCGAAATCTCGTTGAGGTATGAGCGCAGGTCGTCGAAGGCCGGGTGGTCGAAGTCCGAGCCCGCGGAGTCCTGCACGCCCTGCACGAGCATGTCCAGTACCTGCTGCGACTGCTGGCGCAGGTCTTTCTTCGAAATCAGCTCGTCGCGGAACTCGTCGGCTTCGAGGCGCTCCTTTATCCAGAGGTTGAGAATCTCGTCGCGGCGGTCTGCGAGGAGTGCAGCGATGCGACGCTGTTCGGGCTGCTGTGAAGCTTTCTGATCCGGCATCTGTCTCCTACTAGGCCGTCGGGCGCGCGCGAACTTCCGCCGCGTGCGGCCCGGCGCGTCGCAAGTCTCCCGGAGGTGCTCGAAAGGGGCTTGCCGTGCGTGAATTTGTTCGGGGGCGTTTTTTGACGACGCGGACTATCTTAGGCATCGCGGCGTTGAAAAGCAAACGCGCCTCTCCCGGCGCGCGCGCGCGCGCGGCGGGGCTTAAAAGGGGAAGGGGAGGGGAGTTCAGGGCACGCGTGCGCGGCGCGTAAGCGAAGTGCGCGCCGCGCACGCGGCGGAGGGAAGCTTGTGAACGGACGTTCGTCCGGGGGGCAGGCGACTACTGAATCTTCTGCATCGTTATGAGCGTCATCGGCGAGTCGCCCGCCGTGCGCGTGTAGGAGACCCAGTAGCCGACCTTCGGGAAGCGAAGCATCTTGTAGAGCGAGCCGTCCTGCTTCGAGTCCGCCTCCATGCCGAGTATGTTCTTCGGCGCGGGGATGGCGTCGCCGCCGAGGTACGTGATCTTGACGGCGTAGACCTTCTTTGTGTCGTCGTAGTAGACCTCGCAGCTCTCGTTGTCGTTCAGGGCGTAGTAGTCCTGCTTGTCGCTCTTGTCGGTCGGGCTGCCGAGCTTTTTGCGCGCCTCGTCGGCGGTCATGCCGAGGCGAACGCCCTTGTACTCGTGGAAGGGCGGCTCCTCGGTCTTCTCCTGATTGGCCTTCGGGGCGGGGCCCTGCGCGGCGCAGACGGCGGGCAGGGCCAGAAGCAGCGCGGCTAGATAGAATAGCGCGCGTGCGCGGCGTGTGAAGCGGAACATGGGACATTCCCTCCTATGGCTGGAGTCGTGCGTTCGGTTCTGACGGAAAGTTGCGCGCGGCCGGACTGGTAAGAGACGAGGGCTTCACTTCGAGCTACACGGCCCGGCCTCGTGTGGAAAGGGACGATATGCCAAACCGGCGGGCCAAGTCAATAGCGGGGGCGCGCCGGGGGTCTGTTGGTTCGACGGGCGCCGGCGGCGGCGGGCCGGGCCTCCGTGTGAGGCGGAGTCCCTGAGCGGGGTGTGGCGTCGTCGCGCGTCCCGCCGCCGCCGCCACGACTCAGTAGACGGTGACCTGCTGTGTGAGCCCGCCGTCCACATAGTAAGTGCTGCCCGTCACGTACTCCGCCTCGTCGCTCGCGAGGAAGACGGCGACGGACGCAACCTCTTCGGGCCTGCCGAAGCGCCCCCACGGAATCTCGCTGACGGCGTTCTTCTTCGCCTCGGGGTCTTCGAGGACTTCGCGGTTGATGGGCGTGGCGATGGCTCCCGGCGCGATGTTGTTGGCGTTGATTCTGTGCGGCGCGAGCTCGACGGCGAGGTTGCGCATCAACATCCTCACGCCGCCCTTCGACGCGCAGTAGGACGTGTGGCCGGGGAAGGGGATGTCTTCGTGAACGGACGAAGTGTAGATTAACTTCCCGCCCCCGCCCTGCTTCACCATCTGCCGCGCCGCCGCCTGACTCACGACGAAAGCGCCGTACAAGTTGACCCCGATGACCTTCTCCCACTCCTCGTCGGTCGCCTCCAGAAACGGCCGCTTAATCTCAATCCCCGCGTTGCACACCGCTATGTCCAAGCGCCCGAACCTCTCTAAGACTTCGCCTACCATCCGCTCCACGTCCGCGCGTTTACTCACGTCGCCCCCGACCGCCAACCCCTCCGTCTTCAGCGACTCGACTATCCCGCGCGCGTCCGCCTCCCCACTCCCACGCGGCAGATAGTTCACCCCCACGTGCGCGCCCTCCGACGCGAACCTCTCCGCAATCGCCCGCCCGATCCCACTGCTCGCGCCCGTCACGAGCGCCACCTTATCTTTCAGTCTCATCTAAATTATCCCCCTTGTCTGGATGACGATGACGAAGTTGATGCGGCGCGCGACACCTCTCGAACGTCGCGTGTGGTCAGATTTGGAAGCCTCGGACGCGTTCGACTTTTTTGGGCTTCTGTGGGGGGGCGGCGAGGACGGCGGTGTCCTGCTCGCGGTGCTCGCGCTCCTGGGGCGTGTGCCAGCGCGCCCATTCGGTGGGGGCGTCGAAGGTCTCGCCGCCGTGCCTGGTGATTCTTTCGCGGACGCGGCACATGACGGGCGTGTTGACGCCGACGCCGGAGATGACGGCTTGTCCTTTGGTGAGTGCGGGGAGTTCTGCGAGTAGTTGGCGGCCCGCGCCTTCTACGGACTTGGCGACGGTGTCCTGGTCTACGGGGTTGACGATGCGCATGATGACCTGCGTCATGCATTGCGAGAGCACGTCCTGGTCGAGCTTGCCGGGACGCTGTGTAATCAAGCCGATGCCGACGCCGAACTTTCGGCCTTCGGAGAGAATCTGTTTGAGGATGTTCGTGGAGACTACGGTCTGGCCCGCGGGCGCGAAGCGGTGCGCCTCTTCGAGGAGCGTGAAGACCGGGTAGGGGAGGTGGCTGTCGTTAGACGTTTCGGCCTCGCCGCGTACGGTCGCCATGCGCGCCTTGTTGACGCGCCGCAGGAGCGTGGCGACGACGACCTGCTGCTCGTTCTGCTCGATGTCGGAGAGTTGGAGCACGGTGCAGCGGCCCGGCCGGAACATCTCCGCGAGGGGGATGTGCTCGTGGTCTGAGAAGATGGAGTTGGGCTTGTCGAAGCGCGAGTCGAGACGCCACAGCAAGCCTTCGATTGAGCTGGCGTTGCCGGAGTCGCCGCGGTCTGAGCCTTCGTACTTCTGCGCCTTAACCTCGTCGCGCAGGTCGTGGTAGCCCCACAGCTCGCCGCGCCGCGTGGCCGAGAGCTGGCGGAACGCCTGCGAGAGGAAGTGGAGCATCTTGTCGGAAGTGCCTTCGGGCAGGAGGTACTTCACGTCCGCCTCCGTCAAAGAAGAGAAGCGAACCTTGACGCGCTCGTGCGTGAAGACTCTGACCTCGGGCCTGTAGCCGTCTTCCGAGGCGAACCGCGAGTCGTCTTCGATGGAGCGCATCGTGTCGTACTCGCCGTGCGGGTCTACGATGAGCACGGCCGCGCGGTTGTAAGGCCGCATCAGCTCTTCGACGAGCACGCCCGCCGTGTAGGACTTGCCCGAGCCCGTCGACGCGAGTATCGCGAGGTGCGTCGAGACCACGTCCTTAATAGACAGCACGACGGGAACCTCGCCCGCCTCGCGCGTCAAAAGACTCCCGACGTGCGCGCTCCCGACCTCGCCCGCGCGCCGGGGGCTCAGGCACGCCGAGAGCGTTTCGGAAGACGCGAGGAAGACCGGGTCGCCCGGCCGCGGCGGGATGCGCGGGTTTACGAAGTCTCCTAAGCCGGGGTGGAAGTAGCCGATGGTCTCGACCGTTATCTCGTAAAGCTCGCAGCCCTCGCCGTCCAGGCCGATGAGCGAGGAGACGACCGCGGGCGGCGTCTCCGGGTCTGCGAGGAACGTGTCCGGGAGGTTGCGCACGAGTCGCCGCTCGGTGACGTTGCCGACGATGCGCCGCTCCTCGCGGCCGTCGCGCGCCGTGTAGTAGACGAACTCGCCTATGCGCGCGCGCGCGTGGTCGGTCGTGATGAAGAGGTACTGGTGCGGCAACTCGCCCGGCCCCTTCACAGTCCCCGTGAGCGCGTCTGCTGCGTTCGTGTTCTCTTCTTTCATGGATCTATGTGCTTCGGACGAAAAGTGTGAACGAAACCCCTCGGGCGAGATTAGCGCGCGAGTATAACACGCCGCGCGGACGCCTAACGGCCGAGCGCGTCGAGTAGCAGCCGCACGGCCTCTTCGCCGGGGCCGGAGTCGGCCCCCGTACAGTCTATGTGTTGAAGCAGCCTGAGCCGCCGCGGGACGCGACAGGCACGGTAGAGCACCGGCACGACGCGCTTGTCCTCTTCGAGCGCAGTGCGCAACTCGCCTCGAACCTCTTCGGACTCGACGGCCGCGGGCGAGAGGACTATGAGGAAGTGTCGGCAGTCGTAGAGAGCGCGGTCTATCTCATAATCCCAGTCTGCCCCGCTCGGTATGTCCCACTGGTCGAGCCAGACGGGCGCGCCTCCGCCTCCAGCGCCTCCGCCCCCGGCCCGCCCTCCTCGTACTCGAAGGCCCGAACCCGAATCGGTTCCAGCAGCCGGAGACTCTTGAGGTGGAGCGTCAGCCTGTCCGTCCATTCCCTGCCCGCCTGATTGGAGATGATGAGGACTTGGCGCACGGTTCGTTATCTCTTGAATGCCGACGGCGCGCTCTCAGTGGAGCGCGGGCTTCTTGATGACGCCGCCCGACACGTCGGAGAGCGGGTGGACGACGACGAAGGCGGACGCGTCGTGCTCTTCGACGACGCCCTTGACGCGGCCTATCTCAAGGCGCGTGACGACGCAGAGGAGTATGTCCTGCTCGGCGTCAGTCCAGCCGCGCCGGCCCTTGTAGACGGTCACGCCGCGGCCGAGGTCGCGTATGATGGCGCCGCGTACCTCCTCGCTTCGCTCCGAGACGATGACGACGGCGGTGTGCTCTTCGATGCCGTGGAGTAGGAAGTCCACGGTCTTCGACGCGGCGTAGTACGTGAGTATCGAGTAGAGCGCGGACTCGACGCCGAGGAAGAAGGCCGCGGCCGAGAAGATGAAGACGTTGAGTATGAGTATCACGTCGCCGACGCGGAGGAGGCTGCTGCGCTTGCTTATGAGTAGCGCCGCGACCTCCGTGCCGTCGAGCACCGCGCCGCCGCGCATCGCGAGCCCTATCCCCGCGCCTATGAAGAAGCCTCCGAAGACGGCCGTGAGCAGTTTGTCGGGCGTCACGTCGGGGAAGTGTACGAGCGCGAGGCAGGCCGAGAGGCCGGCGATTGCGAGCGCGCTCTTGAGGGCGAACTTGCGGCCTATCTGCCTGTAGCCGAGCGCGATGAAAGGGAGGTTTATGAGCGGTAAGAAGAGCGCGAGCGGCAGACGCGTCACGTCGGAGAGGAGCATTGAGACGCCCGTCACGCCGCCGTCTATGAAGCGGCTCGACAGCAGAAACCCCTTGAGCCCGAACGCGGCCGAGAGTATGCCGAGCGCGACGAGTAAGACGTTAAGGGCTTCCCGAGTGTGACGCTTCATGCGTCGAGGATAGACGCACGGGCCTTGGTCGGCAAACGCCGCAAGGTCACCAAGTCTTTCTAATCGGGTGCGCTTCGGTGTTGAAGACTACGCCGCGCAGGTCGAGCGCGCGGGGCGGTGCGAAGAGCAGGTAGAAGTATTTGAAGGTCTCCGCGAAGAGGAAGCTCTGCATCCCGTCGGCCTTCTCCTTCGTCTCGACGCTCTTGAGCGCGGCGTACGCCTCGTCCGTCCTGCAATGCTTCACGAAGTCCTCGAACAGCTTCTCCCCCATGCTCAGATAGCGCGGGTCGCGCGTGAGCCTGTGCAGGTAGTACGTGGACTCGACTATCTCGGGCCTGAGCGGGTAGCCCGGCTCTTTAATCTTCATCGTCGCGTAGTCCAGCTCTTCGGGCTCGACGCCGGCGACGTTCCACATCCTGAAGGAAGACTCCTGAAGACGCCGCGCGCGGTCGAGGTCTCCCGACATCGCGAGCACGGCGGGGAAGAACGCGTCGAGCGCGCCGTAGACGCGCGCGCCGCGCCGCCCCGTGTGCATGTCCGCGTGGCCGTACCAGAGCCCGCCCGGAGTTTCGTCGGCGAGGTACTTGTTGACGGCCGCGATTGAATCGCGCCACATCGAACGGCAGTCCGCATCATCGAAGAGCCGCCAGCACTTGTAGAGGTATTCGTAGTAGGAATCTATCCCGCCCGATATGTGGCTGTCGGCGTCGGCCCACTCGCCGGTCTCGACGTTAATCTGTCCGCCGACGAGACCTATCGAAGAGCGGCGTTTGTACACTTCGACGAGCGCGCGCTTCGCCTTCTCGTAGAAGACGGGCCGCCTGGTGAGCTTCGAGAGCGTGCCGAACTCAATCAAGAGAGTCCCGGCCTCCGCGGGGTTCGTGACCTCGCCGCGCACCTTGCCCGTCTTGAGGTTGACGAAGCGGTACGGGATTCCCGTCTTCGAGTCGAAGGCCGGGAGGAGTCGCATCCCTAAGTCTTCCGCGAGCCGGAGCAGTCGCCGGTCGCCCGTCAACTGGTAGCAGGAGAGCAGCCCGCCGAGGTGGCGTATGGTTATCTCGAAGTTCTGAACGTAGATGTCCCGGTCGAACGTGAGGTTCTTCGCGACGAACTCGCGCGTGCGCCCGGCTTCATCTTTGAAGCCCATGATGATGAGCGTGTCGAGCGAGTCCACCTGCGTCATGTATAGCGGCTCGGCGTACCAGTCGTGCGGCTTCTTCGACAGCGGCCGAAGCTCGTCGTGCCCCCAGGCGTGACGCTCGTACCCGCGCCACGCGTGCAAGAACTCCTCGCGCACGCGCCCGGCGAGCGCGCGGCGGTTGACGGGCGCGTCCGCCCGTTTGGGCTCTGACTGCGCGTGCGTTGACACGGGAGCGATGAAGGTTAGGAACGCGAGCAGGGGCGTCGAAAGCCTGAGCCTTAGCATCTTGCGGGCCTCCTGTTAGTAACACGGGCGTCGGCAAGCGTGTCCTTATAACAGAACCGCGGGCGGTGCCGAGCGGGTGTGTTTACGCGAAGAATCGCCGGATGGTCTCGACTACGTACCCCTGTTGCTCGTTCGTCAGCTCGGGGTAGATGGGGAGCGCGAGCGTCTCGCGCGCGGCCCGCTCGGACTCGGGGAAGTCGCCCTCTTTGTGGCCGAGGTACGCGAAGCAGGGCTGAAGGTGGAGCGGCACGGGGTAGTAGATTTTCGTGCCGACGCCGTTCGACTTCAGGTGCTCGACGAGCGCGTCGCGGCGCGCGGCGTCCACGCGTATGACGTACTGGTGGAAGATGTGGCGCGCGCCGCGGACGACGTAAGGCGGCGTGACCGCGCCGTCGAGCCCCGCGTCCGAGAGCATGCGCGTGTAGGTGTCGGCGCGCCGGCGTCGCGCGTCAGACCACGCGTCGAGGTGCGGGAGTTTTACGCGGAGCACCGCGGCCTGTAGCGTGTCGAGCCGGCTGTTGAAGCCGACCTCTTCGTGGTGGTACTCGGTCGCGCCGCCGTGGACGCGCAGGCGTCGCAGGCGTTCGGCGAGCGCGTCGTCGTCGGTCGTCAGGAGTCCCGCCTCGCCCGCCGCGCCGAGGTTCTTCGTCGGGTAGAAGCTGAAGCAGCCGATAGCGCCGACCGAGCCCGCGCGCCTTCCGCGCGCGTCGTCCGCGCCGATGGCCTGCGCCGCGTCCTCTATGACGGGCAGGCCGCGCGCCTCGCACGCGCGCATGATGCCGTCCACGTCGGCGCACTGGCCGTAGAGATGCACGGGCAGAAGAGCGCGCGTGCGCCCGGTCAGCGCCGCCTCGACGCGCGCGGGGTCTACGTTGTAGGTGCGCGGCTCGATGTCTGCGAAGACCGGGCGCGCGCCCGTGCGCGCGATTGCGCCCGCGGTCGCGAAGAAGGTGAAGGGCGTAGTGACGACCTCGTCGCCCGCCTTCACGTCCAGCGCCATCAGCGCGAGCAGCAGCGCGTCCGAGCCCGAGCCGCACCCGACGGCGTGGCGCGCGCGCGTGTAAGCGGCCAGCTCCTCTTCGAGCCGCCGCACGTCCTCGCCGAGTATGAACTGCTGCGAGTCGAGCACGCGCCCCAAAGCCTCGCGCAACTCCTCGCGCAGCGACTCGTGCTGGCGCTTCAGGTCGAGAAGGGGGACTTGCATCTTTGCCGACGTAGTTGACATGTCTCTTTAGTGATGAGTGATGAGAAAATACGGCGCTCGTCCTTCCTTCTCATCACCTATCACTCGTCACTCATCACCCCCTAAAGTTTTATCCAGCGGCCGCCCTCGTTGATGGACTGCTGGGCGGCTTCGAGGAGGCGCACGACGCGCAGGCCCGCCGCGCCGTCGGAGCGCGTGGGGCGCGAGTCGCGCACGGCTTCGAGGAACTCGGCGCAGACGTAGTGGAGCGCCTCGGTCGGGTCGAGCTTGGGCACCCAAACGTCGCCCGTGCGGTAGCTGATGAGCGTCTTGTAAGTCTCCTCAACGTCCGCGCCGTTGCGGCCTCCGCGGGTCACGCCGCTGTCGTAGACGCGGACCTTCTCCGAGGGCTCAACGTCGTCGTAGACGATCATCTGCCGCGAGCCCGCGATGAGCGTGCGGCGAATCTTGACGGGCGAGAGCCAGTTGAAGTGGAAGTTGGCGATGAGCGAGTCGTCGAAGCGTAGCTGGACGTAGGCGATGTTCTCGATGCCGGGCTGTATGTGGCAACTGCCCGTCGCCGAAAGCCCCGAGGGCTCGCGCCCGACCACGTAGTCCATTATCGAGAGGTCGTGCGGGGCCAAGTCCCACACGACGTTAACGTCGTGCTGGAAGAGGCCGAGGTTGATGCGGACGGAGTCGAAGTAGAGCAGGTCGCCTATCTCGCCCGCCTCGACTATCTCCTTAATCTTTCTGACCGCGCCCGTGTAGATGAACGTGTGATCGACCATCAGGACGAGGCCGCGCGCCCCGGCCAGCTCTATCAACCCTTCGGCCTCGCGCACGCTCGCGGTGAAGGGCTTCTCGACGAGCACGTGCTTTCCGGCTTCGAGCGCGCGGCGCACGAACTCGTAGTGCGTGGCGACGGGCGTGGCGACGACCACCGCCGCGAGCGCGGGGTCGCGCAGAAGCTCCTCGTAGTCGGCGGAGGCGCGCGCGGCGGGGAAGCGTCGCGCGACGCGCTCTAAGCGCCGCACGTCGCGGTCGCAGACCCAGCGCAACTCCGCCGCCTCGTTCTCGACGAAGTTGCGGACGAGGTTCGGCCCCCAGTAGCCGCAGCCTACGACGCCGACCGTTATGCTCATCCCTTTAAAGACGCGCGGGCGGGACTCGACACCCGCCCGACCCTTTCCGGAGTTCGTTTCCGCGACGAAAGATATAAGCCGCGCGTGGCCCGGCGCAAGTCCGCACGCCCCTTTCTCACGCGCGCGCGGCCGAGGCGTCGGCGAAGTAGTCGCCGACGGCGTCCGCGACGTAATTGATTTGCCTCTCGGTCAGCTCCGCGAACATCGGGAGCGACAGAAGCCTGCGCGCCTGACGTTCGGCTTCGGGGAAGTCGCCCTCCCCGTGCCCGAGCGACGCGTAGGCCGGTTGCAGGTGGACGGGCACGGGGTAGTGTATGCCGGTCTGCACGCCCGCGGCGGAGAGGAAGCGTTGCAGCGAGTCGCGCGCGTCCGCCTGTATGACGAAGAGGTGGCAGACGCCCTCGGCGTACGACATCTCGCGCTGGAGCGTGAGCGAGCCCGCGCCCGCGTGCGGCGCGAGGAGTTCGCGGTAGCGCGCGGCGTGCTCGCGCCGCAGGTCGTTCCAGCGGTCGAGGTGTTTGAGCTTCACGCCGAGCACGGCGCCCTGTATGCCTTCGAGCCTGAAGTTGTAGCCGACTATCTCGTGGCGGTACTTCTGCTCGGAGCCGTGGTCTCTCAAGAGCCGTACGCGCCGCGCGACCTCCGCGTCGTTCGTCACGACCGCGCCGCCCTCGCCGTACGCGCCGAGGTTCTTGCCCGGATAGAAGCTGAAGCATCCCGCGCGCCCGAGCGGCCCGACGCGCTTACCCTTGTAACGCGCGCCGTGCGCCTGCGCCGCGTCTTCGACGACGATCAGTTTATGCCGCCCGGCGACGCCGAAGACGGCGTCCATGTCGGCGGGCTGGCCGTAGAGATGTACGGGGATAATGGCGCGCGTGCGCGGCGTTACCGCGGCCTCGATCTTCGACGCGTCTATGTTCGAGGAGTCGGGGTCGCAGTCAACGAAGACCGGAGTCGCGCCCGCGGTCGAGACCGCCTCGGCCGTCGCGAAGAAGGTGTTCGCCGGGACCAGAACCTCGTCGCCCGCGCCCACGCCGCACGCGGTGAGCGCGAGCTGAATCGCGGCCGTGCCGTTCGAGACGCCGACGCAGAACTCCGCGCCGACGTACTCGGCGAACGCGCGCTCGAACGCCTCGACCTCGCGCCCGAGGATGAAGGCCGACGTGTCGAGGACGCGCTGGACGGCCGCGTCCACCTCAGACTTTATCGAGCGGTACTGAGCTTGAAGGTCGACGAAGGGAACTGGCATAGGAAAGCTGTTGGCTGTTAGCTATTAGCTTTTAGCTCTCTCATGGTGAGCGACGGGCGCTCACGGTAAACGTAGCGTCGGTGGGGGCGGAAAGCTAAAAGCCGACGGCTAATAGCTAACGGCTTACTTAACGATTCTCGCGGGGTTGCCTGCGACGGTGGCGCCGGGGGGGACGTTGCGCGTGACGACCGAGCCCGCGCCCACGAGCGCCCGCTCGCCTATCTCCACGCCGCAGAGTATCGTGGCGTTGCTGCCGATGGACGCCCCTCGGCGCACGACCGTGCGTTCGAGAGTCCAGTCCTCTTCGGTCTGCGGCGAGCCGTCGGGGCGCGCGGCGCGAGGCCGCCGGTCGTTTATGAACATGACGCCGTGGCCGACGAAGACCTCGTCCTCTATCTCCACGCCCTCGCTGACGAACGTGTGGCTTGAGATTTTGCAGCGCGCGCCCACGCTCGCGCCCTTCTGTATCTCGACGAATGCGCCTATGCGCGTCTCGTCGCCGACGCGGCAGCCGTAGAGGTTTACGAAGCCGTGGATTTTAACGTCGCGCCCGAGCACAACGTCGGGCGCGACGCGCGAGAACTCGGACATCAGGCCGCACCGCCGCCGCCGCGCCCACCCGCCGCGGCCTCCGCGCCCTCCGGCGCATCATCTTCCGAGTAGTAGCCCGAGTAGTAGCCCGAGTAGTAGTAGTCCATGCCTTCGAGCTTCACGTTGTTGAGCACGATGCCGAAGATGTGCGCGCCCACGTCCTGCAACTGCTGCTTGGCGCGGCGGACGACCGCGCGCGAGGAGCGGCCGCCGTGGACGACGAGCATCACGCCGTCAACCATCGTCGAGAGGATCGACGCGTCCGTGAAGGATATCGCGGGCGGCGAGTCTATGACGATGTGCGTGAAGTTCTCGGAGAGCACGTAGAGGAGCTTACGCATCTCGTCGGAGCCCAGAAGCTCGGCGGAGTTGGGCGGCACGGGGCCGGAGGTGATGACCTTCAGGTTGTCCGGCACGCCCTTGGGGCTCTGTAGCAGGTCGCTTATGTTGGCGTCGCCCGAGAGGTAGTTCGTCACGCCGCGCGCGTTGCCCACGCCGAAGTGCGCGTGTACGCGCGGGCGGCGGAGGTCGCAGTCGAGCACGAGCACTTCCGCGCCCGTCTGCGCGAGCATCGTCGCGATGTTGACGGCCGTCGTCGTCTTGCCCTCCGAGGGCTGGCTCGAAGTGACGAGTATCGTGCGCGGCGGCTGGCCCGCGCTCGACAGCAGCAGCGACGTGCGCAGGTGTCTGTACGCCTCTGCGACGGGCGAGCGCACGTCGTCGATGAGCGCGAGCGCGGTCGCGGTGCCCGGCTCGGGCACCGCGTGGCCGCGGCCGAGTATGCGGCGCTGCTCGCGCGGCGCGGGTATGAGCGCGAGCGTCGGCAGGTGCAGGTGACGGTCAACGTCCT
>Ga0126311_10000334_pt1 | contig 22562 bp, 15 predicted proteins | sample Plot61_FD_92539 | JGI IMG/M metagenome (GOLD analysis project Ga0126311, IMG submission 92539) | Serpentine soil microbial communities from UC McLaughlin Reserve, CA, USA - Plot61 | ecosystem: Environmental > Terrestrial > Soil > Grasslands | place: USA: UC McLaughlin Reserve, Lake County... | reverse complement strand
ACTGGCTTGATGGGTACGAATGACAACGACCAAGTCATTGAGGAGCCGGATGAACTGAAAAGTTCACGTCCGGTTCTGAAGCCGAGCGGCGGAGGTGACTCCGTCGCTTAGGCAACACTCGGAGCGAAAGCGGAGAGTTGTGCGGGCGGGCTGCCGACTGACAATCCAGCTAAAGGGGAACCGCAGTTTGAAAAAGCAGTAGGGTTTTTAACCCTACTCGAAAAGCGCAAACAGGGTTATTAACCCTAGTGGGCCTACTTTTTTGATTGGCACTGGATCAAGTTGTGACAGCGATAAGTTATCTCTAACCTCTCTTAGACCCTGACTGCAACTCGATAACGATCTCCTTCGTGCTTTGGACAGCTTGCGTCACCAGCTTGTCCCAGGTTGATGCCTCGGCAGTGTTGCGACCAAATATTCCGCTGAATCCATGCACAACCAGAAAGCGCAACTGTGAGATTTCGGTATGGAGTATTCGCTCGTTAATAGTGAACCTCTGACCTCCAGTTGCAACACTAAGAGCGAGGTCGCGGCACCAGTTATTTGGCTCAAGATCTGACTCAGAAGCAGCACGTTCGATCTGCGAGTATTCGTCAGGCGTTACTCGAAAAGTAATGAATTTGATTCTTTTAACTTCCGTCATGAGCGGTTTTTCCTCGCGTTCGGGCAAAAAATATAGTTTTGTTTACGCGTTAACGTCGTAAACGCGTAAATGCTTCCAGCAATTGACGTACACAAACGCAGACACGGCGCGTCAACGAACGTGCACGCGACAGCCCCCAAGCGGGGGTGTCGTGTCTCACTCATTCAGGTGCACAGCACCTTGCTTTGGTTTTTCGTTCGCAGTTGAGAATTACAAGACATGCGGCAGGCTGACGATCAACGCTTCAACAAGAATTGCAGTGATGATCACAAGACGAGCAGTAGGGTTAGTAAGCCTAAGTGGAAATGCTCGACTAGGACAAAAAGTCCTAGTAATTCACGGCTGGCGATGAGCACTTCAAGAATTCCTCAGCGGTGTGCAGGGGGGGAATCAGTGAAGTAAAAATTGGACACTGGAAAGTGGTCTAAGTCTGTTGGATGTTCAGGTCGGCGCGTTTAGGTGCGAGCGTTTTATGCGGGGCAAAAGATCGGTTTAGTCTGGACTCTCGTGCGGTATTGGCTTTCGAATTTGTGCGAGACAGTATGGCGAGACCTTTCCTTGGGAATGGCGGCCAACCTGATCGTCTGTCTAATAACCGGCGCGGGTGTTCTTCTACCTGGGGGACGATTCCTGGTTAGTCCTACTGTTCGGACGGTGCTCCTTATCGGATTGCTCAGCCGTTTACGACATTCTCATCCTACGGTTTGTAGACTTTTACGTTGCTGCGCGATGGCGAATTTGGGTTGGCGATTTTGAATGTGATTACGTCGAATATTCTTGGTCTGTTAGTTGTGTGGATTGGCTACCTTTTTGGGCAGGGTTTTGTGAGAGGAATTATGACGATTCCCGAAAGAATTTTGCTTGCGACTGTTCGTCGGCGAGAGTGATCGCCACGATAACCATCCGCTTTTATGAAGTGATTCTGCTAAAGGCGAGAGAACAAGGAACGGCGGGCGCTACCGTGCTTCGAGGCATGATGGGTTTCGGGTAAACATAGCGGCATAAATACGCCAAAGATTCTGCGTTTGTCGGAGGATGTTCCCTGGTGGTCGATATTGTGGATAGTCGAGAAAAGGTGGGGAGGGTCTGTCGCAGTTGGATGGAATGACCGCGGACGGATTGGTGACGTTGGAACCAATGAAAGTTCTTCAGTATAAGGGCTTATGGCATGCTCTCGTGAGGGACAAGAACTGAGTCTGTCAGAGGTATGTGTAGAACCCATTCACCCGCTATTTAACAGAGGTGCTCAGTCTTGGAACTTCGCCTCTCAATGGGTGAGACATTCAGTCTCAATTTGGATGTCGAGTAGGGATGCAAATCGCAAAGCCAAGTGCAAAAAGCACTCGGCTGGCGGGTTTCGTTCTAAGTGAGTTGTCAGTCAAATTTCGATCGGATGGGGGGTCAGGCGGATGATTTGGCCCATCAGCTCGGCAGGCTTGTGAATTTCGGTGAAGGAGTTGAGCTGTGTGAATGATTGGCGCGTACTGGCGGCGTGTCCAAAAGGAATTCAAGGCAAATTATGCGCTGTAGCATTACGGGCAATCGAGAATCTGCGGATTGTGTAGCTCGTCTGCGAATTCTGCCATAAAGGTTTCAGCCTGTTCTGTATCCTTAAATATGAATGCCGTATTGAAGTCTGCAGAGAACAGACTCGGAATACCTGATATGTAACCTTGAAACGTGACTATTATCACGCCTGACTCCGTTTCTCCACCTGCTGCATCAATCCGCCGTAGACGTTCCAAGATTGCCCTGATTGATCGCCTCAGCATAGAGTTCGTCCGCATTGGGAATGCGACCGACCTCTAACAGATGCACGTTGGTGCCAAGAATTGCCAGCAATGCTAGTCCTTGTCCATCAGTTCCTATTTCGGCGTCTTCCGGCACATCCATTAACCAATCGAGCAGTTCATGTTTAGTCGTTGGCATTAGTTTGACCCCTTTTTTTCGCGCAGAAGAGTGAGTTGAGTAAGTCTCCGCACGGCGGCCAACTCGCTTCAAGCCGTCACCTAAATAGGATTAGCTTTAGCTGCAAGTTGGCCCGCGATTGTTCCAGAAATCTATTTGGCTTTGGCCTTTTCGATTAACGCGATCTCTTTGGTGAGCGCGTCACGAAAGCGGGTGAGAATGGCAATGAGCAAATTGATCTTAGCTAGTGATCGACGACGCTCTCGCTTAGTTCCCAAAAAGAATTCAATCTGGACTCGGCGCCGGCAATCGGCAATGGTAAGCATGTTGTGACCCCACCTGTATTCGCCTTCGTTCGAGGATTCAACCTCAGCGAAAATATGCGACGTAAAGCCGGTTGAGACAGGCGAGAGGAATGAGCGCTTGCGAAGAGAAAAAACATTTTTCATGTTAGCAACCTCGGAGGAAATGAGTACGTGAAACCTCGGCGTCTCTGGGCAAACTATTTGTAGTTTGAGCGTATTGAGAGACAGTGAGGCTGGATACGACAAGAACGCAGCGTGTGGCTCATCTGGTCCAATGCAGTAGCTTCGCTTTTGCTTCATGGACCAGGGCCGACGAAATCCTTTTTGCTGAGGGTAACCCCAACTGAGTAGCCGACAGCTACTTCCTCCTCGGGTGCGGGAGTTTGGTCGATAATCAATCCGAGTTGAACGGCGGAATCGTAACGTGTCGCCAACAATCGAATGTTCAAGTTAGCGGCATGAAGCTTCTTCTCGGCGTCTTCATAGGTCAGTCCTTTGAGCGCTGGCACTTTGGTTTGAGTTGGTCTAGACCGGCGCTCACGTTGGACGTCAATACTCAGCGCCAGAAGCGCAATTGCTGGCAAAACGACAGCCGATAAAACGACATACACAACCAGCAGCGTCACGAGAACTGTGATAAGCAGTTTCTGTTTTCCTCGTACTGAGTAGCCGACGAGGACGCCAAGTAAAAATCTCATTACGACGGTTTCCTTTTGGAGATTCTTAGTGAATCACCTATTCGTTAACCGCCTCTATTTTCTTATTGGTTGTGTTGAGGAATATCTGCTAAAGGAGAGCGTGAGGGAGAGGTGTCACTTTCGGGATAATGGGATCCAGTCACCGCAACTCTCCTCGAATAGGCGTGAGAAGCCAAATTCTCCTTGCACGCTATAGTACCGTGATCTTACTATCAAACTAGCTTCCCTTCGCCGGAAGCCGTGCTGTGGCCTCGGTGATACTATTCACCTCAAAGTCTTTTTCAGCTAGACCTGCTTCAATTGTTGGCACGCCCAACGGGATTCTTTGGCCACAACTATTATTTCCATTCTAGCAAGGACTATCGCGATAACAGTTCGAATCGTCTACGCATTTTCAACCTTTGTAGGTTACATGCCGCGTAATTGTGGCAGTGAGTGGAAGTTGAGTATCATGCAGCGCCGTTTCGAGTCAGATCGGCAGTTTCCTCTATAGTTTCCCGGCTTCTGATTTCTCATCATGGTTCAGTCGCTCAGCGAAAAATTTGAAGCAAAGTACAACCGCTGGAAAGAGCGCTTGCTGGATATCGGCGCAGGTAACCGCCTGATAAGTTTTCGACCGACTAAGGTATCGACAGTTCAAATAACTGATCCTGATTGTCAAACACTTTTCGCGCGATTAGTAATTTCAGAACGTCCGCTAAAATTTCCTCTTTTTGAAGGCGAAGAAAAGCCAAGCCTGTTTGATGAAGAACGCTCGGATGAAACTAAATCTCCGAGATATAAAGTAAAGCCTGGAGATTTGGAGACATCCAAATCACCGCCGGATCTCGACAAGAGTCTTTTCCGACTTGAAGCGCTCGGTCGCGCTAGCAAAGAAGAGCGTGGTGTCAACACTTTATATGTCGCATTGGGCATGTTGGAGTGGCGACCGCTTAACGATGCCGGAAGTTTTAAGGCGCCGCTGGTTCTAATTCCGGTGGAACTTGAACGAGAGAATCGCCTCAGTCCATACGTGATGAGTCCCTTCGATGAGGACTTCGAAGTCAATCCAACTCTCACATACATGTTGAAACAGGACTTCGATCTGTCTCTTCCTGATTTTCAATCTGAACCAGACGAGAGGTCTTTTAGTACATTTCTGGCGGCGGTAGAACGGCGAGTCCGGTTGAAGGGATGGCGTGTGCTGCCGGAAGCATGGCTTGGGCAATTTCACTTCAAAAAGCTCGCAATGTACAAGGACCTCGAAGCACACTGTTCGGACGCTGCTCACAATCCTTTGATCGTTGCTGTGAGCGGCTTCGGAGAATTCAAGGAGCCACCAGAAGTAGGATCAACTGCATCATTCGACGAGATACCCCCATCGCAGGTATTCACTGTTCTCGACGCGGATTCCACCCAGATGGAGGCAGTGCTGCGCGCTCGCGCGGGCCAAGACATCATCATTCAGGGGCCTCCAGGCACAGGTAAAAGTCAAACGATCACAAATCTAATCGCTCAGTTCCTCCTGGAAGGGAAACGAGTGCTGTTCGTCAGCGAGAAAATGGCAGCGCTGACGGTTGTGCACAAACGGCTGGAACAAGTTGGGATTTCGCCGTTCTGTCTTCAGATCCACAGCGATAAAGCGAACAAGCGAGAAGTCTTGCAGGGCATTGGCCGTGCTGCAAGTACTTCAATTGCTACAACACAGCGACAAGCTCGAATGAATTTTGATCGATTGCTGCTACTACGTCGCGAGCTGAATTCTTATGTAGGCACCCTGCACCAGCCGATGATCAATGAGCGGTCCGCGTTCGATCTTCATGGAGAGTTAGCTCAACTCGCGCGGGTGCCCGAAGTGGCAGCTAAGATCGACCTCCCCATCGCCAGACTTGATACTGAAGCCGAACAGAAGCTTCTCCGACAAGCGCGAAGGCTCGCGCAGATGCCCGATATGCTATTGCATTACTTCGAGCATCCTTGGTTTGGTTGTTCAATTAAAAGCTGGTCGATGGAAGCTCAGGCGGACATGCAAGCCGAGTTGGAATTGTTCGTTGATTCCATCCAAACCGCTATTCCCCTAGCGAGCCACATGGCGGAAGCGATGGCTGTAGCTATACCTAACTCCTTAGAAGCACTGTGTAGGTTGCTCGAGCTCGCTAAAATTTTCTCGGCCTCTCCATGTCCTCCTCGTGCTTGGTTGGGCGATGCTTCGCTGGACGAATTGAGAGATGACGCAGCAGTGCTTGCTCGGCAGCAAAGGCGTCATCACGAGTTGAAACAGAAGCTCTTACAAAATTACTCTCCAAAGCTTTTCAGCTTGGATAGTAATGTAATCGAACGCGACCTTCAGCAGTCTGCTGGCCGAGTTCTTCATTGTCTAAAGCACAATCAACGTTACGAGTCACTTGCGCAAAATTCTTCGACGATATCTAAACTGCTCGCCGAAACGTTGAGCAGAGTTTCCAGTCTAAAAGCCGCGGCCCTCGAATTAGCCGAGCTGATCGGTGAACGTGTTCCCGAGCACAGGACAGCCTGCACCAGACTTGCAGAGGTGGCTGCGATCGCAGCTACCGATCCTCGACCAACGAAAGATTGGTTCGATGCTGCTGAACTATCGACAATTGTGCAGCAGGCAAAGGAAGCAGCAAAGAAGCAGCTGAGATTACGCGAGTTGTCCGGATTGTTACAGCAAAACTTCACCGAAGACTTCATCGCCCTCCCGCTTCAATCTTGGAAGCGTGAATTTCGGGAACGTCATTCTGGATTTTTAAGATTTCTTTCCAAGGATTACCGCCGTTCGATGAAGGCGATTCGTGCGACGCTTAGAATCAACACAAAACTCTCGTATCTGGATGCTTTGCATCAGATCGATTTAGGTGCTGAAGCGCAAGACCTCCAAGCGTGGTTTGAACAGAACAAGAATTATCATGCGGCGGCGTTTGGCTCACACTTCAAGAGAGAAGATACCGACTGGACCGACGTTATCCGAAGACTGGAACATGTCAACACATTGCTTGAGCTCTACCGAGGAACTGAACTACCTAACAAATTTATCCAACTTTGTCTCGCAGGCGGGGTACCCCTGCAGCGACTCGGTAAATTGAATGAATTAATTCGGAGAGATGATTCCCATATTGCAGGTTCTCTGAGTGATCTCGCGCAATACTTAGATATCACAAAACTGGCCGGACTACACGAAGGCATTGACGCGACACTCGACGCAACGGAAATCGCCTTTCAGACTGCCCTTCGCGACTTGGAAGCCTTCACTGCTCGACTAGCAGAAATGCGATCAGTATTGCGGGCTGACAGCCAGAGATCGGCCACTGAGATATTTGGCGATGCTCAAGAAGTCCGCGAAGTTCAGGATTTGGAAAATGCAATCGAGAAGTCGAAGACCACGTTAGCCACAAGCTATGGCTCATTGTTTAGAGGCATAGACACCGAGTGGGGCGCAGTAATCTCTGCATTGGACTGGACTCGACGGTTTTTAAAATTTGTCTCCCACACCTACTCCGATTCAAGTCTCCTTGACACGGCATGCATCGTGGATAGCGTTAGCGAAGTGGCCGCCTTAATACCGCGATTGGAGCCCTTGATTGAAAGAATCAATCATGGAGAGCGATATCTCAAGGGAACTTTTGATCTTCAATCTGCCAGACTCGACGGTTCGGCGGTTGAATCGTGCGAACTTCAATCCGTCTTGATATGGCTGCACAAAAAGATCGATAGCATCGGTTCGATGAGTGAATGGATTCAATTCCAGGGTTTGCGCCGTGAATGTGAGATGAACGGTTTAACAGAATTCGTGGCGATGACATTGGAAAGAAAAATCCCGGCTGATAATCTGGAGTTATGTCTTCGCAAACGAATACTCACGCTTCAACTCGATGCAATCTATGAACAGTTACCACTATTGCGCGACTTCAACTGGAGAGATCATGAGGAGCTAGTACTGCAATTCAAGAAATTGGACCGAGATTTGATGCGAGCTTACGCGGACTTGGTAAAAGCCGCCATTGTCGAACGGCAGCCGAGGTTGCAAGGACCTTCGGTAGGTCAACTCGGTTTTCTGCGAAGAGAATTAGCAAAACAGCGTCGACATGCACCTCTTCGTAAGCTTTTTAAAGAATGTGGTGAGATAATCGTTGGCTTAGCGCCCTGCTTGCTCATGAGTCCACTATCAGTCGCGACATTCCTACCTAAGGACTCAGTTGGGTTCGATGTGCTTATCTTCGACGAGGCTTCCCAGATCCCTTCTGAAGAAGCGGTTGGTGGGCTGCTCCGATGTAAGCAGGTAATAGTCGCCGGCGATACGAAGCAGTTGCCGCCGACTCGATTCTTTGAACGATCGCTGGATGATGGCGGTGATGAATACGAGGACACGGAAGTCGCAGTACTTGAGAGTTTGTTGGAAGACTGTGACGCTGCGGGTATGCAGGCGTGCCCGCTGAATTGGCATTATAGAAGTCGTCACGAAAGCCTTATCGCGTTTTCGAACGCCGAATTCTATGACAATTCGCTAATTACTTTTCCAGCACCAGTCAACCCCGCCCCTGATCACATGGGTGTCAAACTCGTATATGTTCAAGAGGGTGTGTACGACCGGGGGCGTTCACGCACAAATCGAATCGAAGCTCAAAAAATAGCTGAGTTAGTAGCTAAGCACCTCGATCAGTGGGGTGCGAGCCGTTCCCTTCTAGTCGTCGCGTTGAGCACCGCACAAAAAGATGCAATTGAAGAAGAAATTATGAAACTGAAGAGTGAACGGCCAGATCTGGAACAACTCTTAAAGCCGAGTGGAAAAGAACCTTTCGACGTTAAGCCACTTGAAATGGTTCAAGGTGATGAACGCGACACCATCATAATTTCGATTGGCTACGGTAAAGATAGTTCTGGAGTTCTTTCATTGAACTTCGGTCCGATCAACTCGCAGGGCGGTCAGCGTCGTCTAAATGTCGCGGTAAGTAGAGCGCGGTGGCAAACAATCCTAGTCTCATCCATCCTGGCGCATGACATTGATGAGAGTCGTGTCACAACTTCAGGGCCAAAAATCTTGAAGCGTTTCCTACACTTTGCCAAGGAAGGGCGTCTGCCTTTTGAAAGTATGGGGTCAGAAGGTGAATCGGAGTCGCCCTTCGAACTCGCGGTATACGATGCGCTTCGTGAGAGGGGGCTTGAGGTGGATCGGCAGGTTGGCGTCTCGTCGTATCGGATCGACCTCGCAATTCGTGATTCGGCGCGACCGGGCCGCTATATTTTGGGCGTCGAGTGTGATGGAGCAACCTACCATAGGGGCATAGTGGCTCGGGATCGCGATAGATTGCGCCAGGAGATTCTCGAGAATCTGGGTTGGAAAATACACCGAGTCTGGTCCACTGAATGGATTCGCAATCGCAAGGAATCAATTGAACGAGTACTTGACAAGATTGAACAGTTAAAACAAACGGGTAACGAAGATGTCTATGAACCTCCGAGCGGTTCGACGCCTCCTTCAACCCCAGGACAGAATGGAAACGCCGATAATGAAGATGAAGTTGGGCCAGTTTTAGCCGCCAAACCTGAATCCGATCCTTATGAGATGCTAGTTGACACTTACTCCGAAACTCCCGCCAGTCGCCGGCGCGCTGAGGATTTTTACTATTACGCGAACACTATTGTGCGCGACGATGTCCTGCGAGTTGTAACTCACGAAGGCCCAGTTCACGAAGATGTGATTTATCTGCGAGTTGCTCGTATGTACAAGCTTCAACGAACCGGGTCGACAATCGAACAGACGATCCGGAACGCGGTGTCTTCACTTACGCGCAGCGGGAAAATGATTCGAAAGGGAAAGTTTCTATGGCCGTCGGGAAAAGTTACGGTTCAGGTTCGCCGCAGCACACACGGAAAGGGAGCCCGGCCTATTCAATACGTTCCTCCCGAAGAAATAGAAGAAGCCGCTCTGCTCGTTCTTCGCCTGACGCGCGGAGCCTCCAAGGATGAGGTAATTCCCGAAATCGCTCGGGTTCTCGGCTATGCGAGAACCGGTGACAAAGTCGAACGAGCTGCATCGGAGGCGACGAAGCGCCTAGTGAAGAGTGGCCGGGTTGTTGAACGAGCTGGATTTCTAATGCCCGCCTGAGGAGAAAGCTTCGTAGTAGAGATCTAGTCGATCAATGCTATGACTCGTTTGCAACCCTGATTTGCCATTACAAAGAGCAACCGTGATGTTGATCACACCGGTTACTCGAGCCCTCAAGACCTGGGGCGAAGGCGCAACAATTCGCGAACGTCGAGCAGCAGTAAACAGCCACGAACCAAAGCCCTTAACATAAACTTTTGACAGTTAGTAGATCCGTTGATTTCAAACCACTTCGGCGACTTTGAAAGGTTTGGCATAAGCAGTCGAGCCGATGGAGCAATGTAATGTTCCGACATGCGTCGCCATAATAGTTGCAGGCCCAGTAAGTCAGCTGGATAACTGCGTTCGCTACACTCTCAGGCGCAGGTCTAAAGACTAAAAATGTTCTCCCCAACCTCCCTCGCAAATTTCCTTGCGTGTCAGCATCTAACTGCACTAGATCGAGCGGAAGCTGCTGGCCAAATCAAAAAACCTTTCTTCGCTGATCCGGGCCTCGATTTGCTCGTCAAACTTGGGCTGGCCCATGAACAAAAGTATCTGCGTTATTTGACTGAAGAACAGAATCTTCAGGTCACGCGAATAGCGCAAGGACCTTCATGGGAGGATGCGGCAGCGGAAACAGTCGCAGCGATCCACAATGGTGCTCAGGTCATATATCAAGCGGCTTTTAGCTCGCAGCAATGGCAAGGTCGGGCTGACTTTCTGATTAGAGTTGAAAGGCCGGGTGAACATAACGTTTGGTCGTACGAGGTTATCGAGACCAAGCTGGCGCGTTCAACCAAAGCCCGGGCCATTATCCAGCTCAGCTTTTACTCGGATCTCCTATCAGGAATTCAAGGCGTCATACCGGACTACATGCATGTGGTTCTTGGAGGCGAAGCACACCCTGAGAGATTTTCCGTTCATCGCTATCTCTCATACTTTCGAAAGGTCCGACGCGAATTTGAGAACGCTAGTCTGGCAAGATTGGAGACCTATCCTGAACCTATAGACCATTGCGGAATCTGTAGCTGGTTCAGCATCTGCGACGATCGCTGGCGGGCGGACGATCACTTGTCGTTGGTGGCTGGAATCTCAAGAAATCAGCGTGAGAGATTGGTTGCGTGTGGCATTAAAACGGTCCATGAACTCGGTTCACTCGAGGCAGGTCCTATCGAAGGTATCGGGGCTCAAGCGCTTACAAGTATTCGCGAACAGGCAAGTCTGCAAGTACAGGGGAGTGATGAGGGGCACTACATCTACAAATTGTTTGCTCCTCCAGAAATCAATAGAGGTCTTTGCGCACTACCGCCACCGTCTCGAGGAGACGTTTTTCTTGACTTTGAAGGTGATCCTTTCGCTTTCGATCAGGGTCTGGAATATCTCTTTGGAGTATTAACTCTCCGTAATGACACCGACGCGGCGCTCACCTACGTTTCCACCTGGGCGCTGAACAAGGCCGACGAAAAAGTAGCTTTTGAAAGGTTCATCGCAGACGTGATTCAACGACGGCGGGAGCATCCAGATATGCATATCTATCATTACGGTGCGTATGAGGAAACCGCGATCAAGCATATGACCGGCCGGCATGCGACGTGTGCAGATGAAGTAGATGAACTGTTAAGGGCAGAGGTCTTCGTCGATCTCTACCGCGTAGTCAAACAAGCACTTCGCGCCTCGGTTGAGAGCTACTCGCTCAAAAAACTTGAACCCCTCTATGAGTTTACCCGTGACGTTCCATTAGTTGATGCAAATTTAGCTCGGAACACTCTTCAAGCCCTGCTCGCATTTGGCCCTGCCGAGGAAGATTTTGCCGAGATTCAGAAACAGATTGAAGGGTACAACCGCGACGATTGCGTTTCAACGTTGCGATTACGAGATTGGTTAGAAGACAGGCGGTGCGAGATGGAGGCAACAACAGGAGTTGCTCTACCTCGACCGCAACTAAAAACTGGCGAACCTACGGAAGACTTGTCTGCCTACCTCGAACAGGTTCGCGCAGTTGAAGGACGTTTAATCTCGGATATCCCCGCTGATGAGAGCGAACGAACCGAAGAGCAAAAGGCGAGATGGCTACTGGCCCACCTGCTTGAGTGGCATCGTCGCGAAGATAAGTCGGCATGGTGGAAGTACTTCAAACGGTGCGAACTGAAAGATGAAGAATTTCAAGAGGACAAGACCACACTCGGCGGACTCGTTTATGAGGGTGTCGTAGGCCAAGTTAAGAAGTCATTTATTCACCGCTATACATTCCCATTCCAGGATCATGCAATTGACAGGGCGCCTTCGGTACATGATCCCAAAACTCGCAAGCGAGTCGGCGACATTGTTAATATCGACGCGGGTGCGTTGACGATCGACATCAAGAGAAGCGTTTCATCAAATATCTCCCATCCGACGGCACTTATTCCTGACGAAATCATAAACACGAAAGTATTGCGCGAAAGTCTTCTGCAATTAGGAGTCTGGGTGGCAGACAACGGAATTGATGTTCCCGGCCCTTTCAAAGCGGCTCGCGATCTGTTGCTTCGCAAGTCACCTCTCTTACGCGAGAGTACGCTTCGCGAAATTGCGACGGCGAATCAGGATGTCGTTGATGTTGCGAAGAAAGTTGTAGTCGCTCTTGATGAAACGGTGCTACCGATACAAGGCCCGCCTGGTGCCGGGAAGACTTACACCGGGGCACGCATGATTGTCGAGTTGGTAAGAAGCGGATTAAGAGTCGGAATCACAGGCGTTAGTCACAAAGTAATCAGCAAACTTCTTGAAGACACGTGCAAGGCTGCTAGAGAAGCTGGCGTGAACTTTGACGCGATACAAAGAGTCGATACAGACGATGGTTGTAAAGACAACTTGGTCACGCCCGCAAAGAACAATGACGCAGTAGTCAAGGCTCTCGACGAGAATAAGGCAAAAGTGATTGCCGGAACTGTCTGGCTTTGGGCGCGCCCGGAATTGAACGATACGGTCGACGTATTGTTCGTTGATGAGGCCGGCCAAATGTCATTAGCTAATGTGCTGGCCGCTTCGCCGGCAGCTAAAAGCACTGTCTTGTTAGGTGATCCCCAGCAGCTTGATCAACCGCAACGGGGAGTACACCCGCCTGGTGCTGACGCGTCGGCGCTTTCTCACTTGCTGAACGGCCGATCCACAATCGGCGAAGAGCAAGGTTTGTTTTTGTCGGAAAGCTGGCGTCTCCATCCAGATGTTTGTGCGTTCACTTCAGAATTGTTCTACGACAACCGACTGATGCCACGGCCCGAGAACGCAAGACAGCGCATCAACACTGAAGGACCGTTCGACGGAACCGGGTTGCGCTTTATTCCCGTTGTTCATGACGGTAATCAGAGCGAGTCACCCGAAGAGGCGAACGCAGTTCGGAATATAGTTGAAGGACTTCTGCGAATTGGTGCAACCTGGACCAATAAGAAAGGGGAAACTGCACCTATATTACTCAATGACATCTTAGTTGTCGCTCCTTACAACGCTCAGGTTTCAGCACTGGCCCAGCGACTTCCAGCGGGAGCCAAAATTGGAACGGTTGACAAGTTTCAGGGTCAAGAGGCTCCGGTGGTGATCTACTCAATGGCAACCTCAACCCCAGAGGACGCACCGCGGGGAATGGAATTTCTCTACAGTTCAAACCGACTGAACGTAGCAACGTCGCGAGCGCAATGCCTCACTGTGCTGGTTGCCAGTCCGGCCCTATTCGAAGTGCAGTGCAAGACTCCGCGCCAGATCGAACTTGCCAACTCCTTTTGCCGCTATTTGGAAATGGCAACAGTCGCTTAAGCAGGAAAATTCATTTAACTGATTGCGACGTTTGATAAAAGTTCGTACTCTCGGTTTTTGTAGCGACTTTGCAGCCTGCAAATCTACAAGCGTTCAAGTTTGTCAATGTCCGCTCTTGTTTTGGTCAACACGATCTTGAAGCACGCGGCGCAAAAACGTCTCGAATTGGAGAATGCTTTGCGAGGGTTGGGTATATTGAAGCATTTCTCGCCCTTAATGATTGGGGCTCCGCAACCTTTACAAGGCCGCTCCTGACCGGCGCTGGCGACCACCGGCCTACCGGCTGAACCATTGATGAGAGAGGGAGTTTTATTCTGTGACATTCTGAAGCTTCTTTATTTCGCGTGTCAGGTCATTGAGAATCTCCGAAAGGCCGAGCGTTGCGACACCAAATTCCTCCACCCTCCATTCTGATCGCTTTCGGCCATTGCCGAAACGCCTATCAATCTGTTCATTCACCATCTGAAGCGCTCCAATGAAGTTATTATTCGCACCGAGATTAGGCTTGAGCTTTCGCGGCAACTCGATGCCTGCATGAGCAAGACCGCAGCGGTTTAGCAAAAGAGTCGCCGTTCGTTTCGACTCCTCGTTCAGTCGTTTCTTGCCTTCCTGCCATTGCTTGATAGGGAGCACGGCAAAAGGCTCTGCTGTGCTCGTCTCGCCCAGTTGAGGCGCGGCGGATTTGCTTTTTTGAACAACATCCCTGGCGAGAGCTGGATCGAGGCCTAGGCTTGCGAACTTACTTTCCAAATCCGCGACGATGTCCGCATCTTCGGCAGTCGTGAACTCCTCTTCGAATACGCGATCGACGATCTCGCTATTGACAACCATATCCTCGTGAAGCTTCATGCGCGCCGTGCCACTGAGAACCTCGTGTGGAGGATCGGGCTCGCCACCACCAGTGACCTCCTCCCAGAAAGCTTGGTCGTCATTCTCGAATTGCTTGAACCGTTTCAGTTGTTCATCGAGATTCATCCCGACATGCGTCACAATATGGCCGTAGTTATCAGGGTGTGTCGGATCGTTTTGAACGATCACACGGAGAATTCTGCCTACGAACTGGATATATGGAGCCAGCGTCCGAAATGGCCTAAATATCGCCGCGACGCTCAGTTTCGGGTGATCGAAACCTTCTCCCAACATTGCCACTTGAACAATACAGTCCAGCGTCCCGTTCTTGAGATCACGGATGACGGCGTCCTTCTTCTCCTCATCAAGCGTGCTGTAGATGATACCGGCGTTGTAGCCACGCTCCTCATAAAGCGATCGAACCCGCTGTGCATGATTGACGGAGCACGCCACGGCGATGATCTGATGTTTGGTGCCGGACATGCGAAGCTGTTCAAGCTTTTCCAGACTATTATCAACAATGCTGACGTTGCATGGATCGCTAAGAGCAACTCCGCGGCTAAACCAATCTTCCTCCTTCATGGCGAGGACTTCATCGAGCGTGAAGGTGCGCTCGTTACCGTCCATGGTAAACGTCAGTTCGGTCGGCGCAACATAGGTGGCTTTGAGCTTCTTAATATACCCTTTGATGCTTGCGCTTTTGAACGGGTACCTGTAAATCAATTCTCCTTCGAGTTCCTGACGATCGCTTCGGAACGGCGTTGCTGTTAGATTGATGATCCTGGCGTTCGGAAATCTCGAGAACACCAACTTCCAGCTTGATGCCACTCCGTGGTGTGCCTCATCGACAATGATGAGGTCAAAAAAATCAGGGGGAAATTGGTTGAGCCACTTTTCGGCATTGGTTGCAAGTTGATGAATGTTTGTCAGCACGATATGCGACTGTTCGCAGACGCTGATGTTCCCCGTCTCTAGTGTGCATACGTAAGGACCGGCGATCATGGCGCTGTCCTCTAATATTCTCATTCTGCGCCAGAAACATTTCTGCCGGTTAGTTATGTCCAGAGTTTTCTGGAGTTCATCCTTGATGGTGAGGTTCGGCGTTATAACGAGTACGCGTCCTTTCGCAATTCCGAAGGGCAGAATGGACGCAAGTCCAGACTTTCCGCAGCCCACAGGCAACTGGATGATAGCGGCCTTGCCGTCCGAAGCAAAAAATTCGTAGGCGCGAAGATAAGCATCCCGCTGCGGATCTCTTAGGCTAACGTTGTCCTCTATGTTTGCAGCGGTGTCGAGAAAATAACGTTCAAAGCTCTTTTGGGCGCGCAGCCATTCGTCTAGGGATCGCACCTCATAGAGCCATTTTTTCCCCACCTTGCTCACAGGGATTTTGCCGCTTTGGGAAAGGGAATAAAGTTTCGTCTTTCCCATTCCCAAATAATCTGCTGTTTCTTCTGTTGTAAGCCATTTGGTTTTTTCCATACGCCCGAATCTACTACCGACAGAATTTGGTGTCAAATGACGCCAAATGATAGCGCAAAGATCTATTCGAGGCTGGTTTGAACTCAGCAAATACCTTAACGTCGGTTATTCGTCGTGGTTGCCGTTCTTGGTGTAGTCGTCCAAAAATGATCACATAGGTTTCTTGCGTCATATGGACACGATCAGCGATTTCATATAGATCTGCGTGTGTGTGCTCGAACGACCTCGCCCTCTCGGAGAAGAGATTAAAATGACTTGTCCACTTCGGCAGCCCTCTTCGTTCATGTCGCCGTTCAATTGTCGCAGTCAATCGTCTTTTGTCTTGCGCTTCACTCTGATTGCATTATGATGTCACTATGAAGCGCCAGACGAATAGGAACGGACCATCGAAGAAGCGGCCAACCGTGACTCGCGTGCCGCTGACAGTTCGCTTGCCTGAAGGGGTGGTCCAGCAAATCGATCAAGACTTGGACCAAAGAGATGTTCCCTTATCTCGAAACAATTGGTTACTCGAGGCCGCTATTGAAAAATTGCGAAAGAATGGGTCCGGAGGAACGCATGGCACGCAGTGATCTGCTCATTTCACTGGTCAAGGCCGGAACTGCCGGCGATCGACGCGGGTTCCACACGGCGGCTGAAGCCATCATCGCTGAGGAACGCGCCAAACGTCACGATGTCCTAGCGGATCGGCTCGCCAAAGCTATCCAGCCGAATGGCACTGGGCCAACTAGTTTTGCGCCGAGTGCCGCCAGTCCTGTGGATCGAGGCAAAGACTTTATCTCTGAAATCACGCCTCGACGACGGCTTGAAGAGCTCATTCTGCCGAAACCCGCACGGCAGGGTATTGAGGAATTGATTGAGGAGCAGCGTCGAGCCGACCTCTTGCGTGCCCATGGTTTGGAGCCAAGGAGCCGCATTCTATTGGTGGGGCCGCCCGGTACCGGCAAAACGACGCTCGCGGAAGGTATCGCGGAAGCTGTAGCCGTTTCTTTGTTTGTGGTCCGTTATGAATCGATGATTGGGAGCTATCTCGGAGAGACTGCGGCACGACTCAAGCGTGTTTTCGATTATGCTCGGACAACACCGTGCGTATTGTTTTTCGATGAATTCGATGCCCTAGGAAAAGAGCGCGGCGACATTCACGAGACCGGCGAAATTAAGCGTGTCGTCACATCATTGCTTATGCAGATCGACGAATTGCCGAGTTATACGATTGTTGCCGCAGCTACCAATCATCCTGAGTTGTTGGATCGCGCCGCCTGGCGACGGTTTCAGGTGCGTCTAAGCCTTCCGTTGCCGACACAAAAAGAGCTTTCGGAATATATCGAGTGCTTTTTATCACGCTTCAACGAGCCCATACAAATCCCGGTGCGAGATATCGCGAAGGGTCTCGGCTGCATTAGCTATGCCGAAGCCGAGCAGTTTTGTCTTGACGTTAGAAGACGTCAGGTGCTTGCGATGGGCCAGAAGAGTCTTAAGAACATCATTGCAGAGCAATTAAAGATCTGGATGGCCGAAACGCGCGCGAAGCAACTTCCAGAGAAGGAGGAGCAGAATGCCGGAGCTTCCGCTACTGCGTCTTCCGACACCTAATCCGACGGCCCTGCCGCGCGGTTATGGCGGTGGGGAGCCGATTCGGTTTCCATCAAAGAAGCGGCAAACGGATCAGTTCGACCCGCTGTTCTCACGGCTGAAATCTGTGCTCTCTCGAAGAGACGCCGCTGTCAGGTTACGCGATGACCCCAGCAGCCTTGCGCCGGACCGCGTCATTGTTTTCGAAATTGCCGGGACCATCGATAATTTTCTGAGGGCTATTTCGCAGATCAGAGGGTTGGAGTTCATGGCGGAGTACGAAGCGGACTTCGTCGCCGACGATGACTTTGCCGTACAGGATAAGCGCAAGGGGAAGGAAGGAGAGGATCGCACCGACAAACCAGTGCCTGGTCGTCTCTATCTGGCCATGCCAGACGTGCGCGCGTTGGAAGAGTTATTGAGCTTGTGGGAGAGATGGGTCAAAGGCGAAAAGTTTGGCATCGGTTTCGCGCCGTTCACTCATTTGTTCGAGCAACTTCATGACTTGAGGCCTTGGGGTTCGCAGGACCGTATTCCTGACGAGACGATTGCCTTCTGGCGCGAGGAAAGCGAGCGACGTCCTGACCAACCCGTCCGCACGGAGGTCGAACTGTGGTATCGCGATAGTGAGCGACGCCGGCGCGAAGCCTCACAGGCTTTGCAAGCAATGGTCGCGGAGTCGGGGGGCAGCGTCGTGCATGAGGCGGTCATCTCCGAGATCGCGTACCACGGCATGTTAATCGACATTCCGGCAGGCGATGTTCAGAACCTTATAACTCACCAAACGGTGAAGCTTGCTTTCGCCGATGACGTGATGTTCTTGCGCCCGCAGAGTCTGTTGCGTGGGCCGTTGGAACTCGAACCTGGGAATGATGATCAATTCCAGGCATCCCCAGCGCCGCCGGCTTCCGGCGATCCCGTGGCAGCGCTCCTCGATGGCGTGCCGGTGCAGGCTCACGCGCTTCTTGCAGACCGCCTCATGGTTGATGATCCGGATAACTTGCAAAATCGCGCACTCGTATCGCGACGAGTCCATGGTACGGCGATGGCTTCGCTCATTCTGCATGGAGATCGAAATGAGGGCGGAGAAACATTACAACGGCCGCTGTATGTTCGGCCGGTAATGATCGCTGACGCGAACGGCGAAGAGCATACGGAGACTGACCGCCTTTTAATAGATACGATTTATCGAGCGGTTTTACGCATCAAGGGAAGTGAAGGCGAAGAGCCAACCGCGTCGACTGTATTTATGATCAATTTATCGATGGGCGACACCCGGCGGCCTTTCACACGAATGGTGAGCCCGCTCGCGCGACTGCTCGATTTTCTGGCGGCCCGCTATAACCTGTTGTTCTTAGTGAGCGGCGGTAATGTGAGTGGGCCTCTTGACGTTCCAGATTTCCAGAGTTGGACCGCGTTCGAGACTGCTACTCCGCAGGATCGGGAACGCGCGGTTCTCAAGGCGCTCAATGCCGCAAAGCATGAGCGCACTATCCTGTCGCCCGCGGAATCTCTCAACGCGCTAACCATTGGAGCGCAGCATCACGACAATCTGGCTACCCGTCAGGGTGGTCTAAGTGCCGTTGATCCTTTTCAGGATGAAACACTACCGAATGTCAGTTCCGCGTTAGGCCTTGGGCATCGACGAATGATCAAGCCGGAGCTTTATCTGCCCGGAGGGCGCGAATACGTCCGGCTCAGGAGCACGGGCAATGGCTTCGGATTTCGGTCGGCTCGCCGCAGAGATTGTATGGTCTCAGCGCAGCGGCACCCGATCCGCAGGGGCAGGGAAGGCTCAACCAAGTTGCCTTAAGCGACGGGACGAGCTCGGCGACCGCTCTTGCTACGCGTGGCGGCCATCGCATTTTTGACGCTCTGATGGATCGCGATGGCGGGTCATTGCTGGCAGATATGGACCCGCAGTTCTATTCGGTCGTTGTGAAGGCGCTCTTGGTCCATAGCGCGCAGTGGAATGGCAATGATGAATTGCTGAAGGAGATTTGTGGTCCAGCCGACAAGCGCCGACATGTGGAACGCTCAGAAAATTCATGCCGGTTTATCGGTTTCGGCGTTCCGGATGTGGCAAAAGTGCTCGAATGCGCTCCCAATCGTGCAACGTTGGTCGGCTTTGGCACGATACGACCGGAGACGGCTCATAGTTTTCGCATACCACTGCCGGAATGCCTGGAGCGCGTTACAGATCCTCGATCGCTCACTGTGACTGTCGCTTGGTTCTCACCAATTAAGCCTGGGCATCAAAGCTATCGATGTGTTCGGTTGGAAGCAGCACCCTTGAGTGCGATCGAGGAACTCGGTGTTGAGAGGAGAAAAACCCAGCCTGCAGATCCCTCCGTCAAGCGGGGCAGTGTGTTCCATGAACACTTCCACGGACAGTCCGCTGTTCCGTTATTGATAGCGGTCATCTCGCCTTGCGCGTTTGGTGCAAGGAAGATGCCGGCATGGACGAAAGGGAGCCGGTGCGTTATGGCATTGCCGTTACGATTGCCGCAGAAACCGCGCTTCCGGTTTACGCTGAGATACAAGAGCGACTGCGTGTCAGACCTCCGGTTCGGTAAGTTGACACTACTCTCTAATACTTCCTTGAGAACTTTTTTTACACGTCTCGCTGGGCCAACGAACACCACGCGAATCAGGAGGTAAAGCCTGATGGCGCTATCGGCGGAAGTCTCCTAAGAAGCTGGGGAGCAAAATGCGCGAGGTGTGCTTGCGTTTGGATATGACGCAGGAAGAAGTAGCGGAGCAGTTAGGAACGGATAGCGGGACGATCTCGCGCTATGAACGCGCTCTGCGCGATCCTTCATTGCTGGAAGTGCTCGCGTTCTCACGCATGAGGGAGCAGGGATGGAAGTGTTGGTTGACGATAAGTTAAGTCTGGACAAAAGCGCTAAACGGGCGCATCGAATTTTATTGAATAGCGACCGCGATTGTGCTAAAAGCCGTTGGCTGTGGAGGCCATCGCCACTAAAGACATTGCCTTAGCCGTGGTGGGTGGCTCTGTCTCAATTGCTTCTAACCTGCTCGCGTATTTTCTTTTGCCTGATTCGATTTAGTGATATATAAGGCTCCACCTATGAAAACCCCTCCTGAGGCAAATGCTAAGCCCGAGAACACCATCACACAACATTTAGTGCAACCCGACCAACCGGAGATCCTGACCAAAGAGTTCATGCTGTGTCTCTCTAAGGAAATAGAAACCACCATGACAAACATCATGGCGTTTAGGACAAAAGTTGGTTTTGGAATGTTCGTTGGACCATTCTTACTTCTTGGTTCTTTCATTGTAGGAGCGAAGGGCCAGCCTGTTTCGTTTAACCTTAATTGGTATGGAAAGGGAGCCCTCATTGTTGACTTCGTTTGTTTCTTGGGCATTGCGTATATTGCGTCACAAATTGAGGCTCAGGCGTTGGAACAATGCAACACGTGGCGAAGGATTATCGGAAGGCTACATAAAGAGCCGTCGATGAAAGTTGATAGCGCAGAACTAGAATCTAACCTTCGCTGGGGTCGTCGGCGTTGGAATGGACCGAAGGCTGGATACTTGGTTGGGTATTCTCTGCTATTTTTTTCCGTCCTTGCGGCCGTTTTCATTATTAAGAACGCAGGAACAGTTCAGGCTCTCAACCCCGCAGGAACGGGTGCCACCTTCCGCATCGAACAGGTTCCTCCTTCTCAATGAAAATAGCGGCTAGGAGGCCCTGCTAAAATTCAGATTCAACTGAACCAGTACCGTTTGCTATAACTATTGACAAGACTTTGTTAGTGCGAGTAGAGTTTGGCCCGAATTTTTGTCGCTCCGTTCCTTAAAGCTTTCCGGATCTATAAAAACGCGCTGCAATCCATCGCCTCATGTATCTGAATTCTGCTGGCGCATATCCGGGCTGAAGAGATTATGCAACCTTCTCCTGCACAAGAAGTCTTCCTAGTGCAACTCCTGCGTCGAATGAATACGACTTTGGAGCAGCGCAGTGGTTAATGTGCTTAAAATAGTCACAGGCATATCCTCTTTTCTAGGACTCGCAGGGTTAATCTCCTACCTATATTTCACTCAGCAAATCCGGAGAGCCGAATACTCCATTCGAGGTTTGCTCGAAGGTGAAACGCTCTTCAATGCCGAACAAGTGCTCAAGATACTCTCTCAGTTTCAAGATGACGCATCGAGACTTGAGGCGCTAAAGACTCTCACCCGTTACGATGGTTCCAAAGCCCGCGCGCTTTTGGCAAAGGTCAAAAATAACGTCGACATAAAACAGGTGACTCAAATATCATCAAAGCATTATCGTCAGTTGTCGTTGGCCTCAGCGGTGGTCTTCCTCCTCTTGGCAGCCTTGGCATTCGCCTACGTGAAGAGTTCTCCATCTACTCCACCTGACGGGCTGAATATCGGTTCGCCAACACCTACCGCCGGCCGATCACCTAGCGCCAGTCCAACACCTTCCCCTGCGCTTACTTTGGTTTCGCCGAAGGACAATGAGCAGGTACTGGCACATGGAAACAAGGAAGGAGATGCGTGGGTGGAAGTTAGAGGCACCCTTGAGAACATTCCCCGGGAACAAAACGTGCGCGCATACGTTTTTTACCAATCTGCTGACAAAGATGCTGGTGGATGGTGGTATTACAAATCCTCCGAACTAAATCAGGAGGGCGAATGGTTAGCACCTCATCTCTATTTGGGTGGCTATGACAAGGTCTTGCCGGGAAATAGTTACAGGATTAGGGCTATTGTTGCGAAAGCTGACGTTGCCACAACGCTCGAGAACCTTCCCAAAACAAAACCAGTGCCGGATTTGTCCGTTTTCACCCTTTAGCTTCAGCTACAATCACAATAAAAATTAGTTTGATTATCACTGATTCTTAATCACTAAATAAAAAAAGCGTTCTCTTGAGACCCACCACCGTGAAAAATGCGCTTTGCAAGTCGGTCCGGTCGTGATCATATTTGCCTAGTCGGATATATGGTTGAGAATCTTCCGGGCACACAGTATGCACTGATTCGTTCGACCCCCGGAGCTTATAATTAACGCTAATCAATTAAAAGAAAGCCGCATTAAGGTTGGGCTATCTCAGAATGAGCTCGCCGAGAAAGTTGCAGGAGTTATGTTTGAAAGTTGGGTATGCGGATGAAATAGGTGGCGTATTCTTGATGAGTTTTCTCAAGAACCATCAACCTTATTACTAAGGAGGAATACGCCGTGAGAGAAGATAGCGTAGTT
>Ga0126311_10000333_pt1 | contig 22613 bp, 23 predicted proteins | sample Plot61_FD_92539 | JGI IMG/M metagenome (GOLD analysis project Ga0126311, IMG submission 92539) | Serpentine soil microbial communities from UC McLaughlin Reserve, CA, USA - Plot61 | ecosystem: Environmental > Terrestrial > Soil > Grasslands | place: USA: UC McLaughlin Reserve, Lake County... | reverse complement strand
GTCGCCGGTGTCACGCCGGGTAAGGGCGGAACGGAGCTCGAGGGCATCCCGGTCTACGACACCGTCGCCGCGGCCGTCACGCAGGAGGGTGCCAACACGACCATGGTCTTCGTCCCGGCGCGCTTCGCGGCCGACGCCATCTACGAGGCCGTCGACGCCGGGATCGGCACGGTCATCTGCATCGCCGAGGGCCTGCCCGCCCACGAGATGCTCCGCGTCTACAACTACATCCGCCCGAAGGGCATCACGATGCTCGGGCCGAACTGCCCCGGCGCGCTCTCGCCGGGCAAGGCGAACGTCGGGATCATCCCCGCGGAGATCTTCCGGGAGGGGCCGATCGGCGTCGTCTCGCGCTCGGGGACGCTGACCTACCAGATCGGCCACGAGCTGACCCAGCGCGGGCTCGGCAACTCGACCATCGTGGGCATCGGCGGCGATCCCGTCGTCGGCTCGTCCTTCATCGATGTGCTGGCACGCTTCCAGGCAGACGCCCAGACCGAGGTGATCGTGATGGTGGGCGAGATCGGCGGCGACGAGGAGGAGAAGGCGGCGGCGTTCATCGAGGCCGAGGTGACGAAGCCGGTGGTCGCCTACATCGCCGGCTTCACGGCACCGCCCGGAAAGACGATGGGTCATGCGGGCGCGATCATCTCCGGTTCAGCGGGGACGGCGCAGGCGAAGAAAGACGCGCTCGAGGCACGCGGCGTGCGTGTCGGCACCACGCCGACCGAGGTGGCGGAGCTCGCGGCCGAGGTCGCCTCCGCGCGCGCCTAGGAGGCTTCGCCGAGCGACGTCGCGCGGGGGCGTGGGAGCCGCAGCGCCGCCTAGACTGCTCGCGGTGGAGACGATCTCGTTCGCGCGGGGGATCCCGGCGCCGGAGTGCCTGGCGGTCGCCGAGCTTGCGGAGTGCGCGAAGGCTGCGCTGGAGCGCGACGGCGCCGTAGCGCTCTCGTACGGAAGTACGCTCGGCTACGCCCCGTTGCGGGAGTGGCTCGGCGACCGCCACGGCGTCGAGGCCGGACGGGTGGTCATCACGAACGGGTCTCTCCAGGCCTTCCACTTCGTCCTCGACGTCCTCGGCGGCTCCGGCCGGCCCGTGCTGGTGGAGCGGCCGACGTACGACCGCCCGCGCGGCATCCTGGCCGCGGCGGGCATCGAGACGGCAGAGATTGCGCTGGACGACGACGGGCTCGACGTGGCGGAGCTGGAGCGCGTGCTCGCGGGCCGGGAGCCGGCCTTTCTCTACACGATCCCGACGTTCCAGAACCCGACGGGCTCGACGATGAGCGCCGAGCGGCGACGCCGGCTCGCCGAGCTCGTGCGGGAACGGAGGCTGCCCGTGCTCGAGGACGACCCCTACGGCCTCGTCCGCTTCGACGGCGCGGCGCTGCCGTCCCTCTTCGAGCTCGAGGGCGGGGTCGACGTCATGTATTCGTCGTCGTTCTCGAAGACGATCGCGCCAGGCTTGCGCGTCGGCTATGCGATCGTGCCGGAGGCGCTCGCCGGGCGGCTCGAGCCGCTCGTCGCCTCGACGTACATCACGCCGGCGCTCGTCTCCCAGGCGACCGTCTACGAGTTCCTGCGCCGCGGCCTCTTCGAGGCGAATCTCGAGCGCGTGCGGGGGCTCCTGCGGGAGCGGCGCGACGCGATGCTCTCGGCGCTCGATCGCGAGCTCGCCGGGCATGCTCGCTGGAACCGGCCCGAGGGCGGCTACTTCCTCTGGCTCGAGCTGCCGGACGGCGTGGATGCGTCAGAGCTCTTGCCGCGAGCGACCGACGGCGGCGTGACGTACGTTCCCGGCGCGGACTTCGGCGGCGCGGCCGCCTCGGCGCGCCTCGCCTTCAGCTTCGTCTCTCCGGCCGAGATCGACGAGGGCGTGCGCCGCTTGGCAGCGTTAGTCGCGACGGCGCCGGCGCCGGTATAGCTGGGAGAGCAGCACGCCGAGCAGCAGGCCAAGGGCAACGCTGAGCAGGATCAGCCAGATCAACGACACGCGCGCTGTCGAGAGGACGAAGTGCACGTCGACCTGCTTGTGGTTCTCGAGCACGAACGCGATTCCGTACGCCACGAGCAGCCCGAGCACGACGATGCGCAGGTAGAGCCGCGGCTGCCACTGTCGACGGAACCCCTCGCTCGCCTCGTCGACCGCCGGCTCGGGGGTCGCCGACGCGGCCGGCAACTGCTCGGGCTCGTCTTCCACGGCGGCCTAGTCTAGGCGGCGGAGCGTGCAGCGGTCAGCGGCGCCAGCGGCCGCGGCACGAGCCGCGGCTGGCGCGGCGGGGCGAGCGACCCTCGGCTGTGGAGGCGGAACGTGGGACACGGCGCCTCCAGCGTCAGCGCGCACAGGCCGGCCCGATGGAAATAGCAATCACCGCAGGATGGTTGATTCATTTTGCTCACGCTTCGATTTGCTCCCTGGTCGCCTGCCCGAACTCCGCGGGATCATAGGGTGCGGGCGAGGCGATTCAAGGCTTGTCTGTAGAGAAAACAATGCAATTTCCGGCGCTTTCGAACGTGCCGAAAAGTGGCGCTTTCTTGCAATTCATCGCATCGTTGCCAATGCCCGCAACGCCTGTGGAAAGTTCTTCACACCCACGATGCGGAGCCCGTCCGCATAGCGTCTGGCTTCGCGTGCGTTCTCGCCTGCCGGGACGAGGAACACGTCCACACCCGCTCTGCGCGCGCCGAGCGTCTTTTGCTTGACCCCGCCGATCGGCCCGACCGTTCCGTCCAACCCGAGCTCACCGGTCGCCGCCACCTTGCGCCCGTGCGCGACGTCGCGGCCGAGCTCCTGGAGGATGTCGAGCGCGAACGCGAGCCCGGCCGACGGGCCGCCGACGCCCCCGGCGTCGATCCTGATCTTCAGCGGGAGCTTCACGCGCAGGTCGTCCCGGGCGGAGACGCCGACGATCGAACGCTGCGGATCCTCCGGGTCTGCGACGGTCTTGATCGTCGCCGTCTGCCGATTGCCGTCGCGGCGGAAGCCGATCTCGACCCGGTCGCCGGGGCGACGGCGTGCGAGGACGGCGCGCAGAGCCGTTACCGACGCCACCTTGCGCCCGTCGGCCGACACGATCACGTCGCTCGTGCGCAGGACCTTCGCCGCGGGTGCATGAGGGTCGACGAGGACGACCGTCACGCCGCCACTGCTGGCCTTGACGTCGTAGCCGAGGTGGGTCAGTGCGACGACCGCAGCCACCTTCTGCGATTCGCTCATGTCCTGAAGCCCGATCTGCTGTTCGATCGTGGAGCTGATCGGCGGCGCCTGCACGACCGTCGAGCCGGCCGGCCGGGCGAACGGGAAGAGGCGCTCGAGCAGCCGGGCACCGCGCTCACGCACGTCGACGAAGTAGATGGGGCCGGTCTCGTCGCCGCGCTTCTCGCCCGGCACCGTTACGAGCGGGTCGGCGGGATGCGCCGGATCGACGAGGCGGATGTCGTACCCGCTCGCGGGCGCGAGCCAGAGCACGAGCGCCGCCAGCACGAGGAGCAAGAGGCCGGTCGCGGCGAGCCGGCCCGGCGTGAGCCACCGCATCAGCGCGAGGATATGCGGGTCAGAGGAGGCTGCGCGTCAGTCCGCCATCGACGGGGACGACGGCTCCGGTGACGTAGCTCGCGGCATCCGAGGCGAGGAAGCAGACGACGTCGGCCACCTCCTTCGGCTGGCCGAAGCGTCGCAGCGGGATCGGCTCGAGGTCCGCCGCGCGCGGCTTGCCCTTGTACGCCTCGGCAAGGCGTGCCGTCTCGATCCGGCCCGGCGCAATCGTGTTGACGGTGATCTTCTTCGGCCCGAGCTCGCGCGCGATCGTCTTCGCCCAGCCGACGACGCCCGGACGGACGGCATTCGAGAGCGCGAGGTTCTCGATCGGCTCGCGCACCGAGCTCGATTCGATGTTGATCACGCGCCCGCGTCCGCTGCGCTCGAGCTGCGGCCGGCAGAGCTCGGTCAGGCGGATCGCCGAGAGCAGGAGCAGCTCGACCGCGCTCTCGACCTGGTCGTCGGTCAGCCCGACGGCGGGCGTTCGTGGCGGCCCGCCGCTGTTGTTGACGAGGATGTCGATCCCGCCGAATGCCGCGAGCGTGCGGTCGACGAGCCGCTTCAGGTCGGCGGGGTTGGTGACGTCGCCCCGCACCGCCAGTGCGCCGAGGCGGTCGGCCTCGCGCTGGAGCACGTCACGTCGCCGCGCGAGCATGGCGACGTTGGCGCCCTCGGCGGCGAGCGCGTCCGCGATCGCGAGCCCGATCCCGGATGACGCCCCGCAGACGATCGCCGTACGGCCGCTCAGGTCTAGTTCCACATGACCTCCGGAAAATGCGGGTAACCCGGCACGCCGGGGCTACGCCGTCAGGACCCCGACGACCTCGCGGACCGCGTCGGCCGAGGCGTTCAGCGCCTCCCGCTCGTCGCCGCCGAGCTCGAGCTCGACGATCTGCTCGATCCCGCCGGCGCCGAGCTTCACCGGCACGCCCATGTAGAGGCCGTCGATGCCGTACTCGCCCTCGAGGTACGCAGTGCACGGCAGCACCCGGTGCTCGTCGAGCATGACCGAGTCGACCATCTGCGCGGCCGCGGCACCCGGCGCGTACCAAGCGGACGTGCCGAGCAGCTCCACGATCTCGCCGCCGCCCTTCGCCGTCCGCTGCACCATCGCCTCGATCCGCTCCTCAGGCACGAGCTGGCGCAGCGGGACGCCGCCGACCGTCGTCGCCGAGACGACCGGCACCATCTGGTCGCCGTGACCGCCGAGCACCACCGCGGTGACGTCCTTCAGCGACGAGCCGGTCTCCCAGGCGATGAACGTCGAGAATCGGGCGGTATCAAGGATTCCTGCCATTCCGAACACCCGCTCCTTGGGCCAGCCGGAGACGTTCTTCGCGACATGGCACATCGCGTCGAGCGGGTTCGAGACCACGATCAGGGTTGCCTCGGGCGAGGAGCCGACGACCTGCTCCGTGACCGAGCCGACGATCTTCTCGTTCGTCGTCACGAGATCGTCGCGGCTCATCCCGGGGGAGCGCGGCAGCCCGGCCGTGATCACGACCACGTCGGAGCGGGCCGTCTCCGCGTAGCCGTTCGAGCCGACGACGTACGGCTCGTATCCCAGCACTGCGCCCATCTGGTTGATGTCGAGCGCCTTCCCCTGCGGCAGGTTCTCCTTGATGTCGACGAGCACGACGTCCGCGTAGTCGCGGATCGCGAGCGCCTGCGCGCAGGTCGCGCCGACGTTTCCCGCTCCGACGACGGTGACCTTGCGGCGCTCGCTCACGAGACGGGTGCGCCCATGGCGTCGATGATCGCGTCGGCGACGTCGCTCGTTCCCACCGCGCCCGGGTCGTCGCGAGACGCCTTCATGTCGTACGTCACGCGATCCCCGGCCCGGATCACCTCGCCGATCGCCGCTTCGAGGCGGTCGGCGGAATCGCGCTCCTCGAGGTGCCGGAGCATCAGGACGCCCGAGAGCATCATCGCCATCGGGTTGACCTTGTTCTGGCCGGCGTACTTGGGCGCGGAGCCGTGCGTGGGCTCGAACACCGCCGCGTGAGTGCCGAAGTTCGCGCCCGGAGCGAGGCCGAGGCCGCCGACGAGCCCCGCGGCGAGGTCCGACACGATGTCGCCGTAGAGGTTCGGCAGGACGAGCACGTCGTACTCCTCGGGCCGCTGCACGAGCTGCATGCAAAGGTTGTCCACGATCCGGTCTTCGAACTCGACGTCGCCGTTTTTCTCGGCGACCTCGCGCGCGACGCGCAGGAAGAGGCCGTCGGAGAATTTCATGATGTTGGCCTTGTGTACCGCTGTCACCTTGTGGCGGCCGTTGCGGCGCGCGTAGTCGAACGCGAACTCGACGATCCGGCGGCTGCCGCCGACCGACAGCGGCTTGATCGAGATGCCGGACTCCGGCGGCACGGTGCCGCCGCGTGCGCCGATCCAGTCGGCGAGCTCGGCCGCATGGCCGGAGCCTTCCTCGTACTCGATGCCGGCGTAGAGGTCCTCGGTCGCCTCCCGGACGATGATCAGATCGACATCCTCGTAGCGCGAGCGCACGCCCGGATAGCTCTTGCACGGACGCACCTGGCCATACAGGTCGAGCGTCTTACGCAGCGTGACGTTGACCGAGCGGAACCCGCCGCCGACCGGCGTCGTGATCGGCCCCTTCAGCGCGACGCCCGTCCGCTTGATCGAGTCGAGCACCTGATCTGGGAGCGGATTGCCGCCGTAGGAGTCCATCACGTCGGCTCCTGCCTCCTGCACGTCCCAGTCGAAGCCGACGCCGGTCGCCTCGAGCACCCGCCGCGTCGCATCCGTCAGCTCGGGGCCAGTGCCGTCGCCGGGGATCAGTGTCACCTCGTGGGCCACGGCGCGTGACTTTAGCGGAGGCCTGTAGATTTCCGGCCGTGAACGACTTCAAGCCGGGGCTCGAGGGCGTCGTCGCCGTCGAGACCGAAATCGCAGAGCCCGATCGCGAAGGCGGGTCGCTGCGCTACCGGGGCGTCGACATCGAAGAGCTCGTCGGGCACTACCCCTACGAGCAGGTCTGGGGCCTGCTCGTCGACGACGACCTCAGCTCGACGATGCCCGCCCCGGAGCCGTACCAGCCCGCGGCGCTGACCGGGAGCGCGCCCGCTGACCTGCAGGCCGAGACGGCGCGACTCGCCGGCGAGTGGGAGCTCGGGAAGCTGAACGAGATCGGGGACGCGCAGGCTCGCGAGGACCTCGGTCGGCTGTCGGCGCAGATGATGGAGATCGTCGCGCGCTCCGCGGCGAAGGCCGACGGTCGCGAGCCTGCCTCCGACGACGTCGTCTCGAGTGGCGAGACCGCTGCGGAGAGGTTCCTGCTGCGCTGGCGGGGAGAGGCCGATCCGCGGCATGTGCAGGCGATCGACACCTACTGGATCTGCACCGCGGAGCACGGCCTGAACGCCTCGACGTTCACCGCCCGCGTCGTCGCCTCGACAGGCGCGGACTGCGGCGCAGCGCTCTCGTCGGCGGTCGGTGCGCTCTCCGGCCCTTTACACGGCGGCGCGCCGGCGTATGTGAAGCCGATGCTCGAGGAGGTGGCGGCGCTCGGAGACGCCGAGCAGTGGGTGCGCGAAGCGCTCCAGTCGGGCAAGCGGATCATGGGCTTCGGCCACCGGGTCTACCGCGCCGAGGATCCGCGCTCGCGCATCCTCAAGCGGACGGCGAAGGAGCTCGGCGCACCGCAGGTCGAGGTCGCGGAGCAGCTCGAGGCGGTGGCCCTCGAGGCGCTCCAGGAGCGGCATCCCGAGCGAGTCCTCGCGACGAACGTCGAGTACTACTCGGCGATCGTGCTCGACGTCGCCGAGATCCCGCCACCGCTGGCGCCGGCGATGTTCGCATGCTCTCGCGTCGCCGGCTGGTCGGCGCACATTCTCGAGCAGAAGCGGACGGGCCGTCTCTTCCGGCCATCGGCACGCTACGTCGGGCCCGGCGAGCGGCCGGCGTCCGCAGTGGACGGGGCTCCGGTCGCAACTTGAGCCTCGCCGAGGCCGGGGTGGAGGCGAACGCGCTCGCCGAGAGCGGTAACGAGCGCGATCTCGCCAAGTTGCGCGCCGCTTGGGCGGATGAGCTCGAGGCTGCGGCCCGCTCCGAGGATTACCGCGAACGGGCGGCGGCGTATCGCGCTGTCGGCCAGTTCCGGTTCCGCCAGAAAGAGGAGCTCCTGCGTCGCGGCCTAGAGGACGAGAGCCCCGCCTGTCGCGGCTCGGCGCTGCTCTCGCTCGAGCTCCTCTCGCGTGAGCACCCGCGGACGATCAACTCCGTCCGTCCACTCCTGCACAACCTCGCAAACGCCGATGGCAACGAGGCCGTGCGACGGCTGGCGATCCTCGCGCTCCGGAATGGCTCCCCGCAGCGCGACACGATCGTGCTGCTCCAGGGGATCGCCGAGGAAGAGGGGCTCTCGAGCGGAGTACGCCAAACCGCGGCCAAGATCGCGGCCGGGCTCGACAAACGCGCGAAGACGCGTTAGGGCCCAGCGACCCCGGTCGCACGGCTGTCCGGCAGCCTCTTACTAGTGGCAGCCGCAGGCGCGGCCGCGTAGGTGGCGGCCGCACGACGGACAGATTCGGCGCCGGCGTTTCCACTCGAGCGCGCTCTTCTGCAGGCCGGCGACTGACATCAGAACGCCGACTCCGGCGATCGACGTCATGAGAACCGTGAGGTGTGGATCGGGTGCCATGCCAAAGTGATGATTCCTGATCTTCATGAGCCCGAAACGTTCCTCCGGCGCGCGTGCGGGTGGCTGCGGAAGTAGACGTCGCGGCGGCGGCGGTCGGAGACGTGGGTGTACAGCTCCGTCGTCCCGAGGTCGGCGTGGCCGAGCATCTCCTGGACGCTGCGCAGATCGGCGCCGCCCTCGAGCAGGTGCGTTGCGAACGAATGGCGCAGGAGGTGAGGGTGGACGCGCTCCGGTTCGAGCCCGGCCCGCCGCGCGAGACGGCGCAGGATCAGAAACGCGCCTGCGCGCGTGAGGCCGCCGCCCTGGGCGTTCAGGAACAGCTCCGGCCGATGTCGTCGGTCGAGGTACGGCCGGCCTTGGGCCAGATAGCGTCTCAATGCCTCGACGGCGTGACGCCCGATCGGCACGACCCGCTCCTTGTTGCCCTTGCCCGTACAGCGGACCAGCCGCTGCTGGAGGTCGACGCCCGTCCGCTCCAGTCCCACCGCCTCGCTGACCCGCAGACCGGCTCCGTACAGGAGTTCGACGAGCGCACGGTCGCGCGTTGCCCGCGGAGTTGTGCCGGCGGCGGCCTCGATCAGACGCTGCGCCTCGGCCGGCGAGAGCGTGCGCGGGAGCTTGCGCCTGCGGCGCGGTAGCTCGAGCGCGGCCGCGGGGCTGTCGGTGCGGGCGCCCAGGAGCACCTGGTGTCTGAAGAACGACCGGACGGCCGCCACGCGGCGGGCGATCGTCGCAGGCGAGAGGCCGGCCGCGCGCAGGTCCGCGAGCCAGCGCTCGAGGTCGTCGTGCGTCGCGCGCGACGGGGGGCCGCCGAGCCAGTCACCGAGTGCGCGGAGGTCACGACGGTACGCCTCGACGGTCTTCGGGGCGCGCTGGGCCGCGAGCAGCGCGAGGAAGCCCTCGACCTCGGGATCGGGGGCAGCCGGTTCGGGCCGCGACGCGTCCATCGGACGTTCTTCCTTCGCGCCGTGGCACGGGACGCCTGCCGTACAGTTCCGTCGCCGTGGGGGCGAATCCGGATCTCGAGACCGCCGCGCAACTGTTCGACCGCGCCGCCGAGGAGCTGGAGCAGGCCGCAAAGCACTGCCGTACCGCGGGCGGCCATCTGCGCGCCCGCGCGGTGCCGCGGGGCGCGGCTCACGCCTGGGCCGCGATCGGTCACGTCGATGCCGCCCAGGAGCTGCTGCGGGAGCAGGCTCGGATGCACGCCGTAAGTCGAACGCCTGAAGGCTCTGCGGCTGCAGCGCCCAGAAGTCACGCGTTCGTCACGAAGTCGCCACTGACGCGTCACACCTTCGCTCCTACGCTGTAGGTGGGCGGGAGTGGTGGCACCCGCTTCACAGGCGTGATCCTTTTTGGGCGGAGAGCGCGGCTCAAAACTCCGGCGGCGGGATCACCTCGCCCTGCTCGATCCACGCGTGGAGTTGCGGCTCGAAGCTCTCGAGCGAGGCGTGGCCTTCGATGCCCGCAGCCATCTCGTCCGAGATCGGGCCGAAGGCGCTGAAGTCGTGGCGGAGCACCGTGCCGCCGTCGTCCTCGTCGAACTCGTAGCGGTGGTTGAGCGTGATCCCGCCGCCCAGCATCTGGCTGATCGTGGAGTAGCCGAGCGGTGGGTCCCACCAGCCGATCGTGCCGTACAGCTTCCCGGCGCCCGCACCCCAGTCTTCGTAGATGTGGCCGCCGACGCGGCGGTCGTTGACCACGCTTTGCAGGCGCTCCTCGCCATAGCTGATCTGGAACCACTTGCCGGTGTCGAGGAACGCCTCGAAGACCTCGTCGCGCGGCCGCTCGAAGCGCAGCTCGTTCGTGAACGCGATCTGCCGTACCCGATGCATCACTCCTCCTTGCCGTCGGATGTCTAGTGGAGGTGCCGCTCGAAGGCGAGCAGCTGTGAAGCCGTCGCCTGCTGGAAGCCGTTCAGCCAGCGCTCGAGCTCGCGCTGGATCGGTACGGCGTTGAGCTGGTTCCAACGCTCCCGGCCCTCGCGCCGCACGAGCACGACGTTCGCGCGCTCGAGTACGCCCAGGTGCTGCATGACTGCGTAGCGCGACAGCTGCGGCAGCACCTCGCAGAGGGCGCTCGTCGTCTTCGGCCCGTCTTTCAGCGCGTCGAGCAGCGCCCGGCGGTGCGGCGAGCCGAGCGCCTTCCAGATCGCGGCATCCTCCATTCAGGTGACAAAAATCACATCACGAGCGGGGATGCGATCGGTCGTAGACCTTCCTCAGCCGGCGGGCGTCCACGTGGCTGTAGACCTGCGTCGTCGAGAGCGAGCTATGGCCGAGCAGCTCCTGAATCGTGCGCAGGTCGGCGCCGCCCTCGAGCAGGTGCGTCGCGAACGCGTGGCGGAGTCGGTGCGGGTGCGGGAGCAGCCGGCGCAGCGTGCTCGTGTCCAGTCGCTTTCCGCGTACCGACAGGAACAGCGCGTTCTCGGCACCGCGGGCGAGCTGCGGACGCGCGTCGCGCAGGTAGCGCGCGAGGAGGTGCGACGCCTCTTCGCCGAGCGGCACGACGCGCTCCTTGCCTCCCTTACCGCGGACGTGGACGAGCTCCTGATCGAAGTCGACGTCGGCGAGGTCGAGGTCGACCGCCTCCTGCGAGCGGAGGCCCGCGGAGTAGACGAGCTCGACGAGCGCGCGGTCGCGGAGCCCAAGCGGCCCTTCGCGCTCGACCGCGTCCAGCTCGCCGTCCACCTCGCCGGGTCGCGGCGCGTCAGGGAGGCGGCGGGGCCGCCGTGGCGCGAAGGACGCGTCAGGGACGCGTTCGGCGCCGAGCGCGTGACGCAGGAGCGAGCGGACGGCGGCCAGCTTGCGGGCGATAGTCGTGGGCGCGAGCTTGCGCGGACGAGCGCGGCCGAGCTCTGTTGCGTAGTCGGCCAGCACGCGGATGTCGACGTCGTCGAGCTTCGTACCGCGGCGGCTCAGCCAGCGGCAGAATTCCTCGACGTCGACGCGGTAGGCGCGCCGCGTGGCGGCTGATAGCGCCGGGCTCTGGAGGAAACGCTGAACGGCGTCGTCCACGGAAACCCCTTCGCCGCGCGCCTGGTGATTCCGCTAGGCGGCGGCGGTGCGTGCCTCAGGAGACGGCGGCGACGATCTCGTCCGAGAGGCTCGGAAAGCCGCGCAGGAATGCGGCTCGCTCGGCCTTGAAGCGCTCGACGAGCGCCCGGTAGTCGTCGCTGCGACCCTGCTGCTCGTAGAGCCGGCGCGGCTGCAGGATCTCGAGGTCGTCGATACCCGGCACCGCCGAGGCGACGAGGTAGCCGAAGTCCGAGTCGCGCTGCCACTCGATCGTGCCTTCGGCGATGCCCTTGACGACCGCCGAAGAGTGCTTGATGCGCACCTTCTGCGAGCGCTCGTCGGACTCAGGACCACCGACCCTGCCGGTGTTCATCACGTAGACCTCGAGCGGGTGCTGGGCGAGCAGCTCCAGGAAGCGGTTGCCCTGGAGGTCGTGTGGCATGGGGAAGAACGGGTTCGTGCCGGGAACGCGCAGGAATTTTCCGGCCTCGTCGGCCCCGCCGGCGCTCGTGCCCGTCGTCTCGCCGAGCATGAAAAAGGCCGCCGCCTGCGGCCCTTCGAGCTTCGCGACGGCGGGAACGATGTTCTCGTTCTTGTTCAGGATCAGGAGGAAATGCGCTTCCTCGATCTCGTCTGCGGAGGCGGCCTCGATCACGTCGAAGGGAAAGGTCGCGCGACCGTTCGACGTGTAGTTGGTGTCGTAGAAGTCGACCTCGTCGCCGTGCTGCGAGACGTTCTCCAGGTACGAGCGCGGCTGAGTGACGGCGCCGAAGATCGTCGGCTCGTCCTCCGGGTTGAGACCGAAGGTCTTGGCGAAGCAGCCGTTCTCGCTTGCGTAGACGCGGCCGTTCGGCATCCAGGCGACGAAGTCGTCTTGAACGGGAAGCGAGCCGTTCTGGCGCGTGAACGTCGTCGTCGTCTTGCCCGTGCCGGAGAGGCCGACGATCAGCCCGACTCGCTTGCCGTGGGCGGTCGGGATGATCTTGCACCCGGCGTGCAGCGGGATCCCGCCGCGGTCGTAGACGAGCTTGTTCCACATCCGCAGCCCGCCCTTCTTCGACTCGCCGAAGTAGTCGGAGTTGAAGACGCGCGTGACGCCCTGCTCGAGGTCGACGGCGATCAGCCGGTCGTCCGGGTAGCCGCCGGCCTTCAGGTTCGGCGTGTAGATCACGGTGAGCTCCGGCTCGAGGTCGTCGTCGCCGCCGGGCGAGAAGTACAGCTGCTGCTGCATCCCCGCGATGTTCGCGTTCGCAGCCTCGATGTAGAGGCGCGCGGCGGTTCGGAACTCGGCGTCGTTCCCGATGTAGCCGTCGATCACGACCATCTCCTGGTCCGCGATGTACGCGTCCTGCCGCTCGGCCCAACGCTCACCTTCCTCGCGGGTGATCGCCTGGTTCTGACCGTCGGGCTCGTCGGTGACGATGAAGGTCGATCTCTTGGAGCGGCTGACGACCTCCGTCTGGACGTTCACGTTGCCGTAGCGCGTCGGGCGCGCGTTCGGCATCCGCGCTGCGAGCTCTCTGAGCTCCTCCGGCTCCGGGTTGTCGGTCACTCCGGCCGCCTCGGGCAGCCGGAAGAGCATCTTCGCCACGGCGGGGAGCATACCCACGGCACGATTTTCGGCACATCGGCGGCTCTCGCCGCATGACGAACGGATGAGACGGGCGTCGTGGCGATCGACACGCGCCGCCTGCGCAGGACGATTCGATAGCGTCCGCGCCGGTGGAAGCCAAGCACGACGTGCTCGTTGTCGGGGCCGGCTGCGCGGGGATGCGCGCGGCCATCGAGGCGCACGACGCGGGTGCCGACGTCGCGCTTGTGTCGAAGATTCACCCCGTCCGCAGCCACTCCGGTGCGGCCGAGGGCGGCATCAACGCCGCACTCGGCAACGCCTCGGAGGACGATCCGGAGAAGCACTCGTTCGACACGGTCAAGGGCTCCGACTACCTCGGCGACCAGGACGCAATCGAGATCCTTTGCACCGAGGCGCCCGACGACGTCTACCAGCTCGAAAACTGGGGCGCCGTCTTCTCGCGCACGGATGACGGCCGGATCGCGCAGCGGCCGTTCGGCGCGGCCGGCGAGCCGCGCACCGCCTACGCCGCCGACATCACCGGCCACGTGCTGGTGCACGTCCTTTACGAGCAGGTGATGAAGCGCGACCTGAAGGTCTACGAGGAGTTCTTCGTCTGGAAGCTCGTCGAGCACGACGGCCGCTGCCAGGGCGCGATCGCATGGAACCTGCTCGACGGCGGACTCGTGACGATCGGGGCGAAGACGGTGATCCTGACGACCGGCGGCGCGGGGCGGCTCTACACCGGCACGACGAACGCCTACGCCTGCACCGGCGACGGGATGGCTCAGGCGCTCGCGCTCGGCGTCGCCCTCGAGGACATGGAGATGATGCAGTTCCACCCGACGACGCTCGCTCCGACCGGCGTGCTGATCACCGAGGGCTGCCGTGGGGAAGGCGCCTATCTCCTGAACGCCGAGGACGACCGCTTCCTCAAGCGGTACGCGCCGAACGCGATGGAGCTCGCCTCGCGCGACGTGATTTCGCGGGCGGAGCAGACCGAGATCGACGAGGGTCGCGGCGTCGACGGCAACGTCCTGCTCGACCTGCGCCACCTCGGCGCCGAGAAGATCCTCGAGCGCCTGCCCGGGACGCGCGAGCTCTCGATGGTCTTCGCCGGGATCGACCCGATCCACGAGCCGATTCCCGTTCGGCCGGGCGCCCACTACCACATGGGCGGCGTCGACACGGACGTTTGGGGTCAGACGTCGCTCGAGGGCCTCTACGCGGCCGGGGAGTGCGCCTGCGTCTCCGTCCACGGCGCAAACCGACTCGGCGGCAACGCGCTGATGGAGACGATCACCTACGGCAAGCGCGCCGGGGCGCACGCGGCGGACTGGGCGCTGACCCACACGACGGTCGAGGTGCCGGCGAGCGCCGAGGCCGACGCTGAACGGGAGCTCAAGCAGCTGCTCGACCGAACCGAAGGCGAGCGCCCCTGGTCGATTCGCAACGAGCTGGCCGAGACGATGCACGTCAACTTCGGCGTCTTCCGGCGCGAGGAGCAGATGCGCAAGCAGGGCGACATCGTCGAGGCATTGCGCGAGCGGTACCGGCGCGTGACGGTCGAGGACAAGGGCCGCGTCTTCAACAACGACCTCACCCAGGCGCTCGAGCTCGGCTTCCTGCTCGAGCTGGCCGCCTGCATGGTCGTTGCGGGGATCGAGCGGAAGGAGAGCCGCGGAGCGCACGCCCGGCCGTACGACTTCCCCGACCGCGACGACGAGAGCTTCCTGCGGCACACGCTCGTTCGCTGGGTCGACGGCGTCCCGCAGCTCGACTGGAAGCCCGTGACGATGACCAAGTGGCAGCCGATGGAGCGGACGTATTGATGAGTCGCTTGGCCGCGCCGGCGGCGCTCTTGCTGCTGGCCGCCGGTTGCGGCGGAGGCGGGGGTGGCTCCGCCTCGAGCGGCGACATCGTCGACGCGGCGACCAAGACCGCCCGAGCGGGGAGTCTCGAGGCGGACTTCTCGATCGCCGGTCAGGGCCTGAGCGCGACCGGCAGCGGCGTCTTCGACACCGGCAAGCACCCAGCCGGGCAGCTGAACATGAAGGTGACGGCGAGCGGTCGCCAGACCCCGGTCGACACGGTCGTGACCGGCGATGTCTTCTATATGCGGTCGCCGGCGTTCGCGCGCTCGATCGCGCAGGGCAAGCAGTGGGTCAAGCTCGACCTGGCGAAGCTCGCGCGGCAGCGCGGCGTCGACCTCGGCGGGATCCTGGACGCGAGCCCGACCCCCACGAACGCGCTCGCGTACCTGCGCGGGACGCGCGAGGTGCGGGAGCTCGGCAGCGAGACCGTCGGCGACGCGAAGACGACGCACTACGAGGTGACGGTCGACATCGATCGCGCCGCGAGGAAGGCGACGGGCGAGGCGCGGAGCTCGCTCGAGGGCGTGATCGCTCAGAGCGGGCTGAAGCGGCTGCCCCTCGACGTCTGGGTCGACGGGAACGGCTACATTCGCAAGGTGAGGTACGAGGAGCACGCGGGGCGCCAGCAGGCGGCGAACGTGACGATGGAGCTGCACGACTTCGGCTCCCGCGTCGCGATCGAGCCTCCTCCCGCCGACTCCGTGGTCGACCTGACGAAGCTCCAGGGAGGGTGAGTTGCAGGTCGGGTTAAAGATCTGGCGCTACGACCCGCAGAGCGGCGACAAGGTGCTGCGCGAGTACGACGTGGACGCCCCCGAGTGGGCCTGCCTGCTCGATGTGCTCGACCTGATCAAGGACAAGCACGACGGCACGCTCGCCTACCGCAAGAGCTGCCGGATGATGATCTGCGGCTCGTGCGGGATGCGCATGGACGGCCGCGCGATCCTCGCCTGCAAGGAGCGCATGAAGCCGATCGTGGACGCCGGCCACGTGCCGGTGATCTCGCCGATGGGGAACATGCCCGTGCTGAAGGACCTCGTCGTCGACATGGGCCCCTTCTGGCAGAAGATCCGCTCGGTCAAGCCCTGGCTCGACCCCGGCTACGACGAGGTCGCGGAGAAGGAGCGCGTGGTCTCGCAGCAGCAGATGAACGCGATCCACAAGGAGTCGCTCTGCATCATGTGCGGTTGCTGCGTCTCCGAGTGCAACTCGATGGAGTCCGATCCGGAGTTCATGGGCCCGGCGGCGCTTGCAAAGGGCTTCCGCTTCGTCGGAGACGTCCGCGACCACGCCGACATCTCCCGGCTGAACGACTACAACGAGGAGCACGGGATCTGGGACTGCACGCGCTGCTACTTCTGCAACGAGCGCTGTCCGAAGGGGGTCGACCCGCGCGACTCGATCGCGAAGCTCGGTGCCGAGTCGATTCGCCAGAACGTCGACCACGACATGGGCGCGAAGCACGCGAAGTGGTTCGTCAAGTCGGCCGAGACGACGGGGTGGCTGCGCGAGACCGAGCTCGTGCCGAAGACGCAGGGCACGGTCTCGGCGATCAAGCAGATCGGGTTCGCGCTGAACCTGGCGAAGCACGGCAAGGTGCCGCCGCCGTTTCCGCCGCATGTCGCGAGGGACGTCCGCGAGGCGCGCGACCTACACGACCTCGTGCGTGAACAGGGACGCGAGGGCTCCGCCGGGATCGTCCAGGGCGAGCACGCGCTGGCGCAGATCGAGCACGTGCTCGACGCCGATCCCGACCACGCCACCGCGAGCCGGATCGCACCCGAGCAGGCAGGAGGCAAGAGTGGCGGCGACTGAGACGACGAAGGTCGCGTACTACAAGGGCTGCCTCGCCTCGCTCTCGGCGAAGGAGCTCGACACCTCCACGCAGGCGCTCGCCCCGAAGCTCGGCCTCGAGCTGGAGGAGCTCGAATCGGTCACGTGCTGCGGCGCCGGCGACATCCACGAGGCAGAGCCGGACTACTACCTGCACCTGAACGCGCGCATCCTCGCCTACGCCGAGGCAACCGGCGCCGAGACGCTGATGACGATCTGCAACGTCTGCACACTGAACCTGCGGCAGGCGAACTGGCAGCTGAAGAACGACGACGTCCTTCGCGCGCGCGTGAGCGAGAACCTGGAGAAGGTCGGAGCGCCGCCGTACGGCGGGACCGTCGAGGTCAAGCACCTCCTCTGGCTGATCGCCGAGGGCGACGGCTTCGAGCGCCTGCAGGGCGTTGCGCACAAGGGCCTCAAGGGCCTCAAGGTCGCGCCCTTCTACGGCTGCCAGATCCTGAGGCCGTCCAAGATCCTCGGCTTCGAGGATCCCGACCGGCCCTGGTCGCTCGAGGCGATCATCGAGGCCTGCGGCGGCGAGCCGATCGACTACCCCGCCAAGATCAAGTGCTGCGGCTTCCCGATCATCCAGGCGCGCGAGGAGACCGCGCTCGGAGAGCTGATCCAGCCGATCGAGCAGGCGAGCGAGGCCGGCGCTGACGCGATCGTCACGCCGTGCCCGCTCTGCCACCTCTCGCTGGACGCGTGGCAGTCGAAGCTGCGCAAGGCGACCGGGAAAGACTTCGCGATGCCGATCCTGCACCTCTCGCAGCTGATCGGCGTGGCGGCCGGGCTCGAGGAGTCCGAGCTCAAGTTCAAGCGGCACGTCGTCTCGGTCGAGCCGGTCGTCGAGAAGCTCGAGGCGTAGCTTGAGACTGGCCCGGCTCGGCGGCGCGGCCGCCGCTGCCGGCCTGGCGTGGGGTCACTTCGAGGCCGGCTGGGTCCGGCTCGAGACGCTCGAGTGTCCGCTGCCGGGCCTCGCGCAGGAGCTCGACGGGCTGCGGATCGCGCACCTCTCCGACTTCCACCTCGGCGTTCCCTCACGCGGCAGCGCGGCGGTCGAGCGAGCGGTCGACTGGGTCGGGGCGCGCCGGCCCGACCTGACGCTGATCAGCGGCGACCTGCTCTCGCGCCGCGCCGGCGAGCCAAAGCTGCGGGAGCTGCTGGCTCGCCTGCCGAACTGCTTCGCCGTCCTCGGCAACCACGATTTCGCCTCCACCCGCGATCCGTTCTCGCAGGCGGCCGAGGTTGCCGACCTCGCGCCGACGCGGCTGCTGTTCGACGACGCCCGGACGCTCGAGCTCCGCGGCCGGCGCATCCAGATCGTCGGCGTCGACCCTCGCTCCTTTCGCCGGCGCATCCAGCGGCCCGAGCGGCTCGCCGACGCCGACGCCGATCTGCGAATCCTGCTCTGCCATTTCCCCGACGTGATCGACCGGCTGCCGGCGGGGGTGTTCGACCTGGTGCTCGCGGGCCATCTCCACGCCGGCCAGATCTGCCTGCCGTGGCCGGGCGGCAGGCTTCCGCTCGCGCATGTCCGCTGGGCGTACCTCCGCGGCCTCTATCGGCGGCCACAGGCGACGCTCCACCTGTCGGCCGGCCTCGGCACGACCTTTGTCCCGTTCCGCTTCCTCGCCCGGCCGGAGGCGACCGAGCTCCTCCTACAATCGGGCTGATGGAGGGCAACGCGAGCGTCGCCACCGACGTCGTCGCCAGCTACGCGGCCGACGCGGCTCGCGAGGTCGAGGGCGTCGCCGGGCTGGTCGAGGGGCGCCTGCCGAGACAGAGCGCCGTCCGCATCGGCGCGGAAGACGGCGTGACGGTGGAGCTGCACGTCGCCCTCGCGTGGGGCGCTGCGGCGCAGGAGGTCGGCGCGGAGGTGCAGCAACGCGTGGCGGACTACCTCGAGCGGATGGCGGGTTCCCGTCCGCGCAGCGTGGACGTCGTCGTCGACGAGATCGCCGCGCCGTGAGCATCCGCATCGGCGGCCTCACGGCAGCGACGCTCGAGACCGCACCGAGCGTCTGTCACGGCTGCGTCTGGTGGCAGTCGCGCACCGGCGGGCGCGAGCGCGACAAGCGTCGCTGGATCGAGAAGGCGGAGACGGAGTTCGGCGCCTGGGGCACGATCTACTACGACGACGACGGGCGTGCGCTCGGCTCGATGCAGTATGGGCCGGTGCGACTCTTCCCACGGGCTGCCGAGCTGCCGGCCGGCCCGCCGTCGGAGGACGCGGTGCTCGTCACCTGCGCCTACCTGGTCGACCGCTCCAGCCCCTGGGTGCTGCAGTCGCTCTTCCTCGCGGCGATCGGCGAGGCGAAAGACAAAGGGGCAGCCGCGCTGGAGGCGTTCTCCTACCGCTATCCGGAAGGCGAATCGGAGTACGAGCGCTTCCTCGTTCACCGCACCGTCTTCCCGCAGGACTTCCTGGCCGACTTCGGCTTTCGGACGATCCGGACGGCGGGCGCGGTCGAGCTCGCGCGGCTCGAGCTCGGCGGCCTGCTCCCGGTCGTCGAGAAGAAGCGCGAGAAGGTGTTGCGGGCGCTGAGGGATGCCTTGCTGCCGGAGCCGGAGGCGGTACCGGCGCCGAAACCACCCGCCTGAAGCGTTTCACGCGACAGCCCTTTCGGCTAGGCGAACCTAACGCTTTGGCCCGGTCGCAGCGCCATCCTCGGTGGTACGAACAGACCATGCGGTTGAGCCCGCGCTACCGGACCCTGCTCGCGGCCGACCTGGCCGGCGGTCTCACCAGCCTGGTGATGGTCTTGCCGTTCGTGCATTTCGCGTACCAGAGCACGGCGCTCCACGCGACCATCGAGACCATGGCGGGGATGATCGCGATGCTCGCGGCGTTCCTCATGCTCGGACGCTTTCGCCGGACGTTCCGCTCGGAGGACCTCGTCATCGCCACCGCGCTCGGCTTTGTCGCGTGCGCCAACTTCATCTTCTCGGCGATGCCGTGGGCGCTGCTGAGCGAGGACTCGATGCGCTTCTCCGCCTGGACGTCCCTCGTCGGCACGACCGTTGGCGCTGCGATCCTCGCCGTCGGCGGCTTCCTGCCGAGCCGGCGGCTGAAACGCCCGAAGCAAGCGGCCGGGACGGTGCTCGGCGTCTCCCTGGCCGGGTACCTGTGCGCGGGCGTGCTGATCGGGGTGTTCGCCAAGCGCCTGCCGCTCGGCTTCGACCCGACCACGGCCGAGCCGACCAACCATCTCCAGGTGGTCGGGTCGCATTCGCTGGTCTCGATGCAGCTCGCCGCCGCCGCGTTCTTCATGATCGCGGCGATCGGCTTCACGCGCCGCGGCGAGCGCACGGGCGACGACCTCATGACCTGGCTCGCCGCCAGCGCCGCCCTCGCGTCGTTCGCGCGGTTGAACTACGCCCTCTTCCCGTCGCTCTACACCTCCTGGGTGTACGTCGGCGATGCACTGCGGCTGGGGTCGAACCTCCTGCTGCTCGCCGGCGCCGCCCGCGAGATCGTCCATTACCAGCGGCGACTGGCTGACGCGGCGGCGATGGAAGAGCGGCGTCGAATCGCCCGGGAGCTCCACGACGGCCTCGCGCAGGAGCTCGCGTTCGTCGCGGCCCAGGGCCGCTCGTTGAGCAGGAACCCCGACGCGATCGAGATCAAGTACCTCGCAGCGGCCGCCGAGCGCGCCCTGGACGAGTCGCGGCGCGCGATCGTGCTGCTCACGAACCCGCCCGACGAACCGCTCGACCGCGCGCTCGTGCAGACGGTCGAGGAGCTCGTCAACCGGATGGGCGGTCGGGCCGCGTTCGACGTGGAGGAAGGGGTCGACGTGCCGCCCAAGACGCGAGAGGCGCTGCTGCGGATCGTCCGCGAGGCGGTCACGAACGCCGGCCGCCATGGTCGAGCGAACCTGATCACCGTGGGGCTCGAGAACGGCGACGGCGTCCGGCTGCGGATCGTCGACGATGGGGTCGGCTTCGATCCGACGGCCGTCGCGCTCGACGAGTCGAGCGGCTTCGGGTTGACGACGATGCGCAAACGCACGGAGGCGATCGGTGGACGGTTGACGATCAGCCGCGTGGCGGAAGGCGGAACGGAGGTGGAGGTGGTGATCCCGTGACCGCGAAGCTGCGCGTCCTGATCGCCGACGATCACCCGCTGACACGGGTTGGCATCCGTCTCGCGCTCGAGCGTGGAGGATTCGACGTGTGCGCGGAGGCGGACGATGGGCCGTCGGCCGTCGAAGCTGCCGAGCGAGAACGACCGGACGTCTGCCTGCTCGACGTCCAGATGCCCGGCAGCGGCATCCAGGCCGCCGAGGGCATCGCCACGCGGGTGCCGGAGGCGGCGATCGTGATGCTCACCGTCTCTCGCCGCGACTCGGACCTCTTCGACGCCCTGCGGGCCGGAGCGTCCGGCTACCTGCTGAAGGACACCGATCCGCAACGCCTGCCGCTCGCGCTGCAGGGTGTGCTGGACGGGGAGGCGGCGCTGCCACGCCACCTCGTCGCCCTGGTAATCGACGAGTTCCGCGAGCGGGGTCGCCGTCGGCCCCTCCTGAAGCGCCGGGGCGTCGTCCTGACCGACCGCGAGTGGGAGGTGCTCGAGTTGATGAGCCAGGGGATGACCACGTTCGAGATCGCCGACCGGCTCTTCATCGAGCCCGTCACGGTCCGAACTCACGTGAGCGCGATCCTGAAGAAGCTGCACGTTTCCAGCCGCAAAGCCGCGCTCCAGCTGCTCGAGCGGTAGTTCGCACTCCGTAGGCAGCCTTGCGCGTTGCTCTGGTCGCCGCTCCTCTCGGCGGCTCGGCCGCCGCCGTCACGCTCGGCTGGGATTTTGTGCGTCTGGAACTAGCACGTGCCAGGATGAGCGGCTGCGATCGCCGCGTGCAGTGCTGACGTCGTCGTAACGAGCAGCCGCACGGGGTGACCGAGGGCAACCTTGAGCTTCGGCAGCAGCGTCTCGTCCGTCGGATCCGCGACGGCGGCGGAGACAGTGCCGTCCGTATGGACGCGAATCGGGATCCTCTGAGCCCTTGCGCCTGGCCTTCAAAGAGCAACCGGGCCGCCGCGTAGTCGACCGAGACGACGCCGGTGTCCACGAAGTCGACGTTCGACTGCTCGGCGAGGACGCGGGCCGATTTCGTCCTCGAAGCAGATGCGCAGCCGGACAAGCGCCTCGCCGAGCAGCTCTCCCTGCTGCTTTTCTTCGAGCGCCCGCTCGAGCTCGGCGTGCGTGAGCAGGCCCTTGCGCAGGAGGAGAGCGCCCATGTGCGAGCGGGGCTCGTTCTCGAAGAAGCTGTGGTCCAGTCGTGCCGGCCGCACCTCGCTACGTATCGGTTCTTGCAAGCCGCTTCTTGATCGAGCGGAGTCCGCTCTTTCTCAGGCCGCGACGGCGCGTCGCGAGAGGACGAACTCGGCGATCTGGATGCCGTTCAGCGCCGCGCCCTTGCGCAGGTTGTCGCACGCGACGAAGAGCGACAGACCGTGCTCGGCCGCGGGATCGCGCCTGATGCGGCCGACGAGCGCTTCGTCGCCTCCGGCGGCGAGGCCGGGCGTGGGGAGCTCCTCTACGCGCACCGAGGGCGCGGCCGCGAGGAGCACGCGTGCGCGCTCGGGCTCCAGCCGCTCCTCCGTCTCGATCCAGACGGACTCGGCGTGGCCGATTGCCACCGGCACCCGCACGCAGGTCGCGCTCACCGGCAGTTGCGGCAGCTCGAGGATCTTGCGCGTCTCTTCGCGGAGCTTCGACTCCTCGTCGAACTCCTCGCCGTCGTAATCCCAGTCCATCGCGAGGTCGTGCTCGGCCTGCGGCTCGTCGAGCAGCTGCTGCAGCCGTTGCGCGCCCTTGCCCGAGACCGACTGGTACGTCGCCACACGCACGGCGCGGACGCCGGCTGCGTCGTGGAGCGGCTTCAGGACGAGCGTCAGCGGGATTGCGCAGCAGTTCGGGTTCGCGATCACCCCGTCGTGCGCGAGCGCCCGCCCGCCGTTCACCTCGGGCACGACGAGCGGGATGCCGGGCTCCAGCCGGAACGCCGCCGATTTGTCGACGCACACCGCGCCGCCCCGGATCGCGTGGGGTACGAGCTCGCGGCTCGCGCTCGTGCCGACGGAGAAGAGGCAGAGGTCGAGCCCCCCCGCG
>Ga0126311_10000332_pt1 | contig 22613 bp, 20 predicted proteins | sample Plot61_FD_92539 | JGI IMG/M metagenome (GOLD analysis project Ga0126311, IMG submission 92539) | Serpentine soil microbial communities from UC McLaughlin Reserve, CA, USA - Plot61 | ecosystem: Environmental > Terrestrial > Soil > Grasslands | place: USA: UC McLaughlin Reserve, Lake County... | reverse complement strand
GCTCGGGTGCGTGAGCCTGCCGCCGCCGCAGCTCGTCGCGACGCTGCGCTGGCTGCGGCCTCGAGCAAGGCCGCTGATCGCCATCGGCACCTCGGCCGATCTCCTGCGGCCTGCGGCTTTCCCGTAGGCACGATCCGCGCGGCCACTGAAGCCACCGCCCCCGGCGACGGAGACGATCGGCTCATGAGAACGACCTACGGCGTCGTCTGGCGGGAAGGGGAGGCGGGGCTCGCGCGTGGCAAGCTCGAGCTGCTGCCGACGGCCGTGCGCCTCGAAGGCCTGGCGGGCGCGACGCCCGTCACCCGCGAGCTGCGCTACGACGAGCTGGAGACCGTGCACGTCGGCCGCTCTCCATTGGAGCGGCTCAACGGCTTGCCGACCCTCGTGTTGACGCCGTACCACGGTGCGGCGATCGTGCTCGCCGCGGTAGCGCAGGCCGGAGTGATCGCCGAGCTGACCGACCGACTCGCGAAGGTCGCGCTCGTCTAGAGGACACCTCGTGCGGCCCGCGCGGCGACGATGTCCTCGCGCGCGCGGACGACCCACACCCGCACGGCCGACGCGACGGCCGCGACGTCCGCGTCCGGCACGGCGCTCCCGTTGGCCGCCCTGTCGAGCTGTACGCCGAGGAAGCCGAGACGCGCGCAGACTCGCTCGCGAATGGACGCCGAGCCCTCGCCGACGCCCGCGGTGAAGACGAGCGCGTCGAGTCCCCCAAGCGCCGTCGTCATCGCCGCGACCGCCGCCGCTATGCGGTGGCAGAAGACGTCGAGCGCCAGCCGCGCGGCAGCGTCGTCCCGTGCCTCGAGCTCCTCGACCCGCGGCGAGCCGCCGAGCCCCTGCAGGCCCGATTCGTGCTCGAGCGCGTGCTCGAGCTCCTCGTTCGAGGCGAGACCGTGCCGCTGCAGGTGGAGCAGGATCTCGGCATCGATCGAGCCTGAGCGCGTCGCCATCGGCACTCCCTCGAGCGGGCTGAAGCCCATCGTCGTGTCGAGCGAGCGGCCGTTCAGCACGGCAGTGATCGAGCAGCCGCCGCCGAGGTGGCAGACCACCAGCCGCTCCACCGGCACGCGCTCCGCGGCCCACGCGACCGACAGCCCGTGAAAGCCGTAGCGGCGGATCCCCCACTCCTCGCGCCAGCGCTGCGGCACGGCGTACGTCGACGCCTCGTCGGGCAAAGTGGCGTGGAAGGCGGTGTCGAAGACGGCGATGTGTGGCAGCCCGGGTATTGCGCCTCTCGCGGCGTCGATCTCGGCCAACGCCGGCACATTGTGGAGCGGCGCGAGCTCCGCGAGGCCGTCGAGGTCGGCCCGCACCGCGTCGTCGATCACGACGGGATCGCGAAACAGCAGTCCCCCGTGCACCACTCGGTGCGCTACCGCGTCGACCCTGGGCGCTTCGGCGAGCGACGCGACGGCCTCTGTCGAGTCGTCCTCCGCGACGGCCGAAAGCTTCAGACTGGTCGAGCCGGCGTTGACGACGAGAACGATCAGCCCGGCCAAGTCCAGCCGCCGATCTCGGGATCGTCCTCCCCGTGCTCGCGCGTGTAGGCGCGGGCGCGCAGGCGGCGGTCCTCGAGCTCCTGGCGCAGCGGCCCAGCGGAGTTCGCGAGGCCGGGGACGCGGTCGATCACGTCGATCGCGAGATGGAACCGGTCGAGGTCGTTCAGCATCACCATGTCGAAGGGCGTCGTCGTAGTGCCTTCTTCCTTGTAGCCGCGCACGTGCAGGTTGCCGTGGTTGTGCCGCCTGTAGGTGAGGCGGTGGATCAGCCACGGATACCCGTGGTACGCGAAGACGATCGGCCTGTTCGTCGTGAAGATCGCGTCGAACTCGCTGTCGGGGAGGCCGTGCGGGTGCTCGCTCGCGGGCTGCAACCGCATCAGGTCGACGACGTTGACCACCCGGACCTTCAGCTCCGGCAGCCGCTCGCGGAGGATCGCTGTGGCCGCGAGCGCCTCGAGCGCGGGGATGTCGCCGCAGCAGGCGAGCACGACGTCCGGCTCGGCGCCGGCGTCGTTCGAGGCCCACTCCCAGATCCCGATCCCGCGCGTGCAGTGGACGATCGCGTCATCCATCGAGAGGTAGTCGAGCGCGGGCTGCTTGCCGGCGACGACGACGTTGACGTAGTTGCGGCTGCGCAGGCAGTGGTCGGCGACCGAGAGCAGGCAGTTCGCGTCGGGCGGCAGGTAGATGCGGACGACCTCGGCCTTCTTGTTCACGACGTGGTCGATGAAGCCCGGATCCTGGTGCGAGAAGCCGTTGTGGTCCTGGCGCCAGACGTGCGAGCTGAGCAGGTAGTTGAGCGATGCGAGCGGGCGGCGCCAGGGGATGTCGCGCGTCACCTTCAGCCACTTGGCGTGCTGGTTGAACATCGAGTCGACAATGTGGATGAACGCCTCGTAGCAGTTGAAGAGGCCGTGCCGGCCCGTGAGCAGATACCCCTCGAGCCACCCCTGGCAGAGATGCTCGCTCAGCACCTCGACGACCGCGCCGTGCGGCGCGAGGTCCTCGTCCGTTGGGAGCACCTCGGCCTCCCACGCGCGATCGGTGACGGTGAAGACGTCAGCGAGGCGATTCGACGCGGTCTCGTCAGGGCCGAAGACGCGGAAGTTGCCGGGGTTTCGCTCGATCACATCGCGCAGGAAGCCGCCGAGCACCCGTGTCGCCTCGCTGAAGCTCGTGCCCGGCTCCTTCACCTCGACCGCGTAGTCGCGGAAGTCCGGGAGCTGCAGGTCGCGCAGCAGGGCCCCGCCGTTCGCGTGGGGATTCGCGCTCATCCGCCGCTCGCCGCTCGGCGGGAGCTCCAGCAGCTTCGGCAGAGGCGCGCCGCGCTCGTCGAACAGCTCCTCCGGCCGGTAGGAGCGCAGCCACTCCTCGAGCAGGCGCCGGTGTTCATCGTTCGTGCGCACGTCCGCGACCGGCACCTGGTGGGAGCGCCACGTGTTCTCGACAGGCAAGCCGTCGACCTCCTTCGGGCCGGTCCAGCCCTTCGGCGTGCGGAGGACGATCATCGGCCAGCGCGGCCGCTCGCTCGAGCCGCTCTGCTTGATCTGGGCGATCTGGTCGAGCGCGTCGTCGAGTGCCGCTGCGAGGCGCTCGTGCACCGCGAGCGGATCCTCGCCGTTGAAGCCGCCCGTGACGAGCAGCGGCCGATGGCCGTAGCCCTCGAGCAGGGCGACGAGCTCGCGCTCCGGAATCCTCGCGAGCACCGTCGGGTTAGCGATCTTGTAGCCGTTCAGGTGCAGGATCGGGAGCACGACGCCGTCGGTCTGCGGGTCGAGGAACTTGTTCGAGTGCCAGCTCGCCGCGAGCGGCCCCGTCTCGGCCTCGCCGTCGCCGATCACGCAGCACACGGTCAGGTCGGGGTTGTCGAACGCAGCGCCATACGCATGCGCGAGCGCATAGCCGAGCTCGCCCCCCTCGTGGATCGAGCCCGGTGTCTCGGGAGCGGCATGACTCGGGATCCCGCCCGGGAAGGAGAACTGAAGGAAGAGCTCTTTCAGCCCCGGCTCGTCGAGCGAAACGTGCGGGTAGAGCTCGCTGTAGGTGCCTTCGAGGTACGCGCAGGCGACCATTCCCGGTCCGCCGTGCCCGGGGCCGCAGATGTAGATCGCGTCGAGGTCGCGGGCGCGGATCGCCCGGTTCATGTGCGCCCAGACCAGGTTCAGCCCCGGAACGGTGCCGAAGTGGCCGAGCAGGCGTGGCTTGACGTGCTCTGCGCTCAGCGGCTCGCGCAGGAGCGGGTTGTCCAGCAGGTAGATCTGGCCGACGGAGAGGTAGTTGGCCGCGCGCCAGAAGGCGTCGAGGCGACGGAGCTCAGCCTCCGCCTCCGTCATCGGTGTGGTCTGCGGGACCGACACGGCACTCATCGTCTCACCGACCAGCGGACGGGGAAAGGCGAACCGCCTCAGTGCGACATCGTCCCCTTGACGTGGCCGACGTTCAGCAGGCCGACCTGGCCGGTGTCGACCGCCGCGAACGCGTGGGAGACGAAGGGGTAGAGGCCGGGCTCGTCGATCTTGACGTCGAAGACCCCGCCGCCGCCCGCCGGCACCGTCACGGTCTGCACGTTGTGCAGGGCGTCGGCCGCGCGCAGCGAGCCGAACGGATACGCGGTGTTCAGGATCGTTCCGACGATGTGGAAGTCGGTGTCGAGCGACGGGCCCGCATCGACGACCCACAAGCGAACCAGCTCGCCCGGCTCGGCGGTCAGCGGATGCTTCACGTACTGGCCCGCGTAGCCGTTGAAGGTCATCCAGTCCGGCGTTCGTACGTGCGCCTTCGCCATGTTGAACTGCGCCGGCTGCGTCAGCCCGTCGGACGACAGGTACCACTCGCTTGCGACGAGCACGTACTCGCGATCGGCACGGGGCAGGACGCCGGCTCGCGGCTCGACGACGATCGCGCCGTACATGCCGTTCGCGATGTGCATCAGCACCGGCTTGGTCCCGCAGTGGTACATGAAGACGCCGGCGTCGTTGGCGCGGAACGTGTAGCTGATCGACTGGCCAGGATTGACGTCCCGGAAAGCCTTATCGGGCGCTACTCGCGCGGCGTGGAAGTCGACCGAGTGCGGGATCGCCCCGTTGTTCGTGAGCGTGATCTTGACGAGCTGGCCCTGGCGCACGTGGATCACGGGGCCCGGCGCGCCACCAGCCCACGCCCAGGCGCTGTACTTGACCCCGGGCGCGATCTGGACGACGCGGTCGGTCAGTGCGAGCTTGACGTTCGCGATCGAACCGGCCGCGACCGGCTGAAGCGCCGCCGGGTACGGCTTGTGCGCTGCGGCGATCGCCTCGGCGTTGGTCGGCGCGGCGTCGGCGTAGCTCTCGAGCCGCCCGAGGGAGCGGGCAGCCTGCGCGCCCGTGTCCATGCCCGGCATCGACGCCATCGAATCGCTCGCTGCCGCCGGAACGGCCTTGACGTGGTCGCGAGCATCTCTCGCATCGACCCACATGAGTACTGCGGCGAGAGCGAGGACGCCGACGAGCAGCCCGAGTAGGAGCGACGCGACAGCCCACATGCCGGGCCCTGCGTCCTTGCGCCGCGAAACGTACGGCTCCGTTGACACGTGCGGCGTGCTGCTCATCGCTCGTCCTTCCGTTCGCTTTCGATCGTCAGCTCCGAGGCTAGGTGCGATGCGACGCGCTGCCCTCGTGAGCGACCCACACGTCTCGTACGGATTTCTACGGACGGGGCGCTACCAGCTCTTCAGCGCACGCTCGCTCGGCCGGACGCCCAGCCGCACGCGGGCGTCGACGGCGACGCAGGAGTCGGCCCGGGCGATCACCGGGTTCAGGTCGAGCTCGGCGAGCTCGGGGAAGTCCTCGGCGAGCCGGCCGAGCCGGTGCACCAGGTCGGTCAGCGCGCCGACGTCGGCCGCGGGCGCACCGCGGAAGCCGGCGACGAGCCGCCCGGCCTTACCACCGGTGACGAGCTCCTCGGCGTCGACGTCGGTGAGCGGCGCGATCCGGAACGCTGCGTTGCCGATCAGCTCCGCGTACACGCCGCCCGGGCCGAAGGCGACGAGGGGCCCGAAGACGGGATCTTGCACGATCCCGGCGAGCAGCTCCGTACCGCCGTCGAGGTAGCGCTGGACGATCACCGGCGGCCCGACCCGCTCGACGGCCTCGCGCACCTGCTCCTCGTCGGCGAGGTCGAGCGCGATGCCGCCGCTCTCGGTCTTGTGCGCTCCCGGCGCGGCGGTCTTGACAACGACGGGAAAGCCGAGCGTCGCAGCGGCGGCCACCGCTCTCTCGACCGTCTCCGCGGCGCGCTCCGGGACGAGCGGGAGCCCGTAGGCGGCGAGCAGCGCGCGTGTCTGCGCAGGATCGAGCCACCCCTCGCCGGCAGCCGCGGCGACGGCCGTCGCCGCCTCACGGTCGATCCCGTCGAGCTCCGGCACCGACCCGACCGGACGGCGCAGCCATTCGGCGCGCTGGGCGGCGAGGCCGAGCGCGCGGGCGGCCGACTCGGGGTAGGCGAAGCTCGCGACGTCGGAGGTGAGCAGCTCGGGAGGGGTGCCTTCGGCGCTCATCACGACAGCCAGCACAGGTTTGTCGTTCGGCACCGCCTCGACCGCGCGCACCACCGCGGCAGCGACCTCTGGCGCCCCGGCCACGACTGGTGGCACGAACAGCACGATCAGCGCGTCCAGGCGCGGGTCTGCCAGAACCGCCGGAATGGCGCGCTCATAGGTCGTCGCGGTAGCCGAGCCGAGCATGTCGACCGGGTTCGCGACGCTTCCGTCGCCGGGCAGCACCTCGCGCAACGCCTCGCGCGTCTGTTCGGCAAGGTCGGGCAGCTCGAGGCCGGCGGCCGCGCAGGCATCGGCGCACAAGATCCCGAGGCCGCCAGCATTTGTCAGTACTCCAACCCGCCGCCCGCGCGGGAGCGCCTGGCTCGCCAGGAGCCCGGCAACGTCGACCAGCTCCTCCAGCGTCCGGGCGCGCAGCACGCCCGCCTGGTGGAAGAGCGCGTCCACCGCAGCCTCCGAGCCGGCGAGCGCGGCGGTGTGGGAACTCGCCGCCTTCGCCCCCGCCGCAGTTGCGCCCGCCTTCAGCGCCAGGATCGGCTTCCGGCGCGCGAGGCGCCGGGAGAGCCGGCCGAACTTGCGCGGGTTGCCGAACGACTCGAGGTAGAGGAGCACGAGGTCGGTCTCCGGATCGTCCTCCCACCACTCGAGCAGGTCGTTCGAGGAGACGTCGGCCTTGTTGCCGATCGAGACGAAGGCGGAGAAGCCGAGCCGCGCCGAGCTCTGCTCGAGCAGCGCCAATCCGAGGGCGCCGGACTGCGACGAGAAACCGATGCGGCCGGGAGGTAGGGCGCGCGGTGCAAAGGTCGCGTTCAGCCGCGGCTTGCTGGAGGCGATCCCGAGGCAGTTCGGGCCGAGCAGCCGCGCGCCGTGCGCCCGGACGAGCGCGAGCAGCTGCTCCTGCCGCTCCGCTCCGGCGGCGCCGGTCTCGGCGAACCCGGACGAGATCACACAGAGCGCCCGGACGCCCTTCGCCAGCGCCTCCTCGGCCGCCTCTCGCACGCGCGCCCCCGGCAGGCAGATCACCGCCAGCTCGATCGGGTCGGGGATCTCCGCGATCGAGCCGTAGCCGCGCACGCCCGCCACCGATTCGCCGCCTCGGTTGACGGGATAGGCGGTGCCCTGGAAGTCAGCCTCGAGAACGTTGCGAAAGAGCTCGCCCCCGATCGACCCGCGGCGGCGCGAGGCGCCGATCACCGCGACGCTCGCCGGCTCGAAGAACGGCTGCAGTGACGCAGTGACCGCGACGTGGTCGCGCTCCTCGACACGCGCCTGGAATGTCTCCGTCGCGCCGATCGGGAACCGCACCTCGACTTCGCCGCGATCGAGTTCGCGCACGACGTCGAAGCCGGTCTCGGAGAAGACGCTCAGCATCTTCTGGTTCTCCGCCATCACGTCGGCGACGAACCGTATGACGCCGGTGGCCGCGGCGTGCGCCGCAAGCTGCTCGAGCAGACGTGTCCCGATCCCCCTGCCCTGCTGGTCGTCCGCGACGACGAACGCCGCCTCGGCGGTCGCGGGGTCGCGCAGCCGGACGTAGTTGGCGAGCCCGACGACGCGGTCGCCGAGCCACGCTGCCAACGCACCGCGCTCGACCCAGTCGGGCTCGAGCAAGGACTCGGCCAGCGCCTCGTCGACGTGGCGGATGCCGTGAAAGCGGAGGTAGAGGCTGCGCTCGGAAAGCTCGTGGAGGAACGCAAGCACAGCGCCCTCGTCACTGGCGGCAGGCGGCCGCAGCCGGAGCGTGCCGCCGTCCTTCAGGATGACGTCGACAGCTCCGGCTGCGTGATGCTCGGTGCTAGACGCCGACGGCCGCTCGCTCATGCTCGGGCAACCCTCGCCGGGACGCTTCGGCCTCGAGCACGACCTTCAGCGCGTTCGTCTCGGCGGCCGCCGCGAAGGTGTCGTACGCGGCCATCGTCTCGCCGAGCGCGAAGCGGTGTGTCGCGAACGGCGTCGGATCGAGCCGACCGGTCGAGATCAGCTCGAGCAGGCGCGGAGTCGAGAAGGTGTCCACGAGCCCGGTCATGATCGTGATGTCGCGAATCCACAGCCTCTCGAGGTGGAGCGTAGCCGGGTGGCCGTGGACTCCGACATTGGCGACGTGCCCGCCCGGACGCACCAGGTCGGCGCACAGCTCGAACGTCTCCGGCACGCCGACCGCTTCGATCGCGACTTCGGCGCCGAGACCATCGGTGAGCTGCATCACGCGCTCGATCGCGTCCTCGAGGCCGTTGTCGATCACGACGTCCGCCCCGAACTCGAGCGCCTGCTCGAGCCGCGCCTGCGCAAGATCGATCGCGATGATGCGGCCGGGCGTGTACAGCTTCGCGGTCATGATCGCCGCGAGTCCGATCGGCCCCACGCCGACGATCGCGACGGTGTCGCCAGGCTGCACGCCGCCGTTCAGCACCCCGACCTCGAACGACGTCGGGAGGATGTCGGCGAGGAAGAGCACCTGCTCGTCGGTCAGCTCGTCCGGGATCTTGTAGACGGACGTGTCGGCGAACGGCACCCGCGCGAGCTCCGCCTGAAGCCCGTCGATCAGGTGCCCGAAGATCCAGCCGCCGCCGCCGGTGCAGAGGCCGTAGCGGCCCTCCTTGCAGAAGCGGCAGCGTCCGCACGAGGTGATGCACGAGAGCAGCACGCGATCGCCCGGCTCGAGCGTCGTGACGGCGTCTCCGACCTCGACGACGGTGCCGACGGCTTCGTGGCCGAGCACCGTCCCGGGCTGGACCTCGGGAATGTCGCCCTTGAGGATGTGCAGGTCGGTCCCGCAGATCGTCGACGAGTCGACGCGGACGATCGCGTCCGTCGGCTGCTGGATCGCGGGGTCCGAAACCTCGTCCCAGGAGCGCTGCCCGGGACCGTGGTACACGAGTGCCTTCATGGCTCCTCCTTTCGGATCACGCACAGCCTCGCGCGCGCGGGCGTGACCTGCATCAGCGCGCGCACCTAGCCCGCCTTCGGGTTTCCCGTAGCGGACGCGGCGTTACGCTGAGCCGATGGAGACGACGACGCCGAGCGAGCCCCGGCTGCGCGCCCTCCTCGAGGCGGGCATCGCGCTGGCCTCCGACCTCTCGCTCGACAGCCTGCTGCAGCGCCTCACGGAGGTGGCGGCGGAGCTGACGGGCGCGCGCTACGCCGCGCTCGGCGTGATCAGTCCGGCCGGGTCGCGTCTCGAACGCTTCGTCACGCACGGCCTCGACGACGACACCCGCTTCTCGATCGGCGACCCGCCGCACGGCCGCGGCATCCTCGGCGCGCTGATCACCGACGCAAAGCCGCTGCGCCTGCACGCGATCGGCGACGACCCGCGCTCGGTCGGCTTTCCGCCCAACCACCCGCCGATGCACACGTTCCTCGGCGTGCCCGTCGTGCTCCGAGGGACCGCGTACGGCAACCTCTATCTGACCGAGAAGGAGGGCGGCGGGGACTTCACCGAGGCCGACGAGGAGCTGGTCGGCCTGCTCGCCGCGCAGGCCGCGGTCGCGATCGAGAACGCCCGTCTCTACGAATCGGCGACCCGCTGGTCGCAGCAGCTCGAGTCGCTGATCGAGGTGACGAGCGCCCTCGCGAGCGAGACCGACCTCGACCGCCTGCTCGATCTCGTCGCCCGCCGTCTCCAGGAGCTGCTCGAGGCGCGGCTCGTAGCCCTTGCGCTGCCCGCTTCGCCGGACGAGCTTCGGATCGTGGCCGCGGCGGGCGACGGCGCCGGAGAGATCGTTGGCACGATGGTGAGCCGCAGGGACTCGAAAGCAGGGCGCATTCTCGAGCGCGGCAACAGCGAGCGCGTCGATTCGTTGCTCGACGACCGAGAGGCGAACGTCGACTTCACCCGGCGCGTGCAGGCCCGCACCGGCCTCTGGGTGCCGCTCCTCCTGCAGGGCCGGCCGATCGGCGTGATCACGGCGTACGACAAGCTCGGCGCTCCCGACGCGCGCTTCAGCGACGACGACGTGCGTCTGGCCGAGACCTTCGCCGCGCGTGCAGCCGTCGGCGTCGAGCTCTCCGAGCGGGTCCAGAGAGACGCGCTGCGCCGCATCGTCGCGGCCCAGGAGCTCGAGCGGCGGCGCTTGGCGCGCGAGCTGCACGACGAGACCGGGCAGGCGCTGACCTCGATCCTGCTCGGCCTTAAGCAGCTCGAAGGCGCCGAGCCGGCGTCAGTCGAGGCGCTGCGCGAGCTCGTCGTCGCGACACTGCAGGACGTTCGCCGGCTCGCCGTCGAGCTGCGGCCGAAGGTGCTCGACGACTTCGGGCTGGTGCCGGCTCTCGAGCGGCTGGCTCAAAGCTTTGCGGAGCAGACGGGCATCGCCGTCGACCTCGAGGCCGGCGCGATCACGGAGCGCCTGCCGGCGGAGGTCGAGACGGCGATCTACCGGATCGTGCAGGAAGCGCTGACGAACGTGGTCAAGCACGCGCACGCTCACCGGGTCAGCGTCTTCCTGACGCGCAACAATCGCAGGATCAAGGCCTTGATCGAGGACGACGGGCAGGGGTTCTCCCCGGAGGCCGCGACAGGCGACGGAATCGGGCTGATCGGCATGCGGGAGCGGATCGAGCTGCTGGACGGCACGCTCACTGTCGAGTCGACTTCCACGAGCGGGACCGCGATCGCGGTGGAGGTACCCGCGTGACCACGCGCGTGCTGGTGGTCGACGATCACGCCGTCGTCCGGGCCGGCCTCAAGCTGGTGCTCGAGGGCGAGGAGGGAATCGAGCCGGTCGGCGAGGCGGGCTCGGCGCGTGCAGCGATCTTCGAGGCCCGCTCGCTGAAGCCGGACGTGATCCTGCTCGACGTCGTGATGCCCGACCAGAGCGGCCTCGAGATCATCCCGACCCTGCTCAAGGAGAGCCCCGAAGCGAAGGTGCTCGTGCTCTCGATGCAGGACGACCCGCAGTACGTGCGTGAGGCCTTCGGCGCAGGCGCGAGCGGCTACGTGCTCAAAGAGGCCGCCGACAGCGAGGTCGTCGCGGCGGTGCGCGAGGTCGCCGGCGGCGGGCGCTACGTCCATCCCGAGCTCGGCGCACGGCTCGTAGCCGCCGACACGGCGGAGCGCCGCCGGGCCGAGGAAAACCCGCTCTCGGAGCGCGAGGCCGAGGTGCTGCGCCTGCTGGCGCTCGGCCACACGAACCAGGAGATCGCGAAGCAGCTCTACATCTCGGTGCGGACGGCCGAGACGCACCGCGCGCACATCATGCAGAAGCTCCGCCTGTCGAGCAGGGCGGAGCTCGTGCGCTACGCCCTCGACCACGGCCTGCTCGAGGGATGACGAAGGGCCGCCGGAGCGGCCCTTCGTCGTGCGACGGAGGAGGCTCTAGGCCTTCGCCGGGACTTCGCTGTGCGCGTTGTGCTTGTGCAGCGAGCTCAGCGCAGTCTCCTTGTTCCGCAGGGCTCCGCCCGCAGCCAGGATCCCGAACCCGATCCCCGCGAGCAAGAGCGCCACACCCATCACGATCCCGAAGGCCGCGATCCGCTCTGCCATGTAGCTCGTGTTGAGCGCCGTGGTCAATGCGGTCTCGGTCACCCAGACGTTTCGGGCGCCGTTCTCGACCGGCTGCTTCGTCTTCGGGTCGACGAGCGCGTACTGCTCGTTGTTCGTCGCGCCGTGGCCGTCGGTCTGGTCGGCCGGGGTGCCCGGCTTCGCCATGAAGCGGCCCATCTGCGCGTACGTCAGGCCGCCGGTGGCCTCGAGCGCGTGGATGCGCATGTAGCCGGCGAAAGCGCGCGCCTTGTCACCGTTATCGATCTTCTCGCCGGCGACGGCGACGGTCGGGAAGCTGAGCGACGACGGCAGCCCCGCCTTCTTCGCCTCGGCGCGAATCGCCGTCGGCGCCATGTCGGGCGTGCCGACGATCTGCTCCTGCTTCAGGCTGTCCTGGACGGTGCCGCGTCCGCTGATGCCCATCACGATCGACGTGATGCCGAACGCGATGAGGATCACGGCTGCAACCACTCCGCCGATTTCGAAGAACTTCCTCATCGTTCTCTCCTTCCGTCGCGGCCGAGGCTCCTGAGCTGCCTTGACCTTTCGCTGCGCAGTCTCGGCCCTATCCGCCCGAGTGCCATCGGTAGCGAGCCGGGATCTTGGTGCGGTGGATCCCGGCTCGCGTTGCGGGTTTTCCGCACGCGCTAGACGGCTGCCAGAGGCGCCGGCCGCCGCGCGGCGGTTCCTCGCACGACCAGCACGGGGCGGCGAGCCTCGCGCAGGATCCCGCGCGAGACGCTGCCGAGCAGCGCGCTCGTCAGAGCGCCGTGGCCCCGCGAGCCGACGACGATCAGGTCAGCGTCGACCGCGTCGGCGTACGCGACGATCTCGTCCACCGGATCGCCGCGCAGGAGCTTCGCCTCTACGTCGATGCCGGCCTCCTCGGCGAGCCGAAGCGCCTCCTCCAGCGGTTCACGTTCGGTGTCGGTCGGCACGTGCGGAACCGCGGCCGTCAGGCCGAACCCGCCGGTGGGCACGACGTCGAGCTCCGGGACGGCGAGGACGAACGTCGCGGTCGCCTCGTGGTCCGCGGCGAGCTCGAGCCCGAAAGCGGCTGCCTCGTGCGCGGACGGCGAACCGTCGATCGCGATCAGGACGGTGTCCATGGTGACCTCCTTCGGTCCCTTGGAGCTTCGCCGCCGTCCCGTCGAGACGCATCCGCGCCGACGCGGATCGCGCGTTGGGTACTAACCCGCAGGAAGCACGAGCCGGCTCTGGCGGTGCAATCGGCGCCGCCGGCTTCACTCGTGGCCCCGCGCAGAGCTGGGCGTGACGAGACGTTCCGGATGGCACTGCGCATCGCGCACGCGACGCTGCCAGCGACATCGAAGAGGAGGAGGTCACGATGGCGGTTCGCGTCGAGCCGAGACCAGCTACTCGGCAGTACCCCCGCCGGCGGCGATGCCCGCCGCGCCTCCGATCGTCGAGGCAGCTCGCCGTTCGGGAGTGCCGGTCGGCTCAGTAGCCGCTGAAGCGGTCCGGAAGCACCTGCTCCTCCGGCACGCCTGCGCCGCCGAGCTCGTTCACGACGGTCTCGACCATCGGCGGCGGCCCTGCGATCAGGTACGTGAAGTCGCCGAGCTCGCCCTCGAGGTGCTCACGCAGCAGGTCGGCCCCGATGTAGCGGCTCTCGGCCTCCCAGCCGTCGTCCTGCGTCATCGTCAGCACGAGCTCGAAGCCGGGCAGCGTCCGCTCGAGCTCTTGCAGCTCGTCGAGGAACGGCGTCGACTCGCGGTCGCGGTTCGAGTAGACGAGCGTCACGCGGTAGGGCTCGCCGGTGTCGGCGATGTAGCGCAGCATCGAGCGGAACACGGTGATCCCGATGCCGCCGGCGATGAACACGTACGGCCGGCTCGTGTCCTCGGGGAGGACGAAGTTGCCCTTCGGCTCCTCGACCTCGACCTCGTCGCCGACCTCGAGCTCGACGAGGGTCTTCTTGAAGGCGGTGTCGCGCAGGCGCGTACAGAGGGCGAGCACGCCGCGCTCGGTCGGCGACGTGACGACCGAGATGTGTCGCCGTAGGCCCTTCTCGTCCTGGTATGGCGACTGGAGCAGCTCGACCCAGAAGTACTGCCCCGGGCGGAAGTCGACCTCCGCGCCCTGGAGGTCGAACACGACGAGGAGCGTCCCCGTCGCGACCTCCCGCTTCTCCTTGACCAGCGAACGCACGCCGGGAGGCTATACCGCGACGGCCGTCACTCGGTTTCCACGACGGCGAGCGCCGGCGCGGGCTCTGCGTGCGGCTCCATCGGCCGATCGCGCAGCAGCGTCACCGCGAGGCCGGCCGCGAGCGCGGCGAACACGCCTCCGATCACGAATGCCAGCTGGTAGCCATCGTTCAGCGAGGTCGCCGCCGTCTCGCCGCCCGTCTTCCAGGCCGCGACGCTCGCGAGCACGGCGAGGCCCAGCGCCCCGCCCATCATGAAGCCCGTGTTGACGACGCCGGAGGCGAGGCCGGACTCGGCCGGGCCCACGTCGCTCATCGCCGCGATCAGCACGGGGTTCATCGCCATGCCGACCCCCACCCCGAGGACGATCATGGCGGGCAGCACGTCGATCCAGAAGCTCGCGTCCACAGGAGCACGCGCGAACAGCAGCAGGCCGGCCGTCACAAGGCCCATGCCGACGCCGATCGGGATCCGCGTGCCGAAGCGCATCACCAGGCGCGCCGAGACGCCCAGCGAGAAGGCGCCCATGATCAGGTTCGCGGGCAGGAACGCGAGCCCGACGTGTAGCGGGTCGTAGCCGAGCACGAGGCCGAGGTACTGGGCGGCGAAGAAGAACCACGCGAACATCCCGGCGGCCCAGAGAACGCCGACGCCATTCGCGACCGAGAGGTTGCGCAGCCGGAAGAGCCGGAGCGGAACGAGCGGCTCCGCGACGCGCGACTCGACCACGAGGAACACGCCGAAGATGACGAGGGCGGCGGCGAGCATGCCGAGCGTCTGCGCCGACAGCCAGCCCTTGTCGTTACCGTTCACGATCGCGTAGACGGCCAGCATCAGCGCCGCCGTGACCGTCACCGCCCCCGCGACGTCCACGCGCCCGCGGCTCTCCGCCGCGGGGCGGTCGCCGGGCAGGAGCGGCAGGCAGAGCGAGAAGACCAGGATGCCGACCGGGATGTTGACGAGGAAAATCCAGTGCCAGCTGAGGGCGTCGGTCAGCACTCCGCCGAGCAGGACGCCGATGCTGCCGCCGCCGGCCATCACGAACCCGAAGAAGCCCATAGCCTTCGTCCGCTCCGCCGGCTCCTGGAAGAGGATCATCAACAGCGAGAGGGCGACGGCCGAGACGACGGCGCCGCCGAGCCCTTGCACCGACCGCGCGGCGATCAGGAAGCCTTGCGAGGTCGAGAGCCCGCACGCGAGCGAGGCGAGCGTGAAGAGCGCGATCCCACCGAGGAACAGCCGCCGGTGGCCGAAGAGGTCGCCGAGCCGGCCGCCGAGCAGCAGAAAGCCGCCGAAGGTCAGCAGGTAGGCGTTCACGACCCACGCGAGCGACTCCTCGCTGAAATCAAGGTCGGCGCGGATCGAGGGCAGCGCGACGTTCACGATCGTGGCGTCGAGCACGATCATCAGGTCGCCGAGGCAGAGGACGTAGAGGGCAAGCCAGCGGGTGCGGCGATCGAGTGTCATCGGCTCCTTTCGTTCACGCTACTTCGACTTCCGGCGATCGCAAAACTCATCGATGAGTTCCGGCGCGCGAGACCGTCTTGTCTCCTGATGCAGCGGTTTTCCTGCGACGTCCGCACGCTGCCCGCCGACGGGGAGGCGGTCGACGCGCTCTGCCGGCTCGAGCTCGCGGCGCGGCGCGCGGGCCTCGAGCTGCGGCTGCGCCACGTGTCGGCCGAGCTGCGCCGCCTGATCGCCTTCGCCGGTCTCGACGACGTGCTACGAGCCGAGCCGGAGCGGCAGGCCGAAGAGCGGGAAGAGCGTCTCGGTGTCGAGGAAGAACGAGAGCTCGGCGATCCCGCCGCCTGAGAGCTCGAGCACCTGCAGGGCCCACGGCTCGTAGCCCTCGCCGGACTCGGCCGGCTTGTACTGCCCGAACGCGGGCGAGCCGTTCGCAGAGACCGTCGGAATCACGCGCGAGCCCTTGCAGCCGATGCCGGGGCCGAACCACCAGGTGAAGATGTCGTCGCGGCCGCGCAGCCAGAGGTCGAACGGCGGCATCGACTGCGTCGCGTCCTCGTGGATCAGCGACGTCAGCGCCTCGAGGTCGTACGCCTCGAACGCCTGCACGTAGCGCTCGAGCAGCTCGCGGTCGGGCTCGGCGAAGGACGTCTCAGGCGAGAGCTCGCTCTCCTCGAGCGTCGCGCGCGCCCGCTGGAGCGCGCTGTTCACCGACGCGACGCTCGTCTCGAGCAGCTCGGCGACCTCGGCCGCCTTCCAGCGCAGCACCTCGCAGAGGATCAGCACCGCGCGCTGCCGCGGCGGCAGGTGCTGCAGCGCCGCCACGAAGGCGAGGCGAATCGTCTCGCGCGAGGCGACCGTCTCCGCGGGATCGGCGACGAGAGCGTCCGGAACCGGCTGCAGCCAAGGCACCTCGGGTGTGCGCAGGTTCTCGACGATCGGCTCGCCGGCGGGGCCGAGATCCATCGGGCGCGCGCGTCGCTCGCGTCCCTCGAGCATGTCGAGGCACACGTTCGTCGCGATCCGGTAGAGCCACGAGCGCAGCGCCGAGCGTCCCTCGAAGCGGTCGAGGCTCTTCCAGGCGCGCAGCAGCGTCTCCTGAACCGCGTCCTCGGCCTCGAAGGGCGAGCCGAGCATCCGGTAGCAGTGCGCCGTCAGCTCGCGGCGGTGCTCCTCCAGCTCGCCGAAGGCCGGCGTTCGCTCGAGAGTCGATCCTTCCACGACAGCCATCCTAGGCACAGACCCTCGGGCGGGCGAGAACTCATCGCCAATCCGGCTCCATTCCGACGACGCGGCCGTGCCTGGCGTGGTGCGAGCCGTTGGCGTCCATCACGTAGAGCGGCGACGGGTACCCCGTCGCGTAGACGATCCTCGAGCCGTCGGGCGACCAGCCACGAACAAGCCGTCCCCGAGCTTGCGTCTTCCGCGGCCATCGGCGCCGACGACGAAGATCTCGCCGAAGACACCCGTCGAGCTCGGCGACGCCGTAAAGGCAATGCGGTCGTCGCGCGACCAGCCGCCGAGCTGGAGCGACTCACTCGTCCGGCAGGAGCGTGCGTCCGTGACTTCCGTCGGCGCCGACGAGCTTCAGGCCGCGCCCGGAGCGCGAGACAAAGACCAGCTCGTCGCCGTCGGGTGACCAGCGAGCGCCGCAGCCCGCCGTGAGCCGCCGCGCGCCGCTTCCGTCCCGGCCGACGGCCCAGACCGACGCGTCCCCGCACCGTTGGGGTGCGGCGGAGTGCGCGTGAAGGCGAGCCGGCGACCGTCGGGCGACCACTGCGCGTCGATGTCCCAGTCGCTCGTGTGCGTCAGCGTGCGCAGCCCCGACCCGTCGAGGCGCGCGAGCTGCAGGTCGAAGTCGCTGAGCGGCGGCTCGCCCGGCGGCGTCCCGTCGAAGGCGACCCAGCGGCGATCCGGCGAGAGGCGCGGGCGCTTGGCGTTCTGGCGGTTCCGCACGATCAGGCGGTCGTGCGGGCCGTCCGCGCGGACCGCCCAGATCGACGGCTTCGGGTTGTCGTACCAGTAGACGATCACACCGGCGGGGTCACGCGCGTCGCCGCCGCCACCACAGCCGCTCGCGACCGCCGCCAGGAGCGCGATGAGGAAGCCCCGGTGCACGCACCGGTCCTACACTGGCGCGGCCTCGCTAGTTCCTAGTACCCGTCGTCGCTGCCGTTGTCGTCGTCCTCGTTTGTCGAGCTGCCGCCGGTCGAGGCGCCCGTCACCGCGAGCGCGCCGGCCATGCCCTCGCTCTTGTGCAGCTTGCAGTAGAACGAGACGACGCCCGACTTCGGGATCGTGACCGTCACCTCCATCTCGTCGCCGGGCGCGATCGTGTTGTCGACGCTCTGCGATTCGATCGTGAACGTGTGCTCGGTCTGGCCTTCGTTCTTCAGCTCGAGCGTGACGGTCTCGCCGGCCTTGCCCTCGATCACCGTCGGCTCGAAGTAGTAGTCGTCGAGCTCGACTTCGGTCTTACCGTTGTCCTCGGCCGCCTTCGTGCCATGGTCGTTGGCCCTGACGCCGGCGATCGTCGTCTGGCCGTTGCCACCGCCACGGCCGCTCTTCTCCGTCGCCGCGCCGTCGCCATCGCCGGAGCTGCTCGAGCTCGAGCTGCCGCAGCCGGCCAAAGCCGCCGCCGCGAGCGCGAGCGAGGCAAGCAACAGGATCCGTCTCATCCGAGTCTCCCTTCGGGGTGCCTTCGGAGACTCGTACGCGCCGTCACGCGAGCCGGATTCGGCGGGGCGACTTGACAGCTCCACCGCTGGTTGGTCAAATGACTAAGTCATACGACTAAGAAGGAGGGGGAAATGCCCACGACCACGGCGCCCGCCCTCGACAGGCCGAAGCTCGAGCAGTTCGTGTTCAAGGCGGTCGACGAGGTCGGGGCGACGCTCAACGCCGCGCTCGTCGTGCTCGGCGACCGCCTCGGCCTCTACCGCGCGCTGGCCGCGGGTGGGCCGCAGACGCCCGACGACCTCGCTGCAAGCACGGGGACGGCAGAGCGCTACGTGCGCGAGTGGCTGAACGCGCAGGCTGCAGGTGGCTACGTCGAGCACGACGCGGAGACCGGTCGCTACTCGCTTCCGCCCGAGCAGGCGCTCGCTCTGACCGACGAGTCGAGCCCCGCGTACCTGCCGGGCTTCTTCCAGTTCGCGCTCGGCGCGGTGATCGACTCGCCACGGATCGTCGAAGCCGCGCGCAGCGGCGACGGCGTCGGGTGGCACGACCACGTCCACGACGTCCACGAAGGGTGCGAGCGCTTCTTCCGCCCCGGCTACAACGCGAACCTCGTGCCCGCCTGGCTCCCGGCGCTCGACGGCGTCGTCGAGAAGCTGGAGCGCGGTGCGCGCGTCGCCGACGTCGGCTGCGGCCACGGCGCCTCGACGATCGTGATGGCCAATGCTTTTCCGAACTCGTCGTTCGTCGGCTCCGACTATTACGAGGACTCGATCACCACCGCGCGCACCCGCGCCGAGGAGGCCGGCGTCGACGATCGCGTCACCTTCGAGCTCGCGCCGGCGGCCGGCTATTCGGGCGAGGGTTACGACCTCGTCACGATGTTCGACTCGCTACATGACATGGGCGATCCGGTCGGCGCCGCCCGGCACGTGCTCGACACGCTCGCCCTCGACGGGACGTGGATGATCGTCGAGCCCGCCGCAGGCGATCGTGCCGAGGCGAACTTCACCTCGGTGGGACGCGTCTACTACGGCTTCTCCACCCTCCTCTGCACTCCGGCGTCGCTCTCGCAGGACGTCGGCCTCGCGCTCGGCGCCCAGGCCGGCGAGGCGCGGATCCACGAAGTCGTCGAGAGCGCCGGTTTCACGCGGTTCCACCGCGTAGCCGAGACGCCACTCAACTTCGTCTTCGAGGCACGGCCATGATGCACGCGAGCCAGTGAGCCGCGTCGACGAGCAGAGAGCCGCGCGCTCCGCGGCCGAGGAGGCGCTCCTCGACGCCGCGGAGCGCTTGCTCTACGAGGTCGGGTACCCCCGGATCACGACGCGCCGCGTCGCCGAGGAGGCCGGCGTCAACCACGGCCTCGTGCACTACTACTTCGGCTCGAACGAGAACCTGCTCGTGCGCGCGCTCGAGCGCTTCACCGAGCGGCTGATCGCCCGCCAGCGCGAGCTCTACGTCGCCGACCTGCCGTTCGCCGAGAAGTGGCGGACCGCAATGCGCTACCTGGTCAGCGAGGACGTCGCCTACGAGAAGGTCTGGCTGGAGCTGCAGGCGATGGCCTGGAACAACGAGGCGCTGCGCGAGCGCCTGGAGCGCGTGAACTCGGAGTGGCGAGCGTTGCTCACCGACGCTTTCAGAGAGCCACATCGCGCACTCGATATCCCGATGCCGCTGGAGGCCCTGGTCTCTCTTGTCGTGACGTTCAACCTCGGAATGATCGTGGAGCGCCTCGGCGGGATCGACACCGGGCACGAGGCTCTTCTCGACTGGATCGACGCGTGGCTCTCGAGCTGACCGCGGCCGCACGCGAGCAGACGCGAGCGTGCTACCCGAACGAGTCCGGCGTCGTTGAGCGGGACGGGGTCAAGCTCTGGTACGAGGTCTACGGCTCCGGCGAGCCGACCATTCTCCTCTTGCCGACGTGGTCGATCGTCCACTCGCGACACTGGAAGATGCAGATCCCGTACCTGGCACGTCACTGCCGCGTGGTCACCTTCGACGGACGCGGCAACGGGCGCTCGGATCGCCCCGAGAGCGGCTATGACGAGCAGGAGTTCGCGGCCGATGCCCTCGCGGTGCTCGATGCCACGTCGACCGAACGAGCCACGCTCGTGTCGCTCTCGCTCGGCGCTCAGCGAGCGCTGATCCTCGCTACCGACCATCCCGACCGCGTGGGGGCCGCCGCCTTCGTCTGCCCCGCCGTTGCGATCGGCGATCCGCCTCCTGGCCGCTCCTACGCGTGGGGCGAGGAGCTCGACAGCGATGCCGGCTGGGCCAAGTACAACCGCCACTACTGGCTGCGGGACTACCGCGGCTTCCTCGAGTTCTTCTTCTCGCAGATGTTCACAGAGCCCCACTCGACCAAACCGATCGAGGACTGCGTCGGCTGGGGACTCGAGACGTCGCCGGAGACGCTGATCGCGAGCCAGCTCGGCAGCGGGCTGGGCAAGGACGAGACGCTCGAGCTCGCGGGGCGGCTCGCGTGCCCGGTGCTCGTGATCCAGGGCACGGAGGACGCGATCACCGGCCCCGGCCGCGGAATCGCCCTCGCCGAGGCGACCGGCGGCGAGCTCGTGCTGCTCGAGGGCTCCGGCCACGGGCCGCACGTCCGCGACCCGGTCAAGGTCAACCACCTCCTGCGCGAGCTGATCGCGCCGCCTCCTCCCCGCCGCTGGACGCGCGGCCGCGCGCGTCGCAAGCGGGCGCTGTACATCTCCTCGCCGATCGGCCTCGGCCACGCCCAACGCGACGCGGCGATCGCGGACGAGCTGCGCAAGCTGCATCCCGACCTCGAGATCGACTGGCTCGCGCAGCATCCCGTCACGGCAGTGCTCGAGAGGCGCGGCGAGCGTATCCATCCGGCAAGCGCGTATCTCGCGAACGAGTCCCGGCACATCGAGTGCGAGTCGGCCGAGCACGACCTGCATGCGTTCCAGGCGATCCGGCGGATGGACGAGATCCTGCTCGCGAACTTCATGGTCTTCGACGACCTCGTGCGCGAGGAGCACTACGACCTCTGGATCGGCGACGAGGCGTGGGAGCTCGACTACTACCTGCACGAGAACCCGGAGCTCAAGCGGTCGGCATACGTCTGGCTGACGGACTTCGTCGGATGGCTCCCGCTGGAAGACGGCGGCGAGCGCGAGTCGTTCCTGACGGCGGATTACAACGCCGAGATGATCGAGCACATCGCGCGCTTCCCACGCGTCCGCGACCGGGCCGTCTTCGTCGGCAACGCGGACGATGTCGTCCCCGACGCGTTCGGCCCCGAGCTGCCGGAGATCCGCGACTGGACGGAGCGGCACTACGACTTCGCCGGCTACGTCACCGGCTTCGACCCGGGCCAGCTCGCCGACCGCGAGTCGCTCGGCTACCGGGACGACGAACGCGTTTGCATCGTCACCGTCGGCGGCTCCGGGGTGGGTGGCGACCTGCTGCGGCGTGTGATCGCTGCGTTTCCGGAGGCGAAGGCACGCGTGCCCGACCTGAGGATGGTCGTCGTCGCGGGGCCGCGGATCGATCCGGCCGGCCTCCCGGCGCACGACGCGCTCGAGATCCGGGCCTACGTGCACGACCTGTACCGGCACCTGGCTGTGTGCGACCTCGCGGTCGTCCAGGGCGGGCTGACGACGTCGATGGAGCTGACGGCGGCGCGGCGGCCATTCCTCTACTTCCCCCTCCGCCACCACTTCGAGCAGAACTTCCACGTCCGCCACCGGCTGGAGCGTTACGGCGCCGGCCGTCGCATGGACTTCGAAACGGACGGCCCGAGCGAGATCGCCGCCGCGATCGCCGAGGAGATCGGGCGCGAGGTCGACTACCGGCCGGTCGAGAGCGACGGTGCGGTGCGGGCGGCAAAGCTGATCGGCGAGCTGATCTGATCGATTGACGGGGGCGCGCCGCGGGTAGCAGCCGCGCGTGCGCCTGTATCCGGAGCTACCGGGACGGCGTCTCGCGACACTCGGGCACGACGTGCTGCTGCTCGTGCTCCTCGCGTTGCTCGCGTGGCTCGGACTGAAGGTCCACGCCGCAGTCGACAAGCTGTCGGTACTCGGCAGCGGGGTCGAGAAGGCAGGCGCTTCCGTACCGCTCGTCGGCGACCCGGTCGAGGAGCTCGGCCAGCAGGGCGAGGACTCGGTCCACTACCTCGCGAACCTCCTCGGCCTCGTCGTCTTCGGAGTCCCCACGCTGCTCGTCGTCTCACGGGTGCTGCCCGAGCGCATCGGGCAGGTTCGCCGGCTGACGGCCGCGAACCGCGTGCTGAAGGCGGGCGACGATCCGCAACGGCGACGGCTGCTGGCGCAACGCGCCGTGTTCTCGCTCCCGTTCGCGCAGCTCCTCGTCTACACCGACGACCCGCTCGGCGACCTTGCCGCCGAGCGCTACGAGCCGCTCGTCGCCGCGGTGCTCGAGGACGTCGGCCTGCGCCCCCGCTGAACCGTCGGGGCGCCGTCTCCGGCGCCCCCTTCCCGTCCGTCACACGTCTTCGCAGGTGCACGCGCCCGGCGCGCACGTGTGGCCCGGCTTCCGCTCCTGCTCAGCCAAGACGGCTCAGCAGGTTCTGCGGGTCGACGCCGAAGCGCCCGAGCAGGTTCTGGTGCTGCTCGTGGTCGACCTGAGCCGGAAGCTGCTCCTTCGCCTCGGCCGCCTTGTCGTGCTCCTTCTCGTACGCTACTGCCATCCGGTCGCCCTCTGGCTGAACGCCCTGAATCGGGACGAGCACGCGCTTGGTGCCGAAGAACCCCGTCCCGAGCCCGATCCATTCCGGGTTC
>Ga0126311_10000331_pt1 | contig 22630 bp, 23 predicted proteins | sample Plot61_FD_92539 | JGI IMG/M metagenome (GOLD analysis project Ga0126311, IMG submission 92539) | Serpentine soil microbial communities from UC McLaughlin Reserve, CA, USA - Plot61 | ecosystem: Environmental > Terrestrial > Soil > Grasslands | place: USA: UC McLaughlin Reserve, Lake County... | reverse complement strand
GTGCTCAAGCCGCTGCCGCCCGCGCGGGCGCTGCAGGCCCTGTCAGCCGCCCGCGCGCTCGGGCTCGGCGCCGCCGCCGGTTGCGCCGTCAGCGCCGCCCGCGATCCGCACTGCCCGGCGGTGATCGACGAGCGCGGCTCGATTACCTACAGCGAGCTGAACGACCGCGCCGAGCGGATCGCCGCCGCGTTGCGCGGCGAGCACGGCATCGGTCCCGACCGGTCGCTGGCCGTGATGTGCCGCAACCACCGCGGCTTCGTCGAGGCGATGCTGACCGCCTCGCGCCTCGGCGCCGACCTGCTGCTGCTCAACACGGACTTCCCGGGACCGCAGCTGGTGCAGGCGCTTGCGCCGCACGCGCCCGGGGCGATCATCCACGACGAGGAGTTCGGGCCCGCGCTCGATGCCGCGCTCGCCGACGCAGCCACCTCCCGCGCAAGCGTCCTGTCTGGGTCTGGCTCCGCCAGTGCAGAGCAGGACGCTTCGGTCACACGGCCGGCCCGGATCCTCGCGTGGCACGAGGACGATCCGCCGGCCGGCGTCCCGACGCTCGACCGGCTGGCCGAGAGCGGGCGCAGCGCACCCCGACCGCCCGCGCCGCCCACGCCCGGCCGCCTCGTGATCCTCAGCTCCGGCACGACCGGCGCGCCCAAGGGGGCAGCGCGTGAGCCGTCGCCGTCGGCTGTGCTCGGCCCGCTCACCACGTTGCTGGAGGAGCTCAAGCCGCACGCCGGCGACCCGATCGTGATCGGTCCGCCCGTCTTCCACGGCTTCGGCCTGGCGTTCCTCGGTCTCGCGCTGTTCGTCGGCGCGCCGGTCGTGCTGCGCCGCCGCTTCGATCCCGTCGCCGCGCTCGAGGCGGTCGACCGTCACCGCGCGACGCACCTCGTCGGCGTGCCCGTGATGTTGCAGCGGCTGCTTGCACTGCCGCCTGCCGAGCGCGCCCGCTTCGACACGAGCACGCTGCGCGCCGCGGCGTCAGCGGGCGCCCCGCTCGCGCCCGACGTCGCGACCGCCTTCATGGACGCGTTCGGGGAGATCGTCTTCAACCTCTACGGCTCGACCGAGACCGGCTTCGCCTCATGGGCCGGTCCGGCGGACCTCCGCGCCGCCCCGGGCACCGTCGGCCGCGCGCCGCGCGGCGCCACGATCGCCGTGCTCGACGAGCAGCGCAGACCGGTCCCGCCCGGCACGGTCGGCACCGTCTTCATCGGCAGCGGCCTCGTCTTCGACGGCTACACCGGCGGCGGCTCGCGCGAGGTCGTCGACGGGCTGATGAACATCGGCGACATCGGCCATCTCGACGCGGCCGGCCGCCTGTTCGTCGACGGTCGCGACGACGACATGATCCTGTCGGGCGGCGAGAACGTCTATCCGCAGGAGGTCGAGGACCTGCTGATCGGCCACCCGCAGCTCGCCGACGCGGCCGCGATCGGCGTCGAGGACTCGGACTTCGGCCAGCGGCTGCGGGCTTTCGCGGTGCGCCAGACCGACGACGACACCGCTGAGCCGGTGACCGAGGAGCAGCTGACCGCTTACCTGCGCGAGCGCCTCGCCCGCTACAAGCTCCCGCGCGAGATCGTCTTCCTCGACGCGATCCCGCGCAACCCGACGGGCAAGGTGCTGAAGCGCGAGCTTCAGGCGCCGTCGGATGCCACAACGTAGATGTGGTTGCATCTCCTGATATTGTGACCACATGCGAGAGGTCGGAGTCCGTGAGCTGAAGGCTCGCCTGAGCGAGGCGCTGCGTGAGGTCGAGCGCGGTGGCCAGCTGCGCGTCACGGTCCATGGCCGCCCGGTCGCGGACATCGTGCCGGCCGGGGCCGGCCGCGATGAGGGTCGCCTGCGCTCGCTCGTCGCCGAGGGGCGGCTCACGCTCCCGTCGCGCGAGCACCCACGGCAAGCCCCCCGGCTTGCGCAGGGCTCGCGTCCCGCGTCGACGCTCGTGCTCGCCGATCGCGACGAAGAGCGCTGAGAGCAGCCGTGCTGTACCTCGACGCGAGCGCGCTGGTGAAGCGCTATGTCGAGGAGGAGGGAAGCGTGCTCGTGCGGAGTGCGATGGCCGATGCGAGCGACTGGTTCATGTGTCGGATCGGGTTCGTCGAGACGTTGCGGGCCGTGGGGCTCTCTGCCGGGTCCCGCGTCGCGGCGACGGTTCGGCGCGAGTGGAGCGCGTTCGGCGTGATCGAGCTGGACGCGGCGCTCGCCGAACGCGCGGCTGAGCTCACGCAGGCACACGAGCTGCGCAGCCTCGATGCTCTGCATCTGGCAGCGGCGCTGCTGCTGCCGAAGGAGACGGTCACCCTCGCCACATGGGACATGCGGTTGCACCGCGCCGCGCGTGACAACGACTTGCGGGTGCTACCGGAGCGGGTCGCTACCGCGCCGTAGTCCGCCGGGAACCTCGTAGGCGAGTCAGACGGAGGCGGCGCGAAGTCCGCGACGCGACGCGACGCGACGCCCTACCTCGGCGCCTCGGCGCGCTCCTCCGGCACCCCATAGTTCGCGAACAGCTCGGCAGGCGACATCTCCAGGGCCTCGATCAGCCGCAGGAGCGTCGTCGCGCGCAGATCCTTCGTTCCGCGCTCGATCGTGCCGACGTGGTTCGGGTGCATGCCGGCGCGCTGGCCGATCGCCTCTTGCGACAGGTCACGGTCGCGACGCGCCTTGCGTAGCGCGCGACCCAGTGCGACCAAGCGAGGATCCGGATCCGGCATGAGCTCGGGACCCTGCCCATCCGATCGCCTGCATACCAGCCACGATCGTGGTGGAAATACCCACCATTCAGTTGGATTTTGAGGTATGGTCGGATTGGAGACGCTGTACGGCAGGGAATCCCTTCAGCCGCTCGCGTCTTCAGCTCTCCTCTGTCGCTCATCCCCCATCCCGCGACGAGGAGACCAGGGCGCTCCGGCCGGTTCCCCCTCGGTCGGAGCGCTCGCTTTTTGGGCGCAAGCCGACCCAGAAGGTCGGTCGCTCAGGCTGCGAGCGACCCGAACGCTGCCACTCGCGCACCGCCGCTGCGCAGCTGCGCGGCGAACGTCGCAAGCGCCGGCGGATCCGCCGCGAGCGTGCGCAGCGCGCGGCGCGTCAGCAGCTCCCGGCCCGGTGCGACGCCGGCTACCCCAGGCGCCGCAGGATGCGCAGCAGCGTCGAGCAGGATCGCGTCGCAGCGCGCGACGAGCCCGTCGACGCGGTCGCCTGGGGGGTCGTCGAGCAGCACGTCGGGCAGCGCGTCGCTGGGCCGTCCGCTCGCTTCGAGCGCCGCGAGCGCGGCGGGCGCAAGCGCCTCGCGCTCCCCCGCCGGTGCGACCAGCACGAGCGTCACGTCGTCCTCGGCGGAGAGCGTCGCGGCCCATGCGCGCAGCACCGGCTCCCATGTCTCGGGACGGTCCCACGCGGGCGCATAGAGCACGGCGGTGCCGCGTGCGTCGAGCTCTGGCGGGACGATCGCTCGCGCCCACCGCGGCGGCGCGCAGCGCGCGAGCTCGACCAGCCTGCGGTCGGCGATCTCGGCTGCCGCAGCCCAGCTCATCCGCTCGGCGGCGCGGCGCGCGTGCGCCCCGCGCTCGGCGCGCGCGACAGGACCCGCGTCGGCGGCGGTACGCAGCGCGGCGGCGAGCACGTCTGGATCGACCTCGAGCGCGCACGCCGGGCCCGCAGTCGGGCCGGCATAGGTGCGCGCCTCGAACTCGGCGCGGCGCGAGCTGAGCGCCCAGCCGGCGTCGGGCGGGCAGAACTCGCCCGTCGGGCCGGCGGCGGTGTGGATCACCGGCACGCCGCACGCCATCGCCTCGAGCGCCGGCAGGCAGAAGCCCTCGGCGCGATACGGCAGCACGACCACGTCGGCGGCGCGGTAGAGCGCCGGCAGCTCCGCCGCCGGCAGGTCCTCGGTCAGGTAGGTCACCGGCGCGACGTCGTCGCGAGCGGCGAGCGCACGCACGTCGTCGCCGGACGTCTGGCCCTTGTAGGAGGTCTCGACGCCAAAGTCCTTCACGACCAGCCGCACGTCGTCGTCCGGGCCGAAGGCCCGGGCCCACGCGGCGAGCAGCACGTCGATCCCCTTGCGCCAGATCGTGCCGCCCACGAACAGGAACGTGCAGTCGACGGACCCGGCTCGGGCGGGCGGGACCGAGTCCTCGATGACACGCACCGGCCCATGCGGAGCGAAGCGCTCGAGGTCCACGCCGTTCGGCACGACGTCGACGATCCCCGGCGGCATCCCACCCGCGACATAGCCATCGCGCACGAACGCGCTCGGCACCCACACACGGTCGACCCGTTCCCGCACCGCATGCACCCACGCCCGCGGCGGCGCACCGACCTCCCACGGGAGGATCGCGATCGTCGGGCCCTCGCTTCCGGGCGCGAAGTCGGGCGGCCACGAATGCGTGATCGTCGGGCAGGCAACCGGCAGTTGCCCACTGCGCGGATCGCGCCGCAGAAGCTCGTACCCACGCACCGCAAGCGCTCCACCCAGCCCGTCGTTGACGTGCGCAAGCGAGTGCACGCCGCCGTGCTCGCCGCGCAGCACGAGCTGCGAGCTGGGGGAGGCGGCGGTGTCGGGGCGCGAGACCATGAGCGATCGCCCATGTAATCGGCAAGAAGGGCCGGGACTTTGAGTCAGCTGGGCCCGGCGTGCCGCAACCGCCGGCGCCGAAGTCGGTCTGCCACGACCGCGGCGAGCCCAAGCCGGTACACCGCATACGGCACCAACGAGCGGTCCCGCTCGACCTGTCGGATCAGCCACGTCGAGGCCAGCGTGGAGGCAAACGAGGCACCTGTCCCCAACGCAAACGCCACATGGACGGAGCGGGGCAGCCCGCGCTTCCACAGCCGCACGCCCTTCAGCCCCGTCGCCGCAAGGATCAACGGGAGCGCCGCGTGGCGTGAGAGCACGTTCGCGTCCTCGCGCGTGAAGCGTCGCCAGCGCACCGCCGCGAGCGTCGCCCCGTTGCGCGAGACGCCGGGCACCAGCGCGCACGCCTGGCCGATCCCGAGCGCGAGTCCGTCCATCGCGGTCGCCGACTCGCGCAGACGCTCCTGCGGCGCGCCGTCGGCGGCTGCCATCGCGAGCGCGCCGAGCACGAGCCCGGCCGCGGTCGTCGCGGGCGTGCCGAGGTGGCGCTCGATCGGGCGCTCGAACAGGAACGCGAGTGCGCCGGCCGGCGCGAACGACAGCACGAGCAGCGTGAGGCGCCGGTGGTCGAGCCCCCGAGCTGTCTCGCCGACCTCAGATCGCAGGCCGATCAGCAGCGCCGCAGCCGTGCCGGCGTGCAGCGCGACCTCGAACGCCTTGCGCAGCTCGGCGTCCAGCTCGGAGTAGCGCCAGCCTGCGAGCCACGGCACGAGCGCGACGTGGCCGGAGGAGGAGATCGGCAGCAGCTCGGCGGGACCGTGCAGCACGCCGAGCGCGAGCGCCTCGCGCAGCGGCAGCGACTCGCTGCCTCCGGCGCTCACGCGGGGACGTCGGCCGCCGGCTCGGACGCGGGATCGACGCGCCCGTCCGCGGGCGGCTCGTCGCCGTCCCGTCGCCCTCGCCACCAGCGCACGCCGTAATAAGCGATCGCGGCGACGATCACCACGGCGAACGCGTAGTCGACGTAGTGCAGGCGGTTCTTCCAGTCCTCCCAGTTCGCGCCAGCCTCCTTGCCGATGAACGTGAGCGCGAAGACCCACGGCACCGATCCGAGGAACGTGAAGATCGAGAAGCGCACGAAGTTCATCCGCGCAACGCCGGCCGGCAGCGAGATGAACGTGCGGACGATCGGCATCATGCGCGTCCAGAAGACCGTCGCCTCGCCGTGCTCGGCGAACCAGCGGTCGGCGGTCGCGAGGTGCTTGGGCGAGATGTGCAGCTTGCTGCCGTGGCGCTCGACCAGCTCGATGCGCCCGAAGTAGCCGACGCCGTACGCGATCCACGAGCCGACGAGGTTCGCGCTCGCGCCGACGAGCGTCGCGGCCAGCAGCGAGTACTCGCCTCTGGCGACGTTGAAGCCGGCGAACAGCATCGTCGCCTCGGACGGGATCGGGATGCACGCGCTCTCGAGCGTCATCAGCACGAACACGCCGGCAAGGCCGATCTTGTCGACGACGTCGGTCGCGAAGTTCGCGAGCGACTCGGTGATTGAGGCGAGGACGAGCACCGGAGAAGCCTAACGGCGCCCACCTGCTGCCGTGCTCGCCCCCCGGCATCGGCAATCCGGAAGGGAAACGGCACGCGACGCCGAACGCCGGACGGGTGCCGTCCCGCCGCCGCATCCTGTCCGCGCTCGCGCCCGCTGCCCTCGTGCTGCTCGCGCTGGCCGGATGCGGCGGCGACGACGAGCCCACGAGCGCATCCGCCGCGACGCAGACCGTCACGGAGACGGTGACCGTCCCCGCGATGACGTCGGCCACGAGCACTGCCGCCGCCCCGGCGACACCGCCCGACCCGGACGCGCCGCTGTCGCTCCAGGCCGCCGAGCAGGTGCTCGACGCGCGCGGCTATGCACCGCTAGGCGAGAGAGACTGGCGCCCGGACCAGCAGCTGAAGGTGCTGCTCGGTGTCTCGCGCAGCGCCGACCCGCGCGCCGAGCAGGCGTTCTTCTTCGTCGGCGACACGTTCATCGGCACCGACACGAAGGATCCGAGCGCTGCGATCGAGGTCGCCGCGCAGAGCGACGGCAGCGTCACGCTCAGCTACGGCCTCTACAGACCGGCCGACCAGATCGACGTCCCGACCGGCGGCACCGCCGAGGTCACCTATCGCTGGGACGGTTCGAGACTCACGCCGCAGGACCCGATCCCGGCGTCGTCGCCCGCCGCTCCGCTGAGCCGGCGCTGAGCGTGCCGCCCCGCCGCATTCGCTCGCCGCGGGTCTCCGGTCCGACGGGCCGTCGCTAGGGTTCGCCGCGTCGTGTCCGTCCCCCTGTTCGACACCGTCTCGCCGGTCGCGCCGCTGCGCGCGCAGATCGACGCGGCGATCGCGCGCGTGCTCGACGGCGGCGCCTACATCCTCGGCCCCGAGGTCGAGGCGTTCGAGCGCGAGCTCGCGTCATACCTCGGCGTGCGCCATGTCGTCGGCGTCGCGAACGGCACCGACGCGCTGACGATCGCGCTGCAGGCGCTCGGCGTCGGTCCCGGCGACGAGGTCGTCGTGCCTGCCTTCACGTTCTACGCGAGCGCGGAGGCGATCCCGCCGACGGGCGCGACACCGGTCTTCTGCGACGTCGACCCGGAGACGATGTGCGTCACCGCCGAGACGGTGCGCGCCGCGCTGACGCCGCAAACCAGAGCGGTGATCGCGGTCGACCTGTTCGGCAATCCGGCGGCGATCCACGAGATCGCCGCGTTGGGCGTGCCGGTCGTGGAGGATGCGGCGCAGGCGGCCGGGGCGAGACTCGCCTCTCGCGCCGCCGGCTCGCTCGGCACGCTCGCGACCTTCTCCTTCTTCCCCTCGAAGAACCTCGGCTGCTTCGGCGACGGCGGCGCGATCGCGACCGACGACGACGCGCTCGCCGAGGCTGCGCGCGTGCTGCGCTTCCACGGCTCCCGCGACAAGGTCACCTACGAGCGGATCGGCTGGAACTCGCGGCTCGACGAGCTGCAGGCGGCGATCCTGCGCGTGCTGCTGCCTGAGCTCGACACCTGGTCCGCGGGCCGCCGCACCGCCGCCGCGCACTACGCGGACGCCGGGCTCGGCGGTCTGGTGGTGCTGCCCGTCCCGACCGCGGGCGCGACGCCCGCCTGGCACCTGTTCGTCGTGCGCCACGAGCGCGCGGCCGAGCTGGAGGCCGCGTTGAGCGCCGCCGGCGTCGGTGCGCGCGGCTACTACCGCATGCCGCTGCACCGACAGGCGGCGCTCGCGCCGTGGGTGCCGCCCGGCCTCGACCTGCCCGTCACCGACGAGCTCGCCCGGACCCATCTCGCGATCCCGATGAACCCGTTGTTCGACCGGGCCTCCGCCGACGAGGTCGTCGCCGCCGTGCGCGCGGCCCTGGCGGCATGAGCGACACGTTCGCCCCGCACAGCGGGGTCGGAAATTCGCTCATCCCTGCGTGACCTTTCCCATGCGCGTCTGGATCGACCTCACCAACTCGCCCCACGTGCTCGTCATGCGCCCGGTGATCGACGTATTGCGCGCCGACGGACACGAGGTGCACGTGACCGCGCGCGACTTCGCGCAGACGCTCGCGCTGTGCGAGCGCTTCGGGATCGAGCACACGGCGATCGGGCGGCACCGCGGCGGGAAGCTCGCCGCGAAGGGGCTCGGCCTCGTGCAGCGCTCCGGCGCGCTCGCGCGCTGGGCGCGCCGCCACGGTCCGTTCGACCTCGCGCTCGGCCACGGCTCCAACGACGTCACCGTCGCGGCGGCGCTGCTGCGGATCCCGTGCAGCACCACTTTCGACTACGAATGGGCGACCGTCCAGCACACCGTCAACTGCCGGCTCGCGCATGCGGTCGTCGTGCCGGAGGCGATCCCGCCGGAGCGGCTCGCGCGCTACGGCGCGAGCGCGCGCAAGCTCCACCGGTACCCCGGGCTGAAGGAGGAGTACTACCTCGCCGACTTCGAGCCCGACCCGGCGGTGCTGGAGGAGCTGGGCCTTGATCCCGCCCAGCCGATCGTCGTGGTGCGCACCCCGCCGGCCGTCTCGCTCTACCACCGCTTCGAGCACGACACGTTCGGCGCGGTGCTCGCGCGGCTGCGCGACGATGGCGTCCAAGCGGTCGTGCTCCCGCGCACGCGCGAGCAGCGCGCCGAGCTGAGCGCGGCAGGCGGCTTCACGATCCCCGAGCGCGCGATCGACGCGCAGTCGCTGATCGCCTACGCCGACCTCGTCATCTCCGCCGGCGGCACGATGAACCGCGAGGCCGTTGCGCTCGGCACGCCCGTCTTCTCCTCCTTCGAGGGCAGACTCGGCGCCGTCGACGAGCAGCTGATCGCCGACGGCCGCCTCAAGCTCCTGCGCGACCCGGCCGAGGTCGTCGTCGCCAAGCGCGTCGCCGGCGCGGGCTGCCAGGCCGACCGCATCCGCCGCGACCCGCGCGACTTCACACGGCTGCTCGCAGCGCCTGCGACCAGGTGACCTCGAGCAGCTCGATCGGTGCGTAGACCATGAGGTCGATGCAGTCGTCGGCCTCGCCGTTCATCTCGACCAGCATCGCATCCGAATGCACGCTGATGACGGTCCCCTTGGTGCCGGCTGGCCATCTCTCGATCGGAGCGAGGAACCGCACGACATCGTGCTCCTCGATAGCGCGTCTGGTCGCTGTCATGTCACTTTCTTCCCTTTGATGTACGCCGTCACGAGCCGGGGACGATCTCCAACGTAGCGAAGCTCCCAGCCGGTCGTGACGGGCATCACACGGTCTTGGTGGACCCCCACACCTCGGACTGGGACAACCACTCCACATCCCACTCCGTACGGCGGATTTCTCCACGACCGGGTCACGGGCGCCACGAGCAGGCCAGTCAGGATCTCGGCGGCAAGGTGGTCGATTTCCATCAGCGTGATACCGAGCAGGTGCTTGAAGAGATACGCCTTCGGCCCGCCGTCCTCGTGGTCGAGCATCAGCGAATACGTCGCCAGCTTCCGCCGCACGCCAACCGCCTCCGCACCCCGGGGCAAAGGCTCCCCAACACGCGGCGGCCATGGCACCGCCGCACCGTCCGACGGGTCCCCACTATGGCTCTAGACGACTTCGCACCGATTCTGCGACGGAGTGGCGGCAAGGCGGCCGGGCGCCGTAGACTCTGCGCAATGCGCCGGTGGTATCGCTCCGGGGCGTTTCCGGTTCACCGCCACTCCCTCGTGCAGTTGCTCGTGGACGGTGGGCTCGTCGCCCTCGCGTACATGCTCGCGTTCGAGCTGCGCTTCGACAACGGCATCCCTCGCCGGTACGACCTGCTGCGCGACGAGACGATCCTGTGGGTCGTCCCGCTCTGCATCGTCGTGTTCGCCGCCTTCGGCCTCTACCAGCGGCTGTGGACCTACGTCGGCCAGCGCGACTACGAGGCGCTTCTGCGCGCCGTCGTCGTGTCCGCGATCGTCGTCGTCGGCGGGATCGCGTTCCTGCATCCGGTGCAGATCCCGACGCGCAACGGCGTCGAGCTGGCGGTCGGCATGCCGATGGGCGTCGCCGCCATGTGGGTCCTGCTGACGCTCTTCCTCACCGCCGGCGTGCGCTTCCTCGCGCACCTCGTGTTCGAGGGCCGCGCCGGCCGCGGCCCGCGCATGCGCAAGGGCGCGCGCACGGTCCTGATCGTGGGCGGCGGCGACGGCGGTCGTCTCGTCGTGCGCGAGCTGCTGCGCAACCCCGATCTCGGCCTGACGCCCGTCGGCTTCGTCGACGACGACCCGCGCAAGCGCGGCATGAAGGACGAGCACCACCTGAGAGTCCTCGGCACGACCTCCGACGCCGACCTCAGACGCGTGCTCGACGCGGTGACGCCTGACGAGGTGATCATCGCGATTCCGTCCGCCCCCGGCACGCTGCGCGGCCGCATCGTCGCCGCCTGCCGCCCGCGCGGGATTCCCGTTCGCACGCTGCCCACGGTCTTCGAGCTGCTGCAGGACGGCGGCAACGGCGGCATCAGAGTCGTGCGCCAGCTGCGCGAGCTGCAGGTCGAGGACGTGCTGGGCCGCGAGCCGGTCCGCATGGAGCTTGACCGCGTCGGCGCCTACCTCGCCAACCAGGTCGTGCTCGTGACGGGCGCCGGCGGCTCGATCGGCGGCGAGCTGTGCCGCCAGATCGCGCGCGTGGGCCCGCGCAAGCTCGTGCTCGTCGACCACGCCGAGGACAACCTGTTCGAGATCGCGCGCGAGCTGGAGGACGAGCGCCACGTGCGCACCGCGATCCCCGTGCTGGCCGACTGCAAGGAGGAGGAGCGGATGCGGGAGGTGCTCTCGGAGCACCGGCCGGCGATCGTCTTCCACGCCGCCGCCTACAAGCACGTCGGGATGATGGAGCTGAACCCCGTCGAGGCCGTGCGCAACAACGCGCTCGCGACGCGGCTCGTCGCGCGCATCGCCGGCGAGCTCGGCGTCAAGACGTTCGTGCTCGTCTCGACCGACAAGGCCGTCAGTCCCGCGACGGTGATGGGCGCCTCGAAGGCGCTCGCCGAGTGGGCGGTCGAAGCGGCTGCCGAACGCCATCCCGGCACGCGCTTTGCGACCGTGCGCTTCGGCAACGTCCTCGGCTCATCCGGCTCGGTCGTGCCGATCTTCCGCCGTCAGATCGCCGCGGGCGGGCCCGTCACCGTCACGGACGCGCGCATGCAGCGCTACTTCATGACGATCCCGGAGGCGGTGCAGCTGATCATCCGCTCCGGCTCGTTGAGCGAGCGCTCCGGCGAGGTGTTCGTGCTGGAGATGGGCGAGCCGGTGCTGATCGTCGAGCTCGCGAAGGCGATGATCCGCCTGTCCGGCTACGAGCCCGACAAGGACATCGCGATCGAGGTCGTCGGCGCGAAGCCGGGCGAGAAGCTGCACGAGGAGCTGTTCAACCCGTTCGAGCGTCCGCAGCCGACGCCGGCCGAGAAGATCCTGCGCGCCGACCGGCCGCGGCTCGATCCCGACTGGGTCGAGCGCACATTCGACGAGGTCAACCTGTTCGTGCTCGAGGACGACGCCGCCGCGCTGGCTGCGAAGGTCGGCGAGCTGTCGGCTGTGCGGACCGCCGCGGATCGGCGGGACGCCGGTCCGGCCGTCGGGGTACCCTCGTCGGACGCCTGATGCCCGCGTCGGCTCTCCCCTGGCCGTGATCTTCGCCTTCTCAGTCCAAGACTTCGTCGACAAGATCGGCGCGTACGTCGGCTTTGCCGCGGCGATCGGGCTCGCCCTCTTCGCGATGCTGCTGTTCGCGCAGGCGCGCGAGTTGAAGCGGCTGCGCGAGTGGGGGGCGCACGCGCACGACCGCATCGGCGAGCTGGAGAGACGGCTCGCGGCAGCCTTGGAGCTGGCCCGTCGTGCGAGCACGTCGCAGCGCACGATGGCGCCCGGCGCCGGGACCGGCGCCCAGCGGCCCGCGCCCGCCCGCCCGGCGGCTCCCGCGAGAGCTGCGCCCGCAGTCGCCCGCACGAGCTCGCCGACGCGCCTGCCGCTGCTGCCGGCGGCTCCCGCCCGCGTCGGCGGCGCCGCACTCGGCTCGGCGACCGTGTTCGTGCCGCTGCCGAAGCAGCCGCCGGGAGCGGTGCCCGTGGCGGCTCCGGCGGGCGCTCCCGCTGCCACGCCTGCCACATCCCCCCCCACGGCTCCCGGGACGGTTCCCGCGGTCGCTGCCGCCGCATCCGCGGTGGTCGCATCGCCGGCGGCGACACCTGCCCCGGCGACGGCGGCCGGAAAGGCTCCGTCGCAGCCGGCTGCACCCGCACCGGTTCCAGCTGCGCCGGCTCCGGCCCCCCCGGCCGCGTCGAACGGCCACAGCGACACATTCCCGCCCGTCCCGCCCGTGCGGCGGGCGATGCCGAGACCCGGCGCGCGTCCGGCCGCCGGCAGACGCGTTCCGCCCCGCGGCCCCGCCCGCCCCGCCCGCCCCGCCGGCGCCCGTCCGGCAGCCGCCGCTCCACTGCGCGCGCGCAGCGCGCCGAGCGCGAGCCCGCGCGGCAATGAAAGCGTCGAGGCGCCGCACGGTCGCCGTCGCCTGGCGCTGCTGCTCGGCGGCCTCGGCCTGGTCGCAGTCGCGGCGATCGCCGTGCTGGTGCTGTCCGACGGCGGGAACGACTCGCCCTCGACGCCGACCGCCTCGAGCAACGCGCCGACCCAGCAGACGACTCCTGCCTCGAGACAGACGACGCCCGCGGCTGCCGCGCCTGCGCACGACAGAATCACCGTCGCGGTGCTCAACGGCACGACCACGGCCGGGCTCGCCAGCACCGTCGCCGCGACGCTCACCTCCGACGGCTTCGTCCAGGGACCGGTCACAAACGCCTCGGATCAGGCGCGCTCGGTGACGGTCGTCTCCTACTTCGGCGGTCACGAGGCCGAGGCGCAGGAGGTGGCGAAGACGCTGAACGTGCCGGCCGACGCGGTCCAGCCGATCGACGCCGACACCGAGGCGGCCTGCGCACAGGGCGCCACCTGCGTGGCGACGGCCGTCGTCACGGTCGGCGCCGACCAGCAGTAACGCCGGATCGGGATCCCGCCGCCCGCCCCAACACCGTGACGCCCCCCTTCCTCGACCTCCCGCAGCGCAGCGCGAAGCCGCGCGAGCGGGGCATCACGCACGTGCTCGACAGCGGCCTGTCGGTCGCAGAGGTCGAGTCGCTGGTGGAGGTCGCGGGCGCGGCGGTCGACCTCGTCAAGCTCGGCTGGGGGACCGCCGTCGTCACCGAGAACCTCGACGCCAAGCTCGCCTGCTACCGCGCCCACGGGATCCCCGTCGTGCTCGGCGGCACGCTCACCGAGCTGGCGATCGCGCAGGAGAGAGTCGACCAGCTGGTCGACTGGCTGCGCGAGCTCGAGCTGACGCACGTCGAGATCTCCGACGGCACGATCGAGCTCGCGCACGAGCGCAAGCTCGCGCTGATCGAGCGGCTCGCCGGCGAGGGCTTCACCGTCCTGTCGGAGGTCGGCAGCAAGGACGCCGCGTTCATCATGGCGCCGTACGTGTGGGTCGAGCAGATCCAGTCCGAGCTGGCAGCCGGCGCATGGAAGGTGATCGCCGAGGCGCGCGAGAGCGGCACCGCCGGCATCTACCGTGCCGACGGCGAGGTGCGGATGGGGCTGATCGACGAGATCGCGCACGCCGTCCCGGTCGAGCGGCTGCTGTTCGAGGCGCCCCGCAAAGAGCAGCAGGTGTGGTTTCTGCAGCGCTTCGGCCATGAGGTCAACCTCGGCAACATCGCTCCGCGCGACGTGCTCTCGCTGGAGACGCTGCGGTTGGGGCTGCGCGCCGACACCGTCGCCGCCGTGCCGGAGCAGCAGGGCTGATGCTGCTGCTCGCCCGCCACGGCGAGACCGACGACAACGTGCCGCCGCTGCGCTTCCAGGGCCAGCGCGACACTCCCCTCAACGAGCGGGGGCGCGAGCAGGCGCGCGAGCTGGCGGACCGGGTCGCGGCGCTCGAGCAGCCGGTCGCCTCACTGTGGGCCAGCGACCTGTCACGGGCGCGCGAGACGGCCGAGATCGTCGGCGAGCGCATCGGCCTGACGCCGCAGTTGGACGCGCGCCTGCGCGAGGGCTGGCGCGGCGAGTGGGAGGGCTTCCTGTTCGACGAGATCGCCGCGAGCGATCCCGAGCGCTACGCCGCCTGGCGCAGCCCCGACGCCGAGGTCGGCTTTCAGTTCCCCGGGGGGGAGACGCTGGCGCAGCAGCAGGCGCGGGTGCTGGAGTGCCTGCGTGAGATCGCGGGCGTGCCGATGGCGGCGTCCCACGTCACGGTCGGCGAGGCGTCTGCCGTCGAGGTCGACCGGCATGCCTCGGGAGCCAGTGCGCAGAGCGAGCTGCCCGCCCTCGTCGTCTGCCACGGCGGCTCGATCCGCACGATGCTGTGCCGTCGCGACCCGCGCCGCCTCGCCGCCTTCCACACGTTCGAGGTGCCGAACGTCACGCTTGTCCCGCTCGAGGTCGCGGAGCTGTGAGAACCTGTTTCTGCGATGACGTCGGCCGGCTGGCACCGTCTCGCGGCGCCGGATCGCCACCCGCGATGCTCGACGCAGCACTGCTGCGCCTTCACATCGCGGGCGGCGCCCGCCATCCACGATCCGGCAGCCATCCGGCTCGACCTCACCTTGAAACAGGTTCTGAATGACGCGCCTGGCCCGCATCGCGTTCGGCCTGCTCGTGCTCGCGACGCTCGGCGCGTTCGTCGTCACGCAGAAGCTCAAGAGCTCGCCGCCGCTCGTCGTGCGGCCGCACATCTTCAGCGTCTTCTCGCCGACGCCGGACGCGCGCGTGCAGAGAGCGCGCATCTCGTTCTGGATCGTCAACGGCGACGACGTCAGCGTCTCGATCGTCGACGACGAGGGTCGCATCGTCAGCCGCTTGGTCGATGGCCGCTACCTGCCGAAGCGCAAGCGCATCGTGCTGTTCTGGAACGGTCGCGACGAGAGCGGCTCCGTGGTGCCTGACGGCAGCTACCGCGTGCGCGTCGCGCTGATCCACCAGGGCCGCACGATCGACCTCGCGCAGCCGATCCGCGTCGACACGAAGCCGCCGCGTCCGCTCGTGACCGACGTCGAGCCGCACGCCGGCGACGGGCCCGCATTTCTGCCGCAGCATGGCGTCGATGCCGTCACGGTTCACATCAGAGGGACCGAGGGACGCCGCGCGCGCGTGCTGATCTACCGCACCGACGTCACGCCGGCCCGTCGCGTCGGGCAAATCACCGTCCCGGCCCGCGCGCGGACGGTCACGTGGGACGGGACGCTCGCCGGCGCGATGGCGCCGCCCGGGACGTATCTGATGGGACTGCTCGTCGCCGATCGCTCCGGCAACGCCGGCACCTTCCCGCGGCGCTTGCCGGACGCACGCGCCGCCGCCGGCGCGTCGCGCGCGATCCCCGCCGCGCTGCCCGGCCACGCGGGCGTCACGATCCGCCGCCTGGCCGCTGCGCCACCGCTCGCGCCGGTCGACGCCGGCAGAGTCGCGGTCGTGCTCGTCGACGCGCGCGGCCGCTCGTACGACTGGGCGCTGCGCCGTCTCGGCGACGCGTCGGTCGTCGCGCATGGGCAGAGCGACAGCGTGCGTCTGCGCGTGCGCGTGCCGCGCGGGCAGTCGGGGCTGTACGAGTTGACGATCGCGACGCTCCCGCCGGACACGGTGCAGTCGAGAGCGAGACGCGGCAGACGCGCCCGCGCGAGATCCGCTCCGGCCACCGCCGGCGAGCGCTTCCGCACCACGGTCCCGGTCGTCGTCCGCACGACGAAGGGGCGCGCAGTGCTCATGGTGCTGCCGGCGATCACGTGGCAGGGCCGCAACCCGGTCGACGACGACGGCGACGGGCTGCCGAACACCTTGGAGTCGGTCCCGCCCGCCTCGCGCGCGAGCGCGCTGCTGACGAGGCCGTTCGCAAACGGCATGCCCGCCGGCATCGCGCAGGGCGAGGCGCCGCTGCTGCGCTTCCTCGACGAGAACCTGCTGCGCTACGACCTCACGACCGACGCTGCATTGGCGACGGGCGAAGGCCCGCCGCTCGGCAGTCATCGGGGCGTCGTGCTCGTCGGCGACCCGCGCTGGGTCACCCCGCAGCTGCGCGACAAGCTGCGCCGCTACGTGCGCGACGGCGGACGGGTCTGGTCGCTCGGGACCGACTCACTGCGGCGCACGGTCAGGCTCGACGGCGGCGTCCTGCGCGCGCCTTCTGCGCCGCAGCCGACCGACGCGCTCGGCGCCCGCCCGCGCCAGCCGCTCGTGCGACCCGCCGATGCCGCGACGATCACGACGTACGACGAAGGCAGACTGGGCCTGTTCGAGGGCACGAGCGGCACCTTCTCCGGCTACGACAGCTTCGAGACCCTTGCCGGTGTCGCCCCGTTCGCAAGACTCGATGCTCAGGCCGGGGCTGAGGCGGGCGTCCCCGTCATCGCCGCTTGGACACTCGGCGACGCGGGCGGCTTCGCGATCCACACCGGCCTCCCGCAGCTCGCCTCGCGCGCCGCCGCCGGCGATCCCGACGCGGATGCGCTCGTGCGGCGGATCTGGACGCTCCTGGGGCGCTGACGCCGGCCGCGTCGCGGGCGCCTGGCTGCCGGTTTCAGTCGTGCCGATCTTGCGCGGTTCGTGCGCGGTGCACGAGCGTTTCTCCGCAGTTTCCGGTGCCCGCGGGGATGAGCGTCACTTTGACTCCGGATAGCGGGCGAAAAGTGACGCTCATCCCTGGATCACCCGCAAGCGCGCGAGCGCTGAACGTCAGTTCAACGACGGATCCAACGGCATCCGCGCCACCAGTGCGAACGTGCCGCCCTTGCGCGTCAGCACCCGCGACCACAGTCCCTCGGGATCGGTCGCGAACAGCTCGTCCGGGCGCGGGGTCTCGATGATCCAGTCCTCCCGTTCCATCTCTTCGTCGAGCTGGCCGGGACCCCAGCCGGCATGGCCGGCGAATACGCGCGTGCGCTGTGTCACCGCCGCCGAGTCCGCGAGGTCGAGCTGAGCGGAGAGGAAGCCGACGTCGTCGCTGATCAGCAGCCCGGCGGCGCCCGGGTCGGTGAAGGCGGCGAGCACGATCACCGCGGTCGGCTGCACGGGGCCGCCGACGTAGATCGGCTCGCGCGCGTCGACCAGCTCCTCCAGCTCCGGCGCGCTGTCGCCGACCGTCACATCCGCCGGCCGGTTCAGCACGAGCCCCATCGCACCCTCGTCCGTGTGCTCGGCGACGAGCACGACGGTCCGCAGGAAGTTCGGATCCTCGAGCGTCGGCGAGGCCAGCAACAGCTTTCCCTTCAGCGACTCCACATCCCCATTGTGGCAGCGCGTCGGGGCCCGTCGAACGCCGAGCCGGCCGATCAGGCCAGCTCGAGCTCGACGTGTCGCGCGATCGCCTCGAAGTCGCGGTCCTTCGTGAGGACCGCGGCCTTGCAACGCATCGCGACCGCGGCGATCACGCAGTCGCTGAGCGCACGGATCGTCTCGCCGCCCCTGCGGCAGGCGCGGAAGATCGCGGCCCCACTCTCGTAGTCGGACGGCGTGTTCGAGCGCAGGTACTCGCAGGCGTAGAGGAGGCTCTGGCACTCGTCGTGTCTCTCCTGCGTCCGCGCGCCGGCGAGCACTTCGAGCAGCACGAGGTCGGTTGTGGCCACGCGGGCGCCTTGTCTCAGCAATGCGTCTAGCTGCAGGTCCGTGTCGCTCTCGGTCGCGCGCAGGTACTCGATCCACGCGGACGAATCGGCCAGGATCAGCGATCCCATGGCAGCGGCGCCGAGCGCATCTCGTCGAGGTCCCCGTCCCAGCCCGTTCCCCGCATCGCGAGCATCTCCTCGCGCGTCATCGGGGTGCCGACCAATCTGCGCAGCGCGAAGTCGACCGCCTCGCGCTTCGTCTTCAGCCCGTGGATCTTCATCGCCGTCTCGATCAGACGATCGTCGATGTCGATGTTCGTGCGACTCATCCGTACACCAGCATACACCGCCATGTGCATCGCCTTTCGCGACCAGTGGAGCGGTCGGACGATGGTCACGCGCGTCCCGAGGGATGTCTACACAGCATGCGTTTGGTGGATACCGTCCCGCCCGCATGCACGGCCTCCTCCAGCGCCTGCTGAAGACGACCGCCGCCTACCAGGTCGGCGACGTCGTCTCCAAGGTCTTCGCCGTCGCGCTGCTGCCGGTCTACACACGGCATGTGTCATCGGCGCAGTACGGCATCGCCGAGCTGCTGATGACGGGGATCGTGCTGTTCAGCATCGTGATCCGCTTCGGCGTGGGCGAGGCGCTCGTGCGCTACCACTACGCCGACGAGGACCAAGACCGCCGCGACGCGCTCGCCCGTCGCGCGACCGGCTTCCTGCTCGCCGCGACCACGCTGTGCGCGATCCCGCTCGCGATCTTCGCCGAGCCGCTGAGCGAGCTGATCCTCGACCACAGCGACGCCGGCATCTTCCGCATCGCCGTGCTCGGCCTGTGGACCTTCACCAACCTCGAGCTCGCCTACGCGCTGCTGCGCGTCGACGAGCGCGCTCGCGCGTACGCGATCACGACGCTCGCCAACGTCCTGCTGACGATCTCGCTGACCGTCTACCTCGTGGTGATCGAGAACCAGGAGGCGCGCGGCCTGCTGCTCGGCAACTACGCCGCCTCGACCGTCGTCCTGCTCGCGCTCTGGCTCTCGATGGCCGGTCGCCTGCTGCCTCGCCGCGGCGGCGCCGACCATCCGAACCTCCACCCGCTCCGACACCTGCTGCGCTTCGGCCTGCCGACCGTCCCCGCCGATGCGTCCGTCTACGCGCTCAACCTCGTCGATCGCTACTACCTCTTCCATCGCTACGGCGCCGCGACCGCCGGCGTCTACTCGATCGCCGTCAAGCTCGCCGGCGTCACCGCCTTCATCGCACGCGCCTTCCAGTACAGCTGGCCGCCGCTCGCCTACTCGATCAAGGACGACGACGAGGCGGCGCGCTTCTACGCGTTCGTCGCGACCTACTACCTGCTCGTCACCGGCTGGGCCGTCGCCGGGCTGCTGCTGCTCGGCCGCTGGTTCACCAAGCTGCTCGCCGCGCCGGCCTTCTTCGAGGCGCACACCGCGCTGCCGTGGCTCGCGCTCGGCTGGTCGCTCTACGGCCTGTTCGTGATCTTCGTCGTGATCGCCGGTCGGGCCGAGGTGACGACGCGCAACTTCCCGGCGGCCGCCGTCGGGCTGGCGGTCAACGTCGTGCTGCTGATCGTGCTGACGCCGTCGCTGGGGATCGCCGGCGCCGGCCTCGCGCTCGCCGGCGCGTACGTCGCGATGCTGATCGTGATGCGACTGCTGACGCGTAGGCTCTTCCGCGTCGACTTCGAATGGCAGCGGATCGCGCAGCTGGCGCTCGTGCTCGGCGGGCTCGCCGGCACCGGCGAGCTGCTGCTGCCCACCGATGGCGCGGCCGGCTTCGTCTCCCGCGCCGTGCTCGCCCTCGTGCTGCCGATGGTGCTCGGTCTCACCGGCTTCTACCGCCCCGAGGAGCGCGCGCTGATCCGCACGCTGCGCGCGCGGCTGCGCCGCGCGCGCAGCGCTCCGGCCTCGTAGCCGTCACAGATCGGAGTCCGCGTGCAGAAGGGGGCATGACCGACGACGATCTGCTCACGCGCGCCGCCGCCGGTGACGGCGACGCGTTCGCCCGCTTCTACCGCCGGCACCTGCCGGCGATCACCGGCTACCTGCTGCGCCGCACGGGCGACCGCGAGACGGCGGCCGACCTGACCGCCGAGGTGTTCGCGACCGCGCTGGTCGCCTGTCCGCGCTACCGCCCGGGCGGGCCGCCCGCGCTCGCATGGCTCTACGGGATCGCCGCCAACAAGCTGCGCGAGAGCCGTCGCCGCGGGCGCGTGGAGGAGGCGGCGCGGCGCCGGCTCGGCTGGGAGCCGCAGGCGCTCGACGACGAGGACCTGTTCGCGGTCGAGCGGATCGCGTCGAGCGACGGCGAGCCGGCCGTGCTCGCCGCCGTCGCCGCGCTGCCGCCCGACCAGCGCGAGGCGATCCTCGCGCACGTCGTCGAGGAGCAGGATTACGAGCAGATCGCCGCGCGCCTGCGGTGCTCGCAGTCGGTGATCCGGCAGCGCGTCAGCCGTGGGCTGCGCGCGCTGCGCAACAACTTGGAGGAGGTCTCATGAGCCGGTTCTTCGACGAGCTGGAGGAGCGCCTGCGGGCCGCGACGGTCGAGCAGCATGCGCGTGGCGTAGACGAGGCCGACGCGGCCGACGCGGCCGGGTGGCCGGCGGCGTGCGCGCCGCCCCGCCGACGCCGGATTCGCCGGCGGCCCCTGCTCGCGGTCGCGCTCGCCGCCGGCGCGCTGTCCGTCCCGGCGGTCGGCGCCGTCACCGACGTGTGGCGCCCCGACGTCGATCCGGCGCCGGCGATGAGGACCGCCACGGCGATCGGCACGGGCGTCTCCTGCGAGGGGCCATCGGCGAAGCGGGTCGACACCGGACCATCGGTCGGCCCGGAGTTCACGTCGGTGCTTGGCGTGCTCGCGCGCCCGCGCACCGCGGGCGACGCCGTCGCGGCCAAGTACTTGCGCCCGCTCGGGCTCGTCGGGGTCGACGTGCAGGGCATCCGCCGCGTCGGCGGCGACACCTTCCTCGTCCCGTCGCACGGAGCCGGCCGGCCGCCGCTCCCGGCCGGCTGCGCACGCAAGCTGCCGCCGCGCGCGCGGCGCCTGTACGCGCGCCCGGCCGAGCCCGTCCCGACCATCTGTCTGATCGGCGGCGGTGGCGGCGGCTGCACACCGCTGGCCGAGATCCGCGCGCACGGCACGTTCGGCGCCTCCGGCACGCGGCACGGCCGCGCGACCGTCTCCGGCCTCGCGCCGAGCGGCGTGCGCGAGGTGCGCGTCACCTACGGCCGCTCGACCCGCAGCTTCCCGGCCCGCGACAACTTCTTTGCGTTCGAGGTGGCGGTCGACGTGCCGCAGGCCGGCACGCCCGACCGCGTCGAGTGGCTGATGGAGGACGGGTCGGTGCGCGACGTGACGCAGCGCCACGGGCCATCCCGGACCGAGCCGTGACGGGCGCCGGCGCTCGGCGACGTCACAGGCGCGGCCCGCGGTTCCAATCCGCCGCCGCTTCGCGCAGCCCCTCACCGCGCTCGGGGTGCAGCGTCGCCTCCACGTGCTGCCAGTAGCGCGCCGGGTCGTGGCCGGGGAGCGCGTTCGCGGCGAGCGCGCGCAGCGCGTACGTCCACGCCGTCAGCCAGCGCACGAGCCATGCCGACAGGCGCGAGTGGTGCTTGCGCATGTAGCGGTCGCGGTTGCGCGAGAGCTCGACGATCCGTCGCGTCGGCACGTTGCCGGTCGACAGCTGCTCGTGGTGGATCGCCTCCGCCTGCGGCACGTACAGAATCGTCCAGCCGGCGTCGCGCAGGCGCTTGCAGAAGTCGACCTCGTCGGAGTAGACGAAGAAGGCCGGGTCCATCCAGCCGATCCTCTGCGCCGCCTCGCGCCGCACGAGCAGCGCGGCCGACTGCGCCCAGTCGACCTCGCGCACGGCGTCGCCCTTGCTCTCGACCGTCAGCCACTTGTGCAGGAAGAGCGCGCCTGCGAGCGCGGTCGACGGCGTCGGGAAGCGCCACGCCGACGGCTGCTGCTTCCTGTCGGGACGCAGCAGCTTCGTACCTGCGGCGCCCACGTCCGCTCGCTCGGCGACCGCGGCGTGCAGGGCGGCGGTCGCCCCCGACAGCAGCTCGGAGTCCTCGTTCAGCAGCAGGCAGTAGCGCCCCCGCGCGCGCTGCATCAGCGCGCTGTCGTTCTCCGCCTTGCCGCGCCGCTGCTCGCGGCGGATCAGCTCGGTCGTCACCGGGTGCGCTCTCGCCATCCCGACCGAGCCGTCGCGCGAGGCGTTGTCGAGCACGAGCACCTCGGTCTCGAACGGCAGCGTGGCCTGCTCTCTCGCGATCGCGTCGAGGCAGCGCTCCAGCAGCACTCGCTGCTCGGTGTTGACGATGCAGTAGGAGACTTCGACGCTCATGACGGGTGGGGGATGATGCCGGACATGGCCGCCTCACCGCTCAACGTCCAGCTCGTCGACCCGTCGGCCTTCACGCCGCCCTACGACCACGCGCTGGCGGGGGCGCTCGCGCGGGTGGGCGGGGACGAGATCGCCGTGGAGTTGGTGACGAGCCGCTTCGCCTACGGGGATGTGCCGCGCGGCGAGGGCTACGCGATGCGTGAGGCCTTCTACCGCTGGGCGCCCGGCGGGCCGGGCTCCCGCACGCGACGCGCGGCGAAGCTCGCCCAGCACGTGCCCGACATGCTGCGCTGGGCCGCCTCGCGCGCCGCACGCCGCGCCGGCGTCGTGCATTTCCAATGGCTGACCGTTCAGCCGCTCGACGTCCACCTGCTGCCGAAGGCGCGGCGCGACGGCGGCCGCCCGCTCGTCCTGACCGCGCACGACGTCCTGCCGCGCGAGCCGCGGCCCGGCCAGCTCGACGCACAGCGCCGGCTCTACGAGCGCGTCGATGCGGTCGTCGTCCACTCCGACCATGGGCGCGCGCGGCTGGTCGGCGAGCTCGGCATCGAC
>Ga0126311_10000330_pt1 | contig 22722 bp, 22 predicted proteins | sample Plot61_FD_92539 | JGI IMG/M metagenome (GOLD analysis project Ga0126311, IMG submission 92539) | Serpentine soil microbial communities from UC McLaughlin Reserve, CA, USA - Plot61 | ecosystem: Environmental > Terrestrial > Soil > Grasslands | place: USA: UC McLaughlin Reserve, Lake County... | reverse complement strand
CTGAAGTAGTGAAATCCTGATCGGGTGGCGGCAATGGTCGCAGCAAAATAACCGCAGCAACCTGGAAGAATTTATTAAAGAGCGTCGCCGGCAGATTGGGCGTTCTCAGTGGTGCGCTAGATTCAGGCTGAGTCCAGCGCGCACTACCATCTTTGTTGAACGTTATATAAAAACCAGGAGTAAAAACGTAAGAAGACAAACCGGAGACTGTGTTTGCATCAGACGAAGGATCAAACTCAGCCCGAGCCAGTAACAGTGCAAATCTCTGGTCTGCTGCCTCTGGTCTCTTTTCCCGCAACCTGGAGAGAAACCCGATCGAATTAGCATTCACCTCGTTCAGAGCGTGTGTTGCAAAATCCAGGGCGCGCTCGACTTCTCCCTCATCAAGCAACTTGCTGGCAAGGTTAAGCCGTTTGGAGACGGCTTCCGGACTGTTGTTCGAGTTTTGGGAACTAATATCATTTTTGCGATCAACGATGTCGCCATCGGTACCTTGCTTCAGTTTGTTTAAGAACTCTTCACCCAGAATCTGATCACGCTTCGCCGCCAGAGCTAATACATCTGCTCGCAAATCGTAGCCGCCGCTACGCCGCAATGCCGTTACCATCGCGACAGCAGTGGAGGGTACGTCATCCAGATTTTTCAAAGTTAATTCTTCGGCGTCTCCCTTCTCCGCGGCCTCCCACGCCTTGCGAAACAGCATTCTTGCTGTATCCGGGTCAGCATTCCACAAAGTGTCGGCCGCACGCGCCAACACACGAGAGCGAAGCGCGCGGTCATCATAGTTGCGCGCTTCGTCGGCGAGAGAAGTGACGAGTGAGATTGCAAAAGTGCGTCGCTGTGACTCCAGCGATTGGGCGTCACTGATCTTTGTCTGACTTTTCTTTTCCGCTACTGTTTGTGCAACAGTTGAAAACGACAGCGCGACCACACAAACCTGGGAAATTAGTCTCAAAATGACGGAATTGGGATCACGAATCATGGCTTCTGGTTGCTGTTATTTGGTACAGAAGCCACCCCGGATCAAGTAACTTCCGGGGTGGCGTGGTCCAACATACCACGAAGTGACATTAGGTCACAGGTACTCCGTTTCGCCAGCACATAGCACTCCCATCATTAAACACGCAGCAAAACATGGTTGCAGTGCAACCCTTTTCAGCGCTCCACTCGACACATCCCATTTCCTCACACCAGGTAGGAGTGGCAGCTACTGGAGGAGGAGCGTAAACCCAAGCCGCAAGCGCCAGAGCAAGGGCCAGGACATTCATGATAAGACGGTAGTGAGAAACGATTGAGGTTATTTTCATTTGAGGTCTCCTTGGTGAAGTAGTAAGTGAATGCAACAGGTTCAATGGAGAACAAACGGTTGCTCTGAACGGACTGAGGAGCAAAGTCTATATAGCGAGGCGACTCAGTGTCAATTTTTAGATCTACAAAGACATCGGAATCACGTGGCACTCGTCTTGCCGAAAGCGTAGCGCGCGTGCACATGTGTTCCAAACGAATGCACGCCCGCGAGTTTTATGAGTGCTCTTGTTCCAAAAGTCACGCGCGAACTTACCAGGATGAGGCGAACGCTGCGTGAGACGTTCGGCCTCGCCAAACTCCGCCCCGGCCAGGCTGAAGTCATTCGCTCTGTCCTCGAAGGCAACAATACGCTCGCTATCATGCCGACCGGCGCAGGGAAGTCGCTCTGCTATCAGCTCCCTTCTTTGCACCTTGAGGGCACGACTGTAGTCGTATCGCCGCTCATCTCGCTGATGAAAGATCAGGTCGACAAGTTGGAGGACGCAGGTCTCGAAGCGGCGCAGTTAAACAGCGCGCTCACAACCGAGGAGCGCGAGGAGAACCTCGAACAGATAAAGACTGAAAGCAGCGATTTCATATTCGTTACGCCGGAACGTTTCACAAATCAGGAATTCCTCGCTGATTTGCGAAAGCGAGACATCAACTTCGTCGTGATCGACGAAGCACACTGCATCTCAGAATGGGGTCACGATTTTCGTCCGGCATATCTATCTCTCGGCGCCGCGGTTAAGACACTTGGTTCGCCACCCGTGTTGGCTTTAACCGCTACCGCAACGTCCGAAGTCATAGCCGACATCGAGAAGCAGCTCGATCTCGGAAAACTTCAAGTAGTGAAAACAGGTATCTATAGACCCAATCTGCAATTCGAAGTTAAGAGGGTTACAAACGAACGTGAGAAGCACGAAGAGCTCATTCGCATACTGAACGAGCACGAAGGCGCCGGCATCATTTACGCCGCGACTGTCAAAACGGTCGAGGAATTGACGGACTGGTTGAAGAGTTTCGACTTCAAAATCGAGCAGTACCATGGGCGCATGAAAGCCGGCGATCGCAAGCGGAATCACGACGCATTCATGAACGATGAATTGAAAGCGATCGTAGCGACAAACGCCTTTGGCATGGGCATCGACAAACCCGACATCCGTTTCGTGGCCCATTATCAGATGCCGGGTTCGCTCGAAGCATACTATCAGGAGTCAGGACGAGCGGGTCGTGATGGTGAGCCGGCCACGTGCACGCTTTTTTATCAACTCGAGGATCGACGTACGCAGCAGTTCTTTCTCGGTGGCAAGCATCCGAAGTTCGACGATATTCTCGCCGTGTATCAAGCGTTTAATGCGACAGACACTCCGCTTGAATTGCCAAACATACAGGAAAATGCAAACACCGTGAGCGACGGAAAAGTGCGCGTTGTTTTGTCGCTGCTAAAGGAAATGAAAGTCGTCAAGGAGTTGCGCGGTAGTAAGTTTCGTCTCTTACAAGTTGACGTAAAGCAACACGAACTCGAATACCTCTCGCGCATGTCTGAGGCGAAAGTTGAGAAGGATAAAGAGAAGCTGGAGCGAATGATGCAGTACGGGCAGAGTGCGACGTGCCGTTGGTGTCTCTTGCATGACTACTTTGGAGAAGAGATGCAGGATGAGCGTTGCGGAAAGTGCGATAACTGCATTCATCCGTTGGAGGAGCAAATCGCACTGCCGGAGCGGCAAAGCGCAGTTGCGTATTTTTAAGATGGTTGATTTGCTCCAGTGGCCCGCCATGGTAGTCACCGTCATTGCTGCGTGGATGGTTGGCTCGCAGAGAAAGTTCAAACGCAACTGGGGATTCTGGTTGTTTCTGTTGAGCAACGTGCTCTGGATCGTCTGGGGCTGGCAAGACCACGCCTACGCACTCATCGTCCTCCAGGTTTGCCTCGCGTTCCTGAACATCCGCGGCGCGATGAAGAACACTACATAGCACGAACAAAGGGAGGGAGTATGCAAGTGAAATTAAAACCGCTTTCAGAACAAACAATCGTTATCACTGGCGCAACGAGTGGGATCGGGCTCTGCACTGCGCGCATGGCGGCGAACCGCGGCGCGAATGTCGTCGTCGTCGCACGAAACGAAGATGCGCTGCACGACCTGGTTGACGAAATCAACGCCTCAGGCGGCACTGCCATATACGCGATCGCTGACGTTGCCGACGAAGACGCGCTCGAACGTGCTGCGGAAACTGCGCGGCTGCGATTCAGACATATCGACACATGGGTGAACAATGCCGGAACGTCGATTTACGGGCGCATCATGGATGTTCCGACTGAAGATTTGCGCCGTCTGTTTGAAACCAACGTGTGGGGCGTCGTGTACGGGTCGCGCATCGCTGTCAATAATCTGCGCGAGCGCGGCGGAGCATTGATCAACGTGGGTAGCGAAACGTCGGATGCCGCCGTGCCGCTACAGGGGATGTATTCGGCGTCGAAGCATGCCGTTAAAGGTTTCACTGACGCGCTGCGGATGGAGGTTGAGGCTGACAAACTTCCGATCTCGATCACGCTCATCAAGCCGACGGCGATTCATACGCCCTTTCCGGAGAACGCAAAGAATTATTTGGAGTATGAGCCGCGTTTGCCGCCGCCGCTTTATGCGCCTGAACTCGTTGCCGAAGCAATCCTCCATTGCGCTGAAAATCCGACACGCGACTTCTTCGTCGGCGGAATGGCGAAGGTCCACTCGTCGATGGGATTGAACACGCCGCGGTTGCACGAGAAGATGAACGAGACGATGATCGATACGATGCAGAATTCCGGCGAGCCTGCGCATGCGAATCGTAGCGATGGTTTGTATGACACGAACTCACGGCTGTCTGAACGCGGCGCGCAGGACAGGTTTGTACTCGAACACAGTCTTTACCAGCAGGCGAAACTTCATCCCGCGTTGACGGCGACGATTGCCGTTGCAGGCGGCGTTGCATTGGCGGCGTGGCTTGGTTCCAAAGTAAGCTCGTCAACAGGTCTGCGTGCAAACTAGACCAACAGCGCCGAAGGCGCGGAAATATGACAGCCAGGGGCAAGCGCGAAGCGCGTCGCCCCTGGTAACGAATTAAATTTTACGATCCAGCCCTGAAAGGGCGAAATAAGTATCTCGGCCTTTCAGGCCTCGACGCTTCTTTGTGTGCTTTACCAGGCGCGACGCGCTTTGCGCTTGCGCCTGGCTTTCATATCTCGCGCCTTCGGCGCTGATTCAGCATGAGTATCGAGTGAGTCGAAGAGATTTTTTTCCCGCTGCGGGGCACGATCTGTTTTTGCCCGTGTACGATCCGCTCGTCAACTTGATGGGGTTTGGGCGTGCACGGCAGGAACTTATCTCCGCTGCGAAGATCGAACCCGGTCACCATATTCTCGACATTGGTTGTGGCACCGGCACATTCGTTGTGAAGTTGAAACGACAGTATCCGTCCGCGGAAGTGGTTGGTATCGATCCCGATCCGAAAGTGTTACGACGCGCGCGAATCAAGGCCAAGCGCGCCGCAGTGTCAGTGCAACTCGACCCAGGCTTTGCAGATGAACTTCCTTATAAAGACGACTCGTTCGATCGCGTTTTCTCGTCGTTCATGTTTCATCATCTCGAAGAGCAGGAGCGCGAAAACATGTTGCGGGAAGTGTTGCGCGTCTTGAGAGTTGGTGGTTCGTTTCACTTGCTCGACTTTGTCGCGGACAACGCCTCACACGGATTCCTCGGCCGGCTGTTTCAAGCTCACGCTCGAATGAGAGACAATCGCAACGCAACGATACTCGAGCTGATGAGCCGTGTGGGATTGACGAACGCCGCGAAAGTAAAAGACGGCAGTATGCTCTTCGGCCTGCTGCGAACTGCTTATTATCAAACAACTAAATGACTCCCCAAATTGCAATCGTCCTCTCTCTTCTCTTTATAGCTCTCGTCCTCTTCAGTACCGAGCGAATACCGATCGAAATCGTCTCGATTCTTCTGGTGATGGCGTTGGTCGTCACCAATACCTTAACTGCCGGTGAAGCCTTCGCGGGATTCGGCAACGACATCGTGATTACGATCGCAGGTCTCTTCATCCTGACCGGAGGACTTGCAAGGACCGGAGTAATAGATCTGATTGGACGTCGCTTGCACCGGACGGCCGGCGACAGTGAGTTTCGCATTGTCGCGCTGATCATGTTCGCCGCCGCACTTTGTGCCGCAGTGATGAAGAACACAACCACGACCGCAATGTTTCTTCCGGTCGTGTTAGGCATTGCCGCACGCAGAAAGATGAGCCCGTCAAAACTGCTGATGCCGCTCGCGTTCGGGGCAATCCTGGGCGGGACTTGCACGTTGATCGGAACGTCAACCAACCTCGCGGTAAGTGGTGCTCTGCCGCGTTACGGAATTCAGCCATTCACGATGTTTGAGCTGGCGAAGGTGGGCGTGGTTATTGTTGGTGCAGGGATGTTGTATATGTTGCTGGTCGGACGCCTGCTGTTACCGGCGCGCAAGCCGGCCGAATCTCTGACCGAGCAATATCACATCCGGCAATACATGACTGAAGTCATCGTGCTCGACGATTCGCCGCTGATTGGTAAATCACTTGCCGAAGTCCGGCTAGGCGCCGAACTCGATCTCACACTTCTCGGGATTCTGAGAGGGCAGGAGCAATACAGGGTAGCGCCAAACCCGGCTGAGAGAATAAAGACCGACGATCTGTTGCTGGTCCAGGGTCGCGTCGAGGATATCCTCAAGGTGAAAGCCGAAGCCGGCATCGAAATCAAACCGGACTTTACGTTGAACGATTCCGTCCTGGAAGGTAAAGACACGGAACTTTTCGAAGCGATGGTCGGGCGAGGTTCTGACTTCATCGGCCGGACGCTGAAGCGCCTCGATTTTCGCAAGCGATACGGTGTGGTTGTAATGGCTATCAATCGTCACGGCGTAAATCTGCTTTCGAAAATCAGCAGAGTACGACTGCGCTTCGGCGATGTCCTCTTAATACAGGGAAATCGTGAACAGGTTGAACGACTCGCGGCCGATGGTCACATATTGCTTTTGGAAGACGTTTCGGAGAAGCAGGCGCGGCCGGAGAAAAGGCGCTGGGCGTTACTGGCTTTCGGTGTTTTTCTTTTCTTCTCACTGACTCATCTGGTGCCTTTGCCGATCGCGGTGCTTTTCGGAGTGATGATCCTGCTTGGCAGTCAGTCTCTACGCATGTCGGAAGTTTACGAGATTATCGATTGGCGATTGCTAATCCTGATTGCGTGCATGATGAGTTTTGGAGTGGCGATGGAAAAGACCGAGGCGGATAAGTACCTCGCGGATTTGATCGTGAGGGCTACGGGGCACTATGGACCATTGGCGGTGCTGGCTGGATTTTTCTTAATGACGGTTGCGTTGACGCAGCCCATGTCGAACCAGGCTGCGGCCCTCGTGATGCTGCCGATCTCCGTAAAAACTGCTATGACATTGGGATTAAACCCGAGAACGTTTGCAATTACTGTAACGTACGCCGCATCGTGCTCGTTCCTGACGCCACTTGAACCAGCGTGCGTTTTGGTTTACACACCGGGACGTTACCGGTTTTTAGACTTCGTGAAAGTGGGAACGATTCTGACGATCGCAGTATTCGCGATCGTTATCTGGTTGGTGCCGGTGTTCTGGCCCTTCCATCAGTGAGGCGGGAGAGATGAATATAGATACGTTGCGTGAATACTGTCTGGGGCTGCCGGCCGTGACCGAGGACGTCAAGTGGGGACACGACTTGTGTTTCTCCGTCGCCGGCAAAATGTTTTGCGTTGCGGCCCTGGAGGGAAAGCTGACCGTCTCTTTCAAGGTGAAGGATGATGAGTTTGATGAAATGTCGAACTCGCCGGGGATGCGGCCGGCGCCGTACGTCGCGCGTTACAAATGGGTGCTTGTCGAGGAAGTCTCCGCACTCAATCGCAAGGAGTGGGAGCATTACGTTAGGCAATCGTATGACCTTGTCAGAGCAAAGCTGCCGAAGAAAGTAGCGAAACAGCACGGATTGGCATGAGCGTTATTTTATTTGCCGCGATGATCGTCTTCTCGCCTGCACGTGTTTTGGCGCAGGAGGCTGTTGCGCCGCAATTCACACTCAAGGATGTTAACGGACGCACCGTGCGCTTGAGTGACTATCACGGGAAAGTGGTCCTTATCAACTTTTGGGCTACCTGGTGTCCACCGTGCCGCGCGGAAATGCCGGACCTGGTAAGACTACAACGTGAGCACGGCAAAGAAGGTTTACAAATCATCGGCATCACTTATCCACCTGAGAAGAAGGCGCGCGTGCGCACATTTGCCAGAAGTCTTAAAGTTAACTACCCTATCATCCTCGGCACACGTGAAATCAAAGATCGCTTTAGTTCAGATGAGACTCTGCCTTTAACCGTCGTCATAAATCGCGACGGCAAAGTCAGCGACATAATCAGCGGCATACTTCTTCGCGAAGAGTTCGACGAAAAGATCAAGCCGCTATTGATGAAGAATAAAGAAGGAGAGAAGAGAGATGCTAAGTCGAATCACTAAATTTGTTGTGAGTGGTGTTCTGGTTGTGACGCTCGGCGTCATTACAGCCGCGGCATTCACCAAGACCGTCACGATTCGCGTTGAGGGAATGAAGTGCGCGAAGTGCTCCTCGTCGGTCACCAAAGCGCTCAAGGCTACTGAGGGCGTTGAAGACGCACAGGTGAGCTCCGACAAGGGCGAAGCGGTTATCAAGTATGACGACCAGAAGTTGAACGAAGCCAAGCTGCGCGAAGTTATCAACGGCACTGGTTTCAAAGCCGTGGAAGAAAAGACTCAATGAGATAGGCGATCAACTCGTCAAAGGTTTATGCGGCGTGTCGTTTAAAGCGGCACGCCTCATTTTTTTATGTTTTTCGGTAATCCGTCACGGTATAATCATTTCGCCTCTTTTGGCACGTTGACCCCTCATGACGTCAACAACGTGTAGCTTCCCAAACTAGAGTTTGCCCGCACGCGGGCATTTTACCTACGTTAGGAGAAAGATTCGCATGAAACGTGTTCTCATGGTCCGGTTCATTATTTGTGCCTTGATCTGCGCAGGCTGCGGGAGCGTAGTTCAGTCCGCGACACAAAAGGGTGGCGACGATCAACCAGGACGTGCGTTCGCCCAGAGGGCGACAAATGTCCAGGTTGAGGGTGAGGGAGTAGTAAGTCGTATTCTCCCGGACGACCTTAACGGCAGCAGGCACCAGCGGTTCATCATTCAACTAGCGTCAGGTCAGACCGTGCTTATTGCGCACAACATCGATATTGCACAGCGGATCGACGGACTTGCAAAAGGCGATACGGTGCGCTTTTACGGTGAGTACGTGTGGAACGAAAAAGGCGGTATGGTCCACTGGACGCACCGTGACCCACAGGGAAAACACCTGGCAGGTTGGCTCAAATGTATGGGACGGACCTATCAATAGTTCATAATCGATCGCAATGAAACTCATCCTTCTGATTGTTGTTTCCCTTTCCTGTGCGGATGTGCGCTGAAAGCCTCCTCAGTCGCTCGCTGTGAAGGCGTTGAGTCGTTTACCTCGTTAGTAGATAATTAAGACTGATAGTGATGCCTGTTAGTCACGCGTAAAGGCCGCCTCGTCACAAAGAGAGTAGTGTTGGCCACGTTTGCGTTATCTGTTTGATCATGGTGACGCACATATTTCTCACTGCACTCGTAGCGCTGTTTTCCTTTCAAACAAACTCCAACTTCGTTAGTGGTCACGTATCAAACGATCAGCGGGTTCCGCTTGCTGACGTCAGAGTCGAACTGCTGAACGAAGTGGATTCTGTGATTAGAACCGTAAAGACTGATGGCTCCGGACTCTTTGTCTTTCGCAAGCTCTCGGACGGGACTTTTCAAGTCAGGGTGCAAACGTCAGGCACAAACTACGTGAGTCAAACCAAGCGTGTAGATCTCGCGAGGCCGCATGGTTTTGGCGCTGCGTTTGAGGAACTTGATTTCACACTGACCACCGCGGGTAAAAGCAGCGGCGCCATAAAACCGGGTGTGGTGTTTGTTCAGGAAGTGCCCGAAGCGGCACGCAAGCAATATCAGAAGGGAAGCGAGCTACTTGAAAAATCGAACAAACGACAGGAAGCGTTTGCGGCGTTGAAGAGCGCCATCGATATTTTCCCGCAGTACTTTGATGCGCTCGAGATGTTGGGCACGGAGCAGGTGAAAGACGCACAGTATGAAGCTGCGATTCCACTACTCACAAAAGCTTTGGAGATCAACTCGAGGGGCTATGCGAGTTGTTTCGCTCTCGGCGTGGCGCAATACAATCTGAAACAGTTACAACCCGCGATTGAGTCTTTCAGACGCGCGCTCTCACTCAATGAGAAATCTATAAACGCTAATCTGTGGCTCGGCATCGCGCTGCGTCAAACAAGTCGGCTCGATGAAGCGGAGGCTTACCTGAAGCGAGCAGATGTGTTAGCTGAATCGACGTTGCCCGACGCTCACTGGCAACTGGCGCTGCTGTTCAATCAGGTCAAGCGATATAAGGAAGCGGCTGACGAGTTGGAAAAGTTTTTGAAGGTGCAACCCGACTCGAAGGATGCTGAGCTGATAAAGAAACTGATCCAGCGTCTGCGTCAGCAGAGTGTTGATGCGAAACCTTGATCGAGTCACCGATAACACGGAAAAGACGGATAAACCTCAATCCGTCTTTTCCGCGTTTATCCGCGGCTAAAACACGAATCGGAAACCAAAGCGCACTTGACGTGGTATCTGTCGCGTGAGCGGCTGGTTGAATCTTGCGTCTCTCGCGATGCTTCCGTTTGTGAGTCCCTGGAGGATTTGGTTTGTGAGTCCTCCGTTGAACACTGCCCGGAAGGTATTCAACTCACCAAGCCCGCCCGCATTACTGATCCCAAAATTTCCATTCGTCAGGGAGTCCGGTGAAATTTGTGAAAAGACACTCAAGACGTTGTTCTCATTGAATGCATTGAGCACGTTGAAATCCAACTTCAACGCGTAACGTCCATCGCCGGCCAACTTGATCGTATGCGTCAACTGAAGATCAGTTTGCGTAAACACGGGTGTTCTTCCCAGGTCTCCGCGCGTGGTCAGGAACGTGTACGCACCATAGAGCTGTACGCGACTCGACACCGGCGTTCCACTCAAACCGATGAACGACGCGCCAAACTCAGTACTGTTGGAACCTGAGCCATCCAACTGGTGTCCGAGAAAATTTTTCCAGTCGAGCGTGTAAGAACCGAACGCCTTGAAGGCGTGCGGGCGATCGGTTGCCAACAGGCCATTGTCCGGTTGTCCGTTCGTGTTGAAGCCAAGGAACGGCAGATCGAAAAACCTGTTAACGTTTGGACTTGATCGACCGACGCCGAGTCCGTCCGGCTCATCCGAACTCGAGAGCCCTGAATAGTTGCCAGTTAAACGGCTGTACGTGTAGCTGGCGTTGAAGAAATAGTTATTGGTGAAACGTTTGTCGAGCCGCAATTCCATCGCGTTGTAGAGACGTTTCGCCAGTGGCGACGCCGGAAGTCCGGGAGCAAAGGGTTGAGAAACCAAACCCATACCCGGATTCGCGATAAAGAAGTTTTCGTTGCCCGCCGCATCGAAGAAACCCACGTCCTCGATCGTGCGGTCAAGATTTTTGCGCGTATAACGACCGCTGAATACGAGAGTGTTAGTTAAGCCATACTCGGTACCAACGGTAAATTCAGTCTGTCGCGCCGGTTTCAAATCCGGATCGACTCTGTTGTCCGATGGATCGTTGGACGGAACGCGGAAATCAAGTGGTCCAACGAGTGTATGCGAGAGGGCGTAAGCTCTTGTGTAAGTGGTGAAGTTTGGATCGGCAAGCGGGAAGAAGTAGCGCAATAGTTTGTCGCCGCCGAATGATCCGCGCGGAAGTTGATACTTGAAGCGATCGTAAAATTGGCCATAACTGGCAAAGACTTTCATCCGGCCATCGCCAAAGACGTCGTAAGCAAAACCCAATCGCGGCGCGAGCTTGGAACCCCAGCCAAACTTGATCGCCTGCCCGTTTTCAGAAAACGAGGGCACGTCTTCATTCTCGAGACGCAGTCCGAGATTTAGTGTCAGGCGAGGCTTCGGTTGCCAGCTATCCTGAACGTAGAGACCGGTGTTAGTGCTCTTGGCCAGACCGACCGTACCAAAATCCTGGAGGTAGCCATAACCGAAAGAGGCGCATGGTCCACTCGGGCAAACTCCAGGACCAATACCCCGATCTGACTGTCCCCAGAACAAACGCACTTCACCAATACCGAAGTAGCCCTGGTCCACATCGTTCGATCGTTTGTTGAGCTGGTAGCCAAACTTGAAGTTGTGACGACCGGCCATACTATCGACGAGGTAACTAGCGTCCGCGTCAAAGGTGTTGCGAATCGAAATGTCTTTGAACGTTGTGGTGATGTCTGACGTGCTGTTGAAACCGGAAGCGCATGGATTAGTCGCCGGAACTCCAGCGGGGCTGCCGCCGTTGAGACAGCGAATGCGCGGCCCGGCAGGAACACCGTAAGAGCTGTCTTTTTCGTTCAGATAGTTACGACCAAATCGAGCGCTGATAATGAACTTGGCTGTCGGAGTCCAAACGCCACTGCCGGTGACGTTGTTAGCCGCCACGCGTCCGCCCAGTTGACTGAAGTCATTTGAAGGCGGAGCTGATGTTGTGTACGAAGGAATTTGTCCGTGTTCGCGTTGTGGGCTGTAAGTAAACGTGCCGGACAAGCGGAGCGTATTCGTAACTGATGAATCGAGACGCGCAAACTCATAATCGTTTCGGACGTTGCGCGTGTAGTTCACCGATTGCCCTGTCGGAAACAGGAACGAGCGATGGGTATGATAAAACTGCGGCGCCGCGCTTACCAGAAACCAAAGTCTGTCTTTGACAATTGGACCACTAAGCGTCGCGCTGGGGTACGTGTTGTTAAAGCTGTCACCCGGGGGATTGATGTAGCTCAAAACAGCCGCGCTCGTTCCCTGGATAAGCGGATTTGCCTGGAACTGCGGGTCACTGTTGTTGATTTTTCCGGTGAGCGTTTGTCGCGCACTGAGGGCGTCCGTTTCAAACTGCAGCCCGAAGTCGCCGTGAAACTCATTGCCGCCGCTCTTGGTGACAACGTTGATCACACCGCCCGTTGCGCCGCCAAACTCAGCGTCGAAACCGCTCGACTTAACCTGTACTTCTTGTACGAATTGGAAAGGCAGGTTATTGGATTCGCGCAATTGGCCGGTGCGGAAGTTTGTGACTTCAGAACCATCGATGACGAACGTGTTCTCTGCGCCGCTGGCGCCGTCTACCTGGAAGCCACGGCTCAGAGGTTCTTCCCTCGTTGCGCCTGAAAGCTTTAACACACTGTCGACTTTGGTTCCGCGCGGAATCGCGTTGATGATGTCGGTTGTGATGTTGGTTTGAATCCTGTTCGACGTTGTGTCGATGGCAGCAACATCAGCCGCCGTTACCACTACGTTAGCCGATACCTGACCGGCATTCAGCGTGATGTCGGCAGTGGTGGCGCGGCCGAGTGTGACTGTTACATTTTCACTTCGTTCGGTACCGAAGTTGGGAGCGCTGGTAGTAATGGAATACTTACCGGCGGGAACTTGCAGGATGCGATAAAAGCCTTCAGCGTCAGTAGTGACGGTGCGGCTGAACGCATTCCCTTCGACGAGCACAGTGGCGCCTGGAACTCGCGCGCCCTGGGCGTCTACCACGGTGCCTTCGATGACACCTGTGGTTTCCTGGCCATTGACAATGCCGGCGAGGCAAAGACAAATAACCAGGAGGGTTGAAAACTTTATAAGCTTCATTTCGTAGTCTCCTTCTAAACTCTTAAGCGGGACGTAACGTGTCGATCCAAAGAATTGGATTGGTCCATCGCGTGAGACCTGGGAAATGTGCAACGACTGTGCCCCCCACACTCGCCGTTGTTCCAAGCCCGTTCGTCACTCAGTCAGGCCCACTCGTAGTTGAAATCAAAAACTCGGAGTTGTCGGATTTGGATTAGCGCGAGAGCAAGTTGCACATAATGGATTGATGAACGGAGAATTACGGCGGCGATTTTTTAACGACTTCAAGATTTTGGAGGTTATGCGCACGGAGGGTGTTAATAAGCGAGAGTTGGTTGGGAAGCTGGCACGATCTGAACCTGCCAGAGCTCTTGAAATCGCGCGCAGTATTTCCGAGCCCTGGTATCGCTGCCAGTCGTTGGCCCATGTGGCCTTGTACCTCGAAGATCAAAAGCAATTTAAAAAGGTGATTGGAGAGGCGTTAGCTGCAGCGTATGAACAAACTGAGCCAAACAGGATTGTATCGGTGGCGTCATGAGCCGTGCGAGCGAATGAATAGCTGGAAACGTCCATGTCTCTTGAGCAACATCGCATTGGTATTCGCCAAAGACGATCCGGATCGCGCGGCGCAAATTGTCGATATGATTGGCGAAGGTCGAAAGAGCCGTCAGACTCGTCGCGACATGGCGGCGGGCAAATGGCTTGGCCCGCATGAGTTCTTTCCATATTACGCGAAACCGGAGGACGACGATGCGCTCGATTCTAAACGAACGTGACCGGGCGGAAATTTGTAGTAGGTTGCGATCACTATCCGTTTCATCCGCCAGGCGATGGGGCAGCATGGACGTCGTAAACATGTTGCAGCATCTTCGCTTGTCGGCGTCGATGGCCCTTGGAGAACTACCGGTGGTCTCCGTAAATAAACGTCCCTTCCAAATGTTTCCTCTGAAGCACCTGTTACTGTATGTGCTCCCATTTCCGAAGGGAGCGCCAACGGCGGCTGAGTTGAAGCCCAGCCTTGCGGGATCGCTTGAAGAGGAGCGCAGGGCGCTGCTGGAGTTGCTGGAGCGGATCGGAACGGGACCTCATGAAGGGGAAGCGCCGGCTCACCCGCTGTTTGGCCCAATGACCTGGCGTGAATGGGGAGTAGTTACGTACAAACACTCTGACCACCATTTAAAACAGTTCGGAGAGTAGGCTGGCCTTGATTGCCTTGCCTACGAGGACGTGCGACCATCAATCCGTCAGTGCGTAGTTCTCGACCTTAATGCTCATCCGATAGCTCCTTGCTAAGGTATCTTCCTTGATGACACCCGAGTCGGGCGACCGAGTTGTATAATCTCGTTGGTACGGCTATGAATAGTATCCCAGGTATCGTCCGTAGAATTCAAAAGGCTGAAAAGGATTACGCTGAAGGCGACTATGAGAACGCGCTAATTCAGGCGTTAATTGCTGTAGCCGCTACGAGTGCAGCGCGTTATCCAAACCTCGGAGATAGGGTAAGGTTCGAGAAACTCCTCGCCAAAGATTTTGGACCCAATCTAGGCTCAAACGTCGCAATCAAAGGTGGCTTTATTAAGGTCTCGTACAAAGGACAGCTTCATACAGTTGAACATATCTTTTATAAATTCCTTAGGTGTGAACTTCTACATGAAGCCGATGTACCACCTGATATCGAGTTCGTTGATCCCGCAACAGGGATCCTTTTTGCACCACGCGGCAGCACTCTGGTAATGGGATACCATCTCATTGAATCGTTGATCCGAGTCGTAAAAAAAGCCCCTGAGAATGCATGTTTCTTTGTGGGTGCCTGAGTTTTCTAAGTTAGGGCTATCCGCATTCTCGGGGCAAGGAAATAAGGTCTCGGTGCCCACCTTATGAGGCCCGTACACATGACTCCCTGAGTTGACAGGCAAGTTCAGGATGCTTCATTGAGGCGAGGTCGAAGCATGTTCAATCGCAAACTGTCGCCTTCGCCATAGGAGTAGTGATATTTCTAGTGACTCTTGTCGCGGTAATAATATACGCGGTAATAATATACTTGACTCATCGTGAAGCTTTGGGCTACTGCATGACCATTGACTATCAAACGGTGACGATTAATAGCCCTCGAGAACGCGCCTACGACCATCGTGGCAATTGGAACAACCTGAATATAAATCCGGCGCCGGAGTGTGCACCTTAGAAGTGAGCTGCGACTCCGAATCCCACCCACGGCAGTGGGTGGTTCATTCAGATCCTTTCTACACCCAACTCAAAAAGCCGTAAAATCCCACCAACGGTAGTTGGTGGATCGTTCAAATTCTCTCTAAAGGATCTGAAGTATCCACCCACTGCCGTGGGTGGGATTACATTGAATCCAAGGGAGGCCTGTAGAAAGGATCTGAAACGAACCACCCACTGCCGTGGGTGGGATTCGGATTTCTGAAAAACCTTGATGCCTTACGTTCATTAGGCTATTGTTAATTGGGTCTTGCTGCCGCTCACCTCATTACCGACGTGCTAAAGCCTGCCTCCGATTCCGAGGCTAGTGACATCCAACCTAAATTCTTATGTGAGGTTCCTGATAGCTCAATGTCTTCACCAAATACTGACAAACTCGCCATACTCATCGATGCTGACAACGCTCAGGCATCAGTTATCAGAGATCTGCTGAGGGAGGTGGTGCAGTATGGTGCCGCGAAAATCAAACGCGCTTACGGTGATTGGACAACACCTCATCTCAATAGCTGGAGAAATACTCTCCAGAGTCTGGCGATCCAGCCAATCCAGCAGTGCAGGTACACCAGCGGAAAGAACGCAACTGACTCGGCGCTAATAATCGATGCGATGGACCTACTGCACGGCGGAAAGATAGACGGATTTTGCCTGGTGTCATCAGACAGTGATTTCACGCCACTAGCGACAAGAATCCGAGAGGCAGGTCTTGCCGTTTACGGTTTTGGGGAGAAGAAGACGCCATCCGCATTTGTAGCAGCCTGCGATAAGTTCATTTGCACCGAGAGTTTCCGCGCACCGGTTGCTAAATCTGCTGTAGTTAAGCGTCCATTGAAGCCGCTTCTGATTGCTGCAATAACCGAAGCCGCCCGAGAGGACGGTTGGGCTTCTCTGTCAAGTGTTGGTTCACTGGTCAGAAAGAGTACTCCTTTATTTGATCCACGGACCTACGGGTGCAAGAAGCTTGGTCAACTTGTTCGTCGCGAGTCTTATCTTGAGGTGAAAGCGCTTAATGGATCCGCAAATGGTCATCTCGATGTTCGGATCAAAGGAAAGTGATCTCGCACTAAAGCTACGACTTCCGACACCATGCGTCACTTGACAGAATTTTCCGGCGTTAACGTCTACTTCGAACTTTTCTACATCTGAGTCCCTTCGCAAAATCGGCTGCTTTTCTGTTTGGAACAACGGTTGCTAAAGGCAGTGCGAATGAAGGAGACTTTTGTGATTAAGAGACATTTAGCCGTAACACTTTCAGGAATCATAACCGCGTTGAGTTTTAGCCCTGCGATCGCGACCGCTCAATCGACGACAGAAATTGAGAAGATTCGCGCCCGCGTCCAGACACTCTCTACAAGCAAAGACTCGCAAGTCGAAGTCAAGTTCCGCGACCACACGAAGATCAAAGGCTATATCGGTTCCGTCGAGCCGCTTTCGTTTACTCTAAAAAATCCAAAGGACGGAACGTCACAGTCAATCACGTATTCAGAGGTGGAAAGCGTTAGCAAGGCAGGTGGTGGTATCTCTACAAAGACGTGGCTGATTCTGGGCGGCGTAGCAGCAGGCGCAGTTACAACCTGGCTCGTTGTCAAACCTGCGGTATGTGATGGCGGCGCTCAAACACGTGGAATCTGTTAACGCGTAGGTCCGCATTCGCACGAAGCCAATCGCTCGCAGTAGGGATTGAATCCTCCGAGCTCGACGAATGCTTTGACTATCTGGTTCGGATGAGTGATGCGAATCTTCAATGTACGTATTCCCTGGCCTTCGACGATTTCGGCGCCCTGCACACTCCAGCCATAGAACACTTCGTATTTAGGTTTGCCGCCTTCGACAATCGCTTTCACCTCGTATGTTTTTCCCGTCTCGAGCAGGTCAGTCGGGCACGCGAGGGTCAGCTTTGGACAATCTCCAGGTTCGGGTTTTTCCGGCACTATGTCACGCCGGATTTTCAAAGGTTGTCTTTCAGTGGTTGATAGAAAAATCGTCGGTCGAGGGCGTTCTTCGAAAAAGCCTCCCATCGCATTCAACTGGACCTGATTGACAAGTGCTTTGGAAACTGCGAGAGCAAAGCAGTGATATGCCATGTCGGCAGTTCCCGCGCCACGCAGAGGCTCTCCACGAATTTCGCAGAGGAGCGTCTTATCCTTCAAGACAGGAGTTTGAAATGAAACGGAAACTGACCCGGATGGTTCATCGTGTCGCAGCAACACTAATGCTTCCTGGTTGAAATCGACCTTTGCATTGAGCAGGGCATCTACAAACGCTTGTTTATTATTCCATCCTCTTTGCTGAGATATTTCGTCGAGGAAAGTCTTGAAATCCTCGCTGGAGGTGATAGCCATCGAGTCAAAATAACTATAACCAAGTTCTCTCTGGTAGATGTTTATCGGTCTGAACGAAGACGCGGTCTGATTCTTTAGTGCAACTGGATGAAACACCATCGCCAACATCACGCAGCAAAGCGAAAGCAATATCTTCATTTTGCACCTTACCTTTTGGCTAACTCGCGAGCACCACACTCAATAAGCGAGAATTGGCAATCCATCCAAGTGCCAAACAACGATCTGCCCTTACCTGAAATCGTCCCTGTTGCCAACCTGACACTGCCGCAAATGGCAAGACGATGACAAATAAGAATACAAACAGGCGGTTCACAGGTCTTCCATTTCCATTACGGCTGGACGCCGGCGAGGGCGACGTTACTTGTTTTACCTCGCACAGTAATACTCACACGCAAATCTCCCGCGGTTGTTCCATCCGGAAGCTTGACTACTATTTGCGTAAATCCGAGGAACGTTGGTAGACCACCGACAAACTCTACCGACAGTTGATGAGTCACCTGCTGCTGGTCTACTGCCTGGGCCGTTATTATCAGCCCCGGCGTCAGCTTGAGATTTGTGGCGAAGAGTGAAACGCGCGTGCGTTTGTCTATTCCAAAGTACTGCGTATTCGTGATCGGGAACGGGTCACGTATAAAGGTTACAGTGTCGAGTGCGATAGCGCGTTGCGAATTCTCTTCGGTAGCGAGCACCGGAGCATCGTCGTCAACAATCGTTCCGACACCCTGGCTGTCACTAATCGTGGCGTTAGTTGGTGACGTCAGGTTTACGTTGAACGACACCGTATCTTCGTTCAAAGTGTCGCCGTTGATTCCGACACTTACAGTTCGTGAAGTTTGTCCCGGTGTGAACGTCAGCGTGCCGCTCGTCGCGATATAATCAACACTCGCGACGGCCGTGTTGTCCGCGGTCGCGTAGTTCACAGTCACGGTGTTAGAACTTGCTGACGACAGCGAGACAGTAAAGTTCGCAACCGAAGTTCCGCCGGCGCCCTCCGTGATAGTCACATCATTTATTGACACTGTGACTCCAGCGACGAACTGCACACGAAAGACGGAACCACTACCCCGCGCGAGATAATAAAGACTACCGTCATTCGCAACCTGAATATCAACCGGAAAACTGATTCCGGTCGTGAAGTCTACGGCGCCCCCGGTTGGCGGCGGACTAAGTGGATCGAGTACTTTTATCCAGCCGGCACAAAAATCCGCGAAGAAGTACTTGCCGATAAACTGTGCCGGAAATGTCGCCGTCGTCGGGTTGTAGAAAGCGCCACCAGTGACCGCGCAAGTCGCGGCGGGCGCCGAAGAGTACTGATAAAGTGGATTCGTCATTCCCGCTATAGCGCACGCTCCTTCACAAGTGGGCCAACCAAAATTTGCTCCGGCTGTTCCCACATTAACTTCTTCCCATGTGTCTTGTCCGACGTCGTTGATATGCATACGACCGGTGCCTGGCTGAAAGCTGAACGTGAATGGATTGCGAAGACCAACGGCCCAGATCGCACGATTCACACCGCTCGGTGAACCAGCGATATTTGGAAAGCTCGTTGGGTTATCCGCCGGAATGCTTCCATCCGAATTGATTCTCAGTACTTTGCCGAGACGGTTTGCCAACGTCTGTGAGTTGGACGGTACTGCATTTTCGCCCACGACTATGTACAGCTTGCCATCAGGACCAAAGTGGATTGCACCGCCGTTGTGATTGGTCGCGCCGAGAGTCTCCAAATCAATAAGGACGACTTCGCTGCCCGTTACTGCTATGTCTTCGTTGGCAGCGTTTGCAGTGAAGCGACTAACGCGATTGTGAATCGTCGGGGTTGTGGCAGTGTAGTAGACATAGACGAAGCGATTCGTCGCGTAGTTAGGATCAAACGTCACACCGAGTAGACCACGTTCGCCGGAGGAGTTGACGTTGAGTGTCGTGAATGGTGTTGGCAATACGACATTGTTTTTGATCACACGTAGTTCACCAGTTTGTTGACAAACGAAGATGCGTCCATCCGGGTGCAGCGCCATTGCGGTCGTGTTGGAAAGTCCATTGCCTGTGATCTCAGTTTCGACAAAGTCACCGGGCAGCGACGACATAGGTTCCGCGTTCTTATGCAGACCGCTGGTGACTATCGAGAGAGAAAGCAACGAGAAGAGGATTGTTTTTAGCATTACTACTACTTTTCAGATCAGTGGATGGACGTTGAGGGGGAATTACGAAGGAGGAGTAAGTTTAGACAGCGGCGCGGGTAAAGGCAATATAGTGTAAGATCTCGCCGGAGCTAACGAATTGAAACGTTGTCCTGAATGCAATTCATTTTTTCCCGATGCAGAACATTTCTGCGAGCTTGACGGCACGGAGCTCGTAAGTGCCGGCGATGTGCCTCACGTAAAATCGAGCCGAACACTTCTGCCAATCGGAGTGCTCGCGGGTATTCTGCTGGGAATCCTGCTGTCTTTGGTTTACTTCGCGATGTCGCGTCAACCGGCGGAGGAAAATTCGAATACGACCAGCTCGAGTTCGACTGCGCGCCAACAAGAATTTCTCCAGCGCCAACAGCCGGCTCCGCTCGCAACTGCCAGTCCTTCGATTGAACCCTCCGTCGAGCCGTCGACGTCTCCGAGCATCGAAACGCCATCGCCGGCGCAGATTGAATTGAGCAGCTCAAATCCAATCTCAACTGCATCAGACCCGAAGGGCAGAAGTAATCCTGTTGTTATTACGCTGAATAGCGGCGTCACGATTGAGGCAGACGACGCTTGGCAAACGGGAGAAGGAATCTGGTATCGCAAACACGGTGTCGTGTCTCTTCTCGATCCAAAGAACGTTAAAACGATTCAGAAAGTGCCGCCCGCTGAACCTCAGCCGTCCGCCTCCGCAAGTCCATCGCCGTAGAACTCTACAGCGTGCGCTCCATCACGATGTCTCTTTGTAAGTCTGATCCCAACTCAAACACGTGTTCGCCGACCGTGCGAAAGTTCCATTTTCGATAAAAGGCCTGCGCTCGCGCATTCCGCTCCCACACGCCGAGCCAGATAGTTTCGTATCCGGCCTGCCGGGCTTCGTCTATGCATGCGCGCATCAGTTGTTCTCCGATGCCACGTCCAAGCCACTCACGCGACACATACAGACGGACCAACTCGACGGGGCTAGCGCCTTCGACGCCCTTCTCGGGTTCACCTTCACGGAGCATGGCGTAACCCGCCGCGCGCCCATCAACTTCCGCGATCAGGAAGGTGGAACCGGGATCTTCCAACTCAGCCGTCTGGTGTGCGACGTTGAACGACGTGGCGAGATATGCAGCCAGGTCTTCAGGGGTGTTATCAGCGGCGAACGTTTCCGTAAAAGTACGAGCGCCGAATTCAGAGAGCAAACCCGCGTCGCCAAGTGTGCCGTGCCGGATTGTGAGACCGGGAATTTGAGTCATGTCCAATTATTACTTGGATCACGACACCTTGACCAGAAACAGGTCAGAGAAGTGACCTGCTGCAAGGAACGGGAACACAAAGCACAACTCCCATCCTGATTGCAATACGTAGATTCCTTAGCACACATGTTGCATCAGACTTCACGCGATGCCAGTGAACAATCGAATTAATTTAGCCCTCATGCTCTCGATTCTTTGTCTCGCCGCGGCTTGTAGCAATCTCCCTCGCGATCCAAAAGAAACGTTACGGACCGTACAAACGCGTCCAATGCGAGTCGGACTCGTCGAGCACTCACCGTGGGTTATCCGAACGACTGGTGAGCCGGCGGGCGTGGAAGTAGACCTCGTGCGACAGTTCGCAAGTTCACTCGGAACAACTCCGGAATGGCACTGGGGTGGAGAACAGGAACAGCTGGAAGCCCTTGAAGAATTCCAACTCGACCTCGTGATCGGTGGTTTCACTGACCGCAGTCCGTGGCGAAAATACGTCGGACTGACGAGTCCTTATTTTACTGAAACTTATCGTGTCGGCGTTCTGGGATCTGCGCCGCTTGAGAATGTCAAAGGAGCGCAGGTCGCGATTCTTCGTGGTGAACCAGCGGCCGCCGAACTCGAGCAGAAGGGCGCCGTTGTCATTCGTGTCGATGATCTGTCGCAGGTTACGGGCGCGATTGCCGCACCCGATTGGCAGTTGGAGCAACTGAGCCGGACCGGAACAAAGGTCGAACTCGATTCAGTGAAACATGTCATTGCTGTGCCTCCGGGTGAAAACGGCTTTCTTAAGCGACTCGATGAATTCCTCTATGCCAGAACCGGTGAAATCAAAGGCCGCTTGCAGCAACAGGTAACAATGAAATGAAAGTTCCCGGCGATCCTTTTCGTTTGCCCGAAGACAAACAACAACCCATGAAGCGCGCAAAACGCCTTGCATGGATCACCATAGTATTCATGATTTCAATCGTTGCTGTGGTTGGGTTGACGATGGGTTCCTCAGAAGCGATGAAGGCGGTGTGGATTGAAGATGTGTTAAGTCTGATTCCACCAGTGGCATTTCTGATCGGAACGCGCTATTTCGATCGACCGCCGGACGAACAGTTTCCGTATGGCTACCGCCGAGCAGTGATGATCGCATTTCAAAGCGCGGCGGTTGCGCTCCTCGGTTTCGGTCTTTACATCCTGATCCATTCGGCGAGCACCCTCGTGATGGCGGAGGCGCCGACGATTCAAACCGTTTCTATTTTCGGTCGTCGTGTTTGGCTTGGCTGGTTGATGATCGCAGCGCTCGTCTACAGCGTCATACCGCCTCTCATTCTGGGACGAATGAAACTGCCACTCGCGCGTGAGTTGCACCAGAAAGCGTTACAAACTGATGCAAATATGAACAAGGGCGACTGGCTCGCCGGGCTTGCAGGTGTACTGGGAATCATAGGCGTGGCCTATGGCTACTGGTGGGCCGACGCTGTAGCTGCGATCATAATTTCAGTGGAGATATTGCGAGACGGATTTGCTGATCTGAGGAACAGCGTCGCGCAGTTGATGAATAAGCGGCCAACGGATGTTGAAGGAAAAGAGGACGAGCCTGTTCCGGACAAAGTGCAGCATCAGCTTGAAAAGCTCGAGTGGGTTGACCAGGCGTGGGTGCGTTTG
>Ga0126311_10000329_pt1 | contig 22742 bp, 22 predicted proteins | sample Plot61_FD_92539 | JGI IMG/M metagenome (GOLD analysis project Ga0126311, IMG submission 92539) | Serpentine soil microbial communities from UC McLaughlin Reserve, CA, USA - Plot61 | ecosystem: Environmental > Terrestrial > Soil > Grasslands | place: USA: UC McLaughlin Reserve, Lake County... | reverse complement strand
CTCCTGGCTCTATAAGACCAACTTCTGTCTTTCTATCAAAAGTAAATGGAATTGAAAGCCTTTCATCGGTACTTTTTTTATTTTCTTCTCCTTTTTTTATCTCATTTTGAGCATCAATTTTCTTAATTTGATATTCCCCTTTTATCATTGCTACAACATACATATCATTTATCTTTTTGTTATCGTGTATAGGAACATCTATTCTTAGTTTTACTTCTTTAGGAGTTTCTTTTGTAGTAGATGGATTATTAGTATTGTAAAGTGCATTAGATTCACTAAATTTTTTAAGTGTGTAGAATAGTTTAACTGTATCTTTATCAGTTGAAGTTAAACTAATATTCCCTTCGTCGCAATCATATAATGTAAGATTTGATTTTGTGTTAGCAGTATTTATTTTATCATCTATTACATATCCACATACATAATATTCATCATCAAACATTACCTGAGAAATATCATTACTTTTATTGAATTTTAAATCAACGGTTAAAGAATTATCTTTTAAATTTATTTTGTTTTTACTTTCTTTTAAATCAATATAAATAGTCTGTCCTTCACCATTAAGATAACCAACTAATTTTAATTGATCATGATTTTTAATATCTATATTATTGAGATTTATATTGGTTTTTATAGTAGTTATACCACCACCATCCTTGTTATCTTCTTTTTTATTAGTATTTTCAGCAGAAGGTTGAGCAGTTATGGGAATAATAGTCTGATGATCATCAAATAGTAATAATAGAGATAATACGAGAATAGAAAATAATCCGAATGCTAAACTAAATGTATTAATCCTTATTTCAAAAGTCATATCACAAATATACTTAATTGACAATATAAACTACATATTTAATATCGTTATAGAACTATGTAAATATATTTTAACTATTTTATCCTCTTTCTATCTGTATATCTAAATTGATTCTACTTTTTTTATAAATACATTATTAATAATCCTAATGTGATTATCGTAAATTGTGGAAAATCATTTTTTTGTCAAAAGAGTGTTTATAAAAAATAATAATAATAATAAAAGAAGAAGAAGAAAAATAAGATTTAGGGGAGTTAGATCGATTTTTATCTATAGTCATAATTATAATATTTTTATCTGGTTCTATAAGTGGAGGAATTCCTGAATCTCCTTTTTGAGCAAATGCATTTTCAAAATAACTATTTATACTTATAATCCCTGTTGATAGAAAGCAATAATTGTTATAGTTCAAAAGATTAAATGTATCATCATTAATAAAAAATTATCTTGATATTAAATTACACTTCAAATATACAACACTTAGGAACTATTTTATTAAAAATTTTTATATGAAAGTCTAAAATAATAACAAATTGATGTATACTAAATTATTTTTAGTAATGTCAATAACATTTCTAACCACTACTTTTACTTTATTATCATTCTTCACTGGTTCAGCATTTGCTCAGTTAGAAGAACGAAATGGAATAAATCAAACTATGCAAGATATCAGTAAATCTACTAATCAATCTATACAGAATACTACTCAAGCACTTGCCAATGAGACTGGTGAAGCATTTCCAATTCAAAAAAATGTTACTGACCTTGGAGCCAACATCACTGAAGGAGCAAAAGATCTAGTTGGAAATATAGGAGGAGGAATACAAAATCTAAGTAGTGGTAATCTAAGTCTTATTTTATGAATTAAATATTTTTATTTGAGTTTAATATTAAAAAATAATATTGTTGATGTTAAATTAAAGAACAATCTTTAAACATATATTATATCTAATAATATAAAGTATTTTGACGATACTAATTCGATTTTTTAAATAATATGTTAATGTTATGGAAATGGCTCTACAAGATCCACAGATATCAAAGGTTGTAATATCAGATAGCAAATATGTAGAATTAGAAAAAAGATAGATTCGATAACAAATGGATTATCAAAAACATATCTCTGGATGAGGAATAATATTCAAGATAAACAAGTATAGTCTCAGTAGCAAGAAAAAGAAAATTGAAACAACTGCAGCGGCAACAAATTGTCTTTGACATTCCTACAAAACTTAAACCAAAAAGAAAAAACAACTACAACTATAATATAAATAAAAACAATTCAACAACAACATCAACAAAATAAAAATGAATCAAAAGTTATTTTTCAAAAAATCTTAATCTTTCTATTTCTTTATCAGTTAATTTGTTTGATTTTTATTTTCTTCAAATATATCATAGAATAAAATAGAAATATTATATAAAAAGGAAATTTAGTTATGTTCTTGAACAAGGGATAATTGCATATTGATATCCTGAAGGTAATCTATCAAGAAAATTCTCTGGTTCTTAAAGTCACTAACTGTAAAACTTGGAGGTAATTGTATTAATATTGATCCTATCTTTTTTTATTGAGTAGAGAAATTTATCAAGAAATTGTTCAAGTGATGATTATGTTCCTTTATTTACATTAAGTCTTTAGACATGAGCTACTTTTTCAGGTACTTTTATAGAAAATTCAAAGTTGTTAGAAGTAGCTTTATCCATTCCAATGAAAGTCTGTTTTAGTCATTATATTTTGTAAAATTTTTCATAAAATGTAGAATCCATTTCTATTGTATTAAAAACTGAGAACAATAGGAAAGACGTTTTGTTTGACTATTGGGATAAAAGACTTTGGTCCATCCTCCTTTTTCTGGAAGATCTGCATAACTCCATCCTGAACAACCAATTAGGACTTCATATATACACTATCAATTCCATAATTAAATAAATATGGATAGAATTAATTATTTTTTTATTTATATTCAACATTTTTTATATTGTTTTAAATTTAGGATGTAGTGTAGTTAAATCTCGATCTTCACGTCTGACTCCTGGATCAATTTTCCTATACTAAATATGTTTAAGCTTTTCTTCTATACATCTATATAATTTAATAAAAAATTCTTATTATATTATCACATTATTTTCAAATTAAATTTAAATTAATACTTTCATAATGCGGATAAAATTTTTATTAGTGTGACCAATTTATTTAAAATTAATCAATTTAATCCACAATGTATAATGTAATATAAAATATGTTAAATAAAACATTAAATCAACCAACTATAAAGAAACCACCTATAACACCATCTAAGCCAAAATCACCATTAGAAAGAGGAGGTAGAGAATATTGATTCCTATAAATGAAGAAACACTGATCTCTGCTATTGAAAAAGTTAGCAAGAATGTAGTCAATATTGCAAGTGTAAGAATGATAACTGATCATCTCTTACGTATATTTCCAATTGAGGGTGTAGGATCAGGTATCATAATTGATAAACAAGGTCATATTTTAACAAATTATCATGTAGTAGACCATGCCAGAAGATTAAAAGTTACCCTTTATGATGGTAAAACATTTAATGCTAAAGTGATAGGAACAGATAAACTCACTGATCTTGCAGTTTTGAAAATTGAATATGATTCTAATAATTTCAATAATACTAATAATACATTAGAAACAATTCCCTCTACTAATTTAGGAGATTCTGATAGTCTAAGAGTTGGCCAAATAGTTATAGCTGTAGGTAATCCGTTTGGTTTAACTGGAGGACCTACCGTTACTACTGGAATTATTAGTTCGTTAAACAGAAATATTGAATTTGAAGATGGAGTATTAGAATTGGTTCAAACTGATGCTGCAATTAATCCTGGGAATTCTGGTGGGCCCCTTGTAAATACCAATGGAGAGATAGTTGCAATTAATACAGCTAAAATACCTTATGCCCATGGAATAGGATTTGCTGTTCCTGTTAATACAGCAAAAACAATATTACAAGAACTAATAAAATACGGTAAAGCTAATCGTCCATGGTTAGGTATTTCTACAATCAAGATAACTGCTCCAATAGCAAGATATTATCGATTACCAACTAATGAAGGTGCATTAGTTGTAAAGGTAGAAGAATATAGCCCAGCAGCAGATGCAGGAATTAGGCCAGGAGATATTATTGAAGAGATTGATGAAACAAGAATAGAAGAAGTAATAGATCTTTCTTCTCGTATCAAAAAGAAAAAGGTAAATGAACAAACCTGGTTATCTGTAAATAGATATGGGAGAAGGTTTAATATTTCGGCTATATTGGAGAATCAACCATAATCCTTTTTTTATTATTAGTATTGCTCTTGTAAGATTAGGATATTATATCTATAAGATTAGATATAAATAACAATAATTACAAAAAATCAGTAATTAAATGATTTCTACTATTTTTAATTAATTTTTTAATTTCTTTTGTATAAGTTTTTTCTGAAGGTAGCCTCGAAAAATTACAAAATTGATTTAAAAAATCTATTTCTTCCTTTAACAAAAAATCAGTATCTAAATCTTCCTCAACTCTGAAAAGATAGTTATATACTAATTTTTGATTAATTTGTTCTAATATTATAAGACTTTGATATATTCTAGCTATGTCTGAAATTTTGTTAGTTATATTGTTGTTTATTAGCAATTTAATAAAACTTCTCTTTGGGATATTGAATATGCCATTCATTATGCATCTATTAAATATAGATAATACCTCAAAATAGTCTTCATTTCCACTATATCCTATTATTGTTGTTGGAAGAAGTTTTAATATTTGCAAATTTCTCTTTATAACATATTTTTTGTCTATTACCAAATAAGATCTACCAAAGGTAATAATGGCATTTAATATTTGATTAGGAAGTCTTTCATCAAGTATGTCATTATCGGATTTTATCTCTACTGGTATAAAGGTTATATTTTCAATTTTACATTTCTCATTCTTTGAAAATTCAGTAAATTGCTGTGTTCTCATACGAATATTCTGCCGTATATCATAATCTAAATCAAAATATTCATGTTTTATTTGTGGAGATGAATAACAAGTTTCTTTTTTTGTACTTTTTTTATTAATTAAAGCAATTACTAAATCAAAATTACGAAAATATCCTTCTTCCTTTATCTTAATCTCATAAGTCTGAGAATTTGAAAAGGGTAGAAGATGATTGTTATTGATATGACCATTTTTAATTGAACTCTTAAATAAATTTTTTAGTTCCAATTGATTCATAGTTATCAAACAATACTATTATCTAAATAATAATAATCTATCAATCATAATTTGATTAAGTATTTATCATTTCCTGATGTATTTGATATAGTGTATGGACATAAATAAAATTAATTACAGTAAAAATTGATTAACACTATCTATTCTCCTAATAATGATTAGTTATTGTAGTATATAACTACTTATCCATTACCTTTGATGTTATTCTTTGTTAGTCTAGTGCATAATTGATAAATATTTACTATAATACTTATTTTATTTACAAGAGTACTATAACCTATATAAAGATTAATAATTATAATAGAATAGAATGGTATCGTTAGAAACTGGAATTGCATTAATAATAATTGGAATAATTTTGATATTTTTAAATCGAATTCTTCCTTCACTTCCCGCACGATTAATGTATATCGTAGGCTCTATTGTTTTAGTGATAGGTATAATTTTGATTATACTATATCTGGTTGGAATGGTGGTATAATTATAATTAATAGAAAAATTAATTATAATTTTATGTCTTTTTTAGTTACCACTACTTATTAATATAAATTAAGAGGACATAATATATGATTTTAAAGAAATATAATTTAAAAGATAATTCTAATTACGGATCTAAATTTATTCACTTTTCATAGTATTTGAAGTTTGAGTAAAATAGACTTCTTTAACAATAGTTCTTATTTACATATATATAATAAACTCTAATATGTTTTTATTTTATTTTTTATTTAAATATATTACTTAATAAAGATAAATGATCCTATGTTTTCAATAATTGTTTAATTATATAATAAACTTTTGTTAATGCAATTAAAAATAAACAGCTTCAAAAACTCATTTACATTTATATTATACAATGATAAGTTATTCATAAGTTATAAACCTATAAATTTATTTTTTCCCCATTCAGTTAAACGAATTCTTCCTTCTTCAATTTTTCCAATAAATTCTATATCAGATTCTTGTTTATTGGAAATTTCTTTTATTTCTTTTTCAATATGTGAATAATCATATGAATATAATACTGCTTCCCAAATTTCTTTAATTGTGAAAATATTAGTTTTATTATTCATAACAGCGTCTTTATCTCTAAAATACAATTCTCTTGTAAAGCTATCTAGAATAGTTTTTCTTTCATCTTCTGAATAAATAGCATTCAATTTAATAAAATGAATATAAAATACTAAATTAACTTTTGCATGTTGATGGCTTTAGTATTTTTTACAAATAGTGATATATGTGTGATTCCACGAATGATAACTATGATAATTTAATTATGCATCTTTGATTATATTTGCATCTCTTTAGTGCCATAATTTTTCTTTCACAATTTTATTTATAATAACAATTTATTATTTAAATTTTAGTTGATTATATAAATATACGATTTAGTATTTAAAGACTTATTAACGAATGTTTGTTATTATTATCTTTTATCAATTTAATTTTTTATATATATTATTGATATTTGAAAAAGTAACATAACTTTATTTTACAATTTATTCCTATCTATAACTGGAAGTTTTCTTTTAGATTTTAGAAATCTGTTTTATCATTAGACAATACATTTTTAAATTACTTTATTTTATATAATTTAAGGAAGGATTAGATTTAGGTAAAAGAAAAGTTTTGAACGAGGCTGAACTAAAAGAGCTTGTTATGCCTCATGAAGGAGAAATGTTTGGTAGAGTTATAAAGTTAGTAGGAGGCGATAATGTTATTGTAAAGTGTACTGATGGTAAAGTACGTACATGTCGTATTCGAGGTAAGATCAAAAGACGGATGTGGATAAGGGACAATGATCTAGTACTCCTTGCACCTTGGGATTTTCAATCTGAGAAAGCAGATATTGTTTGGAGATATATAGCGGCTCATGCTGATAAGTTAGAACAACAAGGTCATTTACAAGGTTTAAATAAATAAAAATTAATTTTAAGGTAGTTTAATTTTTACTATTATACTTTAAGTTGTCTGATGTGATATAATAGATAAAAATTTTAGAATAATTTTTTGTCATATTCTTACATGTATGTTATTTCTTTTTAAAAATTGTTTTACATTATTAATAGTTGACTTCTCATAATGAAATATAGATGCTGCTAAAGCTGCATCTATATTTGTTTTTTGAAAAACTTCAACCATATGTATTGGTTTCCCACATCCACCTGAGGCTATGACTGGAATATTTACCTCTCTACAAATAGCTTTGTTTAATTCTAAGTCATATCCTTCTTCAGTCCCATCCGCATCAATACTTGTTAAAAGAATTTCACCTGCTCCAAGTTCCTCTACCTTTCTGGCCCACTCTATTGCATCCATGTTTGTTCTTTCTTTTCCTCCATATATCATGACTTCAAACCAATAAGGATTGTTTTGGTTTCTTTTATGCTCTTTGTTATCTTTTAAAATTTTTCTATAATCATCATAAGAATAATTTTTTTTAACATCTATTGCTACTACTATACATTGTTTTCCAAAAATAGACATTAATTCTGTAATTAATTTTGGATTTTTTACAGCAGATGTATTAATTGAAACTTTATCAGCTCCGCTTAGCAAAATATCTCTAGCATCTTCTAATTTTTTGATACCACCACCTACAGTAAAAGGAATATCTATAACTTTAGCAACATTGCGTACTACATTTTTAATAATGTCCCGTTTTTGCTCTGAAGCTGTTATATCGAGAAAAACAAGTTCATCTGCTCCTTGCTGACTATATTTTTTTGCAAATTCAACTGGCTCCCCTGCATCTTTCACTTCTTTAAAATTAATACCTTTAACTACTCTACCATTGTTTACATCAAGACACGGAATAATTCTTTTTGCTAAGGTCATTTTTAAATTACTGCCATTGCCTTTTTTACATCTATTTTTCCGTCATAAATAGACTTACCTAATATGACAGCAGAACAACCAATGTTTTTGACTCTAATTATGTCTTCAATACTGGATATTCCACCACTTGCAATTATTTTTGCTCCATTTACGTTTGAAGCATAGGAAAGCGTATCTAAATCTGGGCCATTGAAAGTTCCATCTCTATCGACTGTTGTGAGTAAAAATTCTTTAATTCCTTTGGCCATAAAAAATTTTATAGCTTCAATTACCCTGAATCCAGATGGTTGCCTCCATCCATTTATCATGACAATGCCTTTATTTTGATCTATTGAAATTACTATTTTTTCTACTTTATCCTTTGATAATTGTTGTAATACTTGTGGATTTTTGTATGCCAATGTTCCTATAACAATTTTTTCTGCTTTTCTTTCAAACATTTTGTTAATGGCATCAATAGATCTTATTCCTCCAGCTACCTGTACTGGAATTTTTATTGAATCTATTATTTTTAAAATAATTTCTGTGTTATTTTGATTATTATTCCAGCCAGTAGTCAAGGTAGCATCAAGATCTACCACATGAATTATATCTGCACCTTGAGTTTCCAATTTTTCTGCAATTTCTATAGGATTATCACTATAAACAATTTTATTTTGAAGTTCTCCTTTAACTAATCTCACTACTTGTCCTTCTAGTATATCAATTGCAGGTATTATATTCAATATTTACCACCACATACTCTCAAGAAATTCTTTATTATTTTTGCTCCATTTATACCTGATTTTTCAGGATGAAATTGTGTTCCAAAAAGATTGTTTTTCTCCACAACTACTGGCATATTGCCTCCATATTGGGAATTAGCAACTATTACTTTTTTATCTTTTGGAACAATATGATATGAATGAACAAAATAGACCCAACATCCATCTTTTAATCCATGAAGAATTTTACACTTTTTTTCTGCAATTTCTATATTATTCCATCCCATATGTGGGATTTTTACCTTTTTTCTTGGAAGCATAATTACTTTTCCATTTAAAATTTTTAAACCTTCTAACTTTCCCTCTTCGCTATTATTAAATAACATTTCCATTCCTAAACAAATACACAATACAGGAAAATCTTTTTCAACTAAATTATCAAAATCATTTCTATATGGTTCTATCGATTGAATAGCCGGATCAAAGTTACCTACTCCAGGAAGAATTAATCCATCATATCTATTAATACTTTTTAAAGATTTGATTATTGAAACTTTTTCTGCGCCATTTCTCTCTAACGAACATTTTAAACTATATATATTACCTGCACCATAATCAAAAATTGCAATATTATTCAATATTACATCACCCCTTTTGTACTTGGAATATCATTTCTTTGATAATCTATACCTGAAGCCATCCTAAACGATATTGCAAATGATTTTACCGCTGCCTCTATTTTATGATGATCATTTTCGCCATATTGAATATTAATATGAGTACATGCATTAAGATTTTGTAATAAACTTTCTATAAAATGTTCCAAATCCTCTCTTGCAATTCCTTCTATTTCCTCTCTTGTTAATCCTAAATTTACTTTATGAAATTGTCTTTTGATTAAATCAATTGCTGAGATTGCCATTACTTCATCCATTGGAATTATTGCATATCCATATCTTCTAATTTGTGTTCGATTTGATAGTGCCTCATTTAGTGTCTGAGATAGAGTTATAGCAACATCTTCAATTAAATGATGAGAGATATTATCATTTGATTTTGCCTCTAAATAAATATCTATCATACTATGCTTTCCAAAAGCTGAAATTAAGTGATCTATAAATGGAATTCCAGTTTTAATTTCAGCGTTCCCAGAACCATCAATATTAACGCTCACTCTTACATTGGTTTCTTTTGTAAATCTTTCTTTGATTAACATTCTTTTTTGAGATTTATCCAAGTTTAGAGGTTCGGAATTCAACTAACAATATTTGTATAATACTTTATTTAATATATGTGGTAAATTATTTACACTTTTAATTATTATATCTGCTTTTTTCTCCATAAAATCATTGATTAACTCACGTGGATTACTACTACAGCCATATATTCCACAAAAAACAATATTAGTTTTTGTTTTGTTAAATTTTTTTTGATTTAATTCTTCTTCTGCTCTTCTAGCCATTATTAAATCTTCAACAGAGTCTCCACAATAGAGAATATCATTTTTTGTATTAATTTTGTTTATTGCTTTTTTTAATCCATATGGATTTGGTTTAGCGTATGTTCTATCCTCGTCTTCAAGAAATACACTATTCTTCTCGTTTAACAAATAAAATTTATTATCTAGTGCATAGGCTGCTGCAATCTTACTTCTTCCTGAAACCATGGCAATCTTATCATTAAATCTTTCTTTTATCTTCCTTATTGTATTATCTGTAATAACTATTCTATCATTTTCGATGAATGGTTTTCCAAAATAATATTTTGATTTAATTCCATATCTTTTTAAAAATAATTCTTGTCCATAAAAAAATTCATCAAATACAGTATAAACTATGCTATCTCCAATTTTTCCTGGATAATTCAAATAATCAAGAATTTTATGAATATTAATTGAATTATTAGAAGAGGTTTTATTCGATATTAATTTTGTAATATATTTTTCAACCGAACCTATTCCTGTTTCATCAGCATGTTCTGCTACATCAATCAAAAAATTTTCAAGATTAGAATTTTCAAGTTCTGGATGTGATAATAATGCCAAGCTAATTGCATAACTTGTATCAATGTCATTGTTAAAACCTCCAGTCTGTCTAAATTTCAAAATTAGTTTATCTGTAACTAAATCTTTTAAATTGTCTTTTTTAATCATACTTCCAACGACAAATTGAATTGTCTTTTTTATTGCCTTATTATAAGATTTTGTTACATCAATTAAAACACCATCAATATCAAAAATAATACCGCCAATATTGATGTATTTTTTCATTGTAAAAATAAAAATATTATTATTATTATTATTATTTATCTTTTGATACATTATAATACCTTAGATAAAGAACTTAAAAATTTATTATTCATCATTTTTGTACCAATAGTTACCCTAATATGACCTCCTTTTCTATCTTTTATCATTCCTATTGTTTTAACTGATATTTCATCTTTTTTTAATTGAGTTAAAATACGTTCATATTTATCGATGTCAGAAATTTGAAAAAAAATAAAATTAGAATCAGTTTGAAAAACATTTATTTCATTATTTGTTTTGTTTAAATAGTCTATTATTCTTTTACGTTCTTTTTTAATAATTTTAATAGTTTTCTCTATATATTTAGAATTCTTTAATATTTCGCTTCCTATATTCAAAGAAATATTATTTATTGCATAAGGATATTGTATAATATTCTTAAATATAGATGAAAAATTTTCGTTAGCAATACAATAACCCAATCTTGCTCCTGCTAATCCAAATGCTTTAGATAATGTTCTTAATATTATAATATTCTGACTTTTGATTGTTTCAGAAAAAAAAGAGTAATTAGCAAAATCTATATAAGCTTCATCTAAAATTATTAAATTATCATCAAGATTTTTAAATATATCCATTAATAATTCCTTATCAAATTGATTGCCTGTAGGATTATTTGGTGAACAAATATATACTATATCAGATTTTTTTGCACTTTGAATAAATTTTTTTTTATTAATGGAATTATCTTGTAAAAGAGGTATTTTGTCTATTTCCATAGAATATAATTGGCATCTATCAATGAAATAAGAAAAAGTAGGAGTAAAGGTAGTTACTCTTTTTTCTTTTCCAAAGGCTGATAAGATTAAATCTATTATTTGATCTGAACCATTTCCAATAGATAGATTTTTTTTATCTATTTTAGTATATTTTGAAAGTTGTAAATAAAAATTATCAAGTTGTTGTAAGGGATATTTTCGTAAATCCTCTCTTTGTACAGCTTTAATTGCTATTTTTTTAATAAAATCTTTTTTTAAAACAAGATTTTCATTTGCATCAAGTTTTAATCCTTTAATTTTTACTGGTTTTATATAACAATTTAGTTTTCCTATTTCAATTAATTTTGATTCAAACCATTTGTCCATATATTACGTATCATCTTCTATTTTTGATTTTAGCTGTCTCTTACTCTTTCTTTAACAGCTTTATAATGATTAATTAATCCTTCTTCTTGAGTTATTATCTTGATAAAAGGTTCAATTTCCTCAATCTCTTTTTTTGAACTTTTCACTATATTTGAAATTCGAACAAAATCCAATATTGATAAAGATGTTCTCGATTTACCAAATCCCATAGTAGGAAGAACATGATTTGATCCTAGACAATAATCACTCGCAGCAGATGGAGTATTTTCTCCAAGTAAAACAAGTCCTGCAGATGTAATTTTTTTAACTATTTTAAATTCATTCTTAGCCATAATTTGTAAATGTTCTGGAGCTATTTCATTAACAAATTCTATTGCTGAATCTTCATTTTCAGATATCGCAATAAATCCATTTCCATGTAAACTATTTGTAACTATTTCCTGACGTGAGATGTTTTTTGCTAAAATGCTATTAATTTCTTCTTCAACTTTGTTTGCAAATTCATGTGAATTAGTTACTAGTCCACACAATGTATCTTTACTATGTTCTGATTGAGAAATTAAGTCTAAAGCAACATATTTTGCATTAGATTTATCGTCTGCATAAATTACTAATTCAGTAGGACCTGCTAACATATCTATTGATACTATATTCGAAACTAATAATTTTGCAATTGTTACATATATTCCACCTGGGCCTACAATCTTGTCTACTCTTTTGATACTGTCAGTTCCAAATGCCAATCCTGCAATGCCTTGTGCTCCTCCAACTTTGTATATCTCATTAACTCCACAAATATCAGCAGAAACTAAAGTAAGGGGGTCTATTTTTCCATCTGTCTTAGTTGGTGATATTGCTACTATTCTTTTAACTCCTGCTAATTTTGCAGGAGTTACACACATTATTAGTGTACTTGGATATCTGGCAGATCCTCCTGGGACATAACAACCAATGCTAGAAATAGGTTGAATAGTGCGTTGTATGTTTTCACTTTGTGGATATAAATATGATATTTCTTTAAGATGTTCTAAAAGAATAGTCTCATTTTTTATCAATCTATCTCTAATAAGTTTAATAGTTTTAATATGATCATCAGAAATACAATTGTATGCTTCTTCTATTTCTTCATTATTAACCTTAAATGAATCGAGTTCTACTTTATCATATTTAGAAGTATATTTTTTTATAGCATTATCACCATACTTTCGAACATTTTCTATAATTTCTCCTGTTTTTTTAATTGCATCTTCAGAGAAATTACTAGATATGTTATAACGTACACTATCTACATCTAATTTAGCATTTTTAATTGTTATTCTCTTCAATTATTCTTCTTTATCTAAGTTGATTTCTTCTAATGGTAATATTTGTCTTGGTTCTGATACTACTAATCCCTGTGCTAATTTTCTCATAATTGGAACAATTTTTATAAATTCGTTTTTATCTATTATGGTATTTACTCCATACCATCCTTCTTCGCTTAAATTGCTAACTGTAGGTCTCTTTAATGCTGGTAAAGTAGAAAGTAATTTATCTAAATTTTCTTTTTTAACATTAACAAAAATATGCAGCTTTTTACGTGCTTCTACAACTCCTTTTAATAATGCAATCATGTCTGCTATCTTTTCTCTCTTTTTATTATCTTTGAGAGAATTTTTATTTACAATTAGAACAGACGTAGATTCCATAATTGTATCAATAATTTTTAAATTATTCTGAGCTAGAGTTGTTCCAGTTTCAGTAATATCACATATAGCATCTACATCTTCAGGTGGCTTAGCTTCTGTAGCCCCAAAAGAGAGAAAAATTTGAACATTTTTATTTTCACCAATCCTAAACCAAGGAGTAATAATCATAGGATTGCTATTTCTATAATATTTTTGGTAGGCAGCTTTAGATTTTATATGATTTGCTGTAGTCGTAAGATATTCTGCAGATATTCTTAATGGTTTATCATTTTTTACATGTTCTATAATCATTTCATCTAAATTGTTAAATTGGAAACTTTCCGGTATGGCTATTACTTGTTTAACTCTACCATATTCTAAATCAAGCAATATTTTTACATCTGCATTTGCTTCTCTAATCCAATCTCTCCCCGTAATTCCAACATCATATAATCCCTCTTGTACATAAGTAGGAATTTCTTGTGGCCTCAGAAGTTTAACTTCGATATCTGGATCACTTAGCTTAATCCTATAAGTTCGTGCTCTACCACTTACTTTTTGCCATGCTTCTTCGAGAATCTTAAATGTTGCTTCTTCAATGGTTCCCTTAGGCACAGCAAATTTTACTATATGAGCCATAACTATAACAAAAAATTTTTCTTCCTATCTGATATATATCTACTTGTTACTAATTCTCATTTTTATTAATTAATTCGATTATTTCTTTGGCCTTGTTTACAGTAACATTATTTTCTTGGACAAGTTTGCTTGCAATGATATTGATTTGTTCATCATCTGTTGCTCCTGCAGTTATGGCTATGTTTCTTGCATGTAATTTCATATGTCCTTTCTGAATTCCTTCATCTGCTAAAGCACGAATCGCAGCAAAATTTTGAGCGAGACCTACTGCTACCATTATTAAAGCAAGCTCTTTGGCTTTCTTTATCTTCAATATTTTCAAAGATATTTTTACATATGGATGTACTGAGGTTATTCCGCCTACTATTCCTATAGCCAATGGAATCTCAATTTCTCCAACTAAATCTCCTTCTTTTGATTTATACCATTTAGTCAAAGATCTATATTTTCCATCTTTAGAAGCATATGCATGTGCAGATGCTTCTATAGCTCTAACATCTTGCCCTGTTGCCATAGCTACTCCATCAATTCCATTCATTAAACCTTTGTTATGTGTAACAGCTCTATATATATCAGAATATGCAAATGCAAATGCATATAAAATTCGTTCTACTCCTTTTGAGCCACCAATCATTTCTTTTGGAAAAATAGCTTTACATCTAGCCATTCTTTTTGTTGAATAATTTGACAAAATTTTTAAAATAACTGTACATTTAGTTATTTTTTCTAATTCTGGAGCAATTAATTCACACATTGTATTAATTACATTTGCTCCCATTGCATCTTTTGTATCTATAATTAATTCTATTATTATCATATAACCAATTTTATTAATGCTTTCATCAGAGATTTCCCTTATTTGTAAATCAATAGCATGTACAGATCTACTTTTTGAATTTGCTATTTCCAGTAATTTTTCTTTATTATTTAATATTATTTTTTTTATTCTTTCTCTTTCTTCCTTATCAAGAAATTTATCTTTATCATTCCTTTTATCTCTTGAAATTAATTGGATTTGCCCAATCATGATGGAATTATCTGCTTCAGCTAAAAAACCTCCTTTTATACCTGCAATTTTGGCGGCTTTACTTGCAGCAGCAATAACAGATGGTTCTTCTATAGCCATTGGAATTAAATATTTTCTTCTATTTATAATAAAATTAGTAGCAATTCCTAATGGAATAGGTACAAATCCAATTGCATTTTCAATCATATTGTTAACTTTATTAAATTCAAAATTCTTTGGAAAGTCTTGAAATATTTTTAAATCTTGATCGGTAAGGTGAGCATCTTTTTTCAAAAATTCCAAACGTTCATGATGATCTAACTCATAAAATTTTTTGACATTTTTATCATTTTTCTTATTGTTATTTTTGTCCACATAAGATTATGGTTTAAGTATTTTTAAAATTTTATCATCATTAGCTTGAATAATTCCTCTTCCATCGGTATTGCTAGTTAGTACGTATAATGTACCATCATTAGATTCAACAATATCTCTAAGTCGACCATAGCCTACTAATATGTTATTTTGTTCTCCTGATTCTATGTCTATTTGTCTTAAATGAGAACCTTTAAGAGTTGTTACAATTAGATCATTTTTATAGCCTAGTTTATCTGATGAACCAAATGTTATACCAGAAGGGGCAACTGCAGGATTAAAACAAACAATAGCTTTTTCAGAAGTATTTGTTCCTTTACATTCTTCCATTGGCCATCCATAATTCTTTCCTGGGATGATTAAATTAATTTCATCAAATCCTGATGAGCCATGTTCTGATGAATACATTTGTTTTGTTTCAGGATGCCATGCAATTCCCTGAACATTTCTGTGTCCATATGAATAAATAGGAGAGTCTTTAAATGGATTATCAGAAGGAATAGATCCATCTGAATTTACTCTTAATATTTTACCTGCAAGTGAAGAGATGTTTTGTGCTAAATTAGGATCAGAAGCATCGCCTGTGGCAATATATAGCTTGTTATCCGGCCCAAAGTTTATTCTTCCTCCATTGTTATATAGTGACCCTGGAATAGAATCAATTATTATATTAGATTCAATAATTTTGTTATCTTTTTCTTTCAAAATTAAAACTTTATTATAAATTTTGTTATCTTTCACGTAACTGTGATAAATGTACATTAAATGATTTTCTGTAAAATTAGGATGAAGAGTAATTCCTAATAATCCTAAACCTCCATTTTGTGCAACTCTAATATAAGCTAGTGGTTCATCAATAAGAATTCCTTTTGCATCAATTACCCTGATCTTTCCATCACGTTCAGTAAAAAATATTCTATTATCTTTTGCAATATCTATTGCCCAAGGTGTTGATAGATTTTCTGCAATTATCTCAATACCTTTTTTTGGATTTGTTGTGTTATTCAAGAATGAAGGCTCTGGGATAGGAACAGTAGTATCTAAAGGAGATATAAAAATAGTAGCGATTGCACTTGCAACAACCAATATAGCTACTACTACAAATCTTTTATCCATTTTAATGCGAATTTAATTGTTAAAGTCTAATAAATTTTATATCTAGTTCTAAAATGAGTAGAATTCTTTTATTTTAACATATAAGCGCAGATGAGGAGATTCGAACTCCTGATCGCCCGAAGGCGAATCGGCTTGCTCTTAACCTTGAAGATTACTCAAGGCCGACGCATTATTGTGTTCTGAATAGAAGACCACTCTGCCACATCTGCACAAAAGATAAGTTGAATAGCCTACTATTATATTTTAATAATTCTAATATATATTCATAATATATAACTATTGAGTTAGCTGATTTGCAAGGCATTTTTGAATTATAATACTAATACAATGGTTTTTATAGAAATCATTATTAAAATTTAGTTTATTAATGTATTGTAAATATTATAATTTATTATTATAAAAATGGTTTAATCTGCCAAATTTTTTATTAAAAGCAGTTTAATGTGTATAACGATACATAACAATGGTAAATAATATTAATAAATTTTACCAAAAACACTTATTTAATATTCTTAATCAGATAAAATAGTTGAGATTGATTCCTATTAATAGACCTTGGATAGATGATGAGGAGAAACAAGAAGTTATTAAAGTACTTGATGAAAATGCTCTCACTAGTGCTGCTCGAAATGGAGGTAAAAGAGTTCAAGAATTTGAATCATCATTACAAACTTTTTTAAATGTTAAACATGCGATCTCTGTTAATTCTGGTACTGCTGCTTTGCATGCAGCATTACTTGCACTTGATATTAAGACTGGAGATGAAGTATTACTTCCTTCTTTTACTTTCGTAGCAACTGCTAATTCTGTAATTGCATCTGGTGCTAAACCAGTATTTGTAGATATTAATACTAAAGATTATACTATCGATCTTCACGATTTAAAGAGAAAACTTTCTAAAAAAAGTAAAGTTATAATACCTGTTCATCTATACGGTCATCCTTCAGATCTCTGTGAACTAAATGAAATTGCAAATCAGTATTCTCTTTATATTGTTGAAGATGCTTGTCAATCATTAGGATCAATTTATAAAAATAAACAAACAGGAACTTTTGGAACAATGGGATGTTTTAGTATGTATGCTAGCAAAGTTCTGACAGCCGGTGAAGGTGGAGCTATTGTAACAAATGATGACAAACTAGCAGACACATTAAAGATGATCAGAAATCATGGCATGGTTGAAGGATATGATACACAGATTTTAGGACTTAACTATAGACTTCCTGAATTAAGTGCTGCAATAGCTAAAATACAAATGAAAAAATTAAAAACAATTTTGAATCTTAGAAGACGGAATTCTTTATTATTATCCAATTTGCTAGAAACAATTATTTCAAAATATAAGATTAAAATTCCTGAAGAAGATCAAATAAAAAAATTTAATTGGTATCTCTATACACTAGCATTTAACAATTTCAATAATATAACTTTGCGGGATTATATTAAGAAAAAATTAATAGAAAATGGAATAGGAGTAGCTGTTTATTATGACCCTCCTGTCCATAAAACTCCTTTTTATCAGAAATTTTCAATGAATAATGATTTACAAAATACTAATTGGTCAAGCAAACATGTTTTATCTTTACCAGTTCATCCTGGGGTGACTGAAATGGATATACAAAACATGGTAAATGTACTTGAGAGGGAATTACAAAATATATTATAAATACTTAAAAGATTTATAATTTTTTTTAAATAATACTATTAAATTAATTTTTTATTACTCTAGGACAAACTTTTTTATAATACTATGTGGTGACTTAGCAACAGGAATGGCGTTAGATACGGGTGATACTGCATGGATGATAGTCGCAACAGGACTTGTCATGTTGATGACACCTGGTTTGGGATTCTTTGAAGCTGGCTTAATCCGATTCAAGAATGGACTCTCAGCAATAATGCACACGTTTTCCGGGTTGGCAATTCTTTCCACCCTGTGGTTTATTGTTGGTTTTACTTTGGTCTTTGGACCTACTCAAGGCGGGATAATAGGAGGATTAGATCATATATTCTACAATGGGGTAGGAATACATGAAGGATTTGGAATAAATGTTACATTTCCTGGAGTGACTTTTGCAACATATCAGATGATGTTCGCTGTTATTACTCCTCTATTGATTTCTGGTGCATTTGCAGAGAGACTGAAATATAGTTCATTTTTCATATTCGCTATAGCTTGGAGCTTGTTCGTTTACTTCCCATTGGCCCATTGGATCTGGGGAGGCGGATGGTTAGCACAGCTTGGAGTATGGGACTTTGCCGGTGGTATAGTAATACATACTAGTGCAGGTATGGCATCTCTAGCTGCTGGACTAATACTTGGAAGGAGAAAGAATTTTGGACCACAGATAATGATACCGCACAACTTACCATTAGCCGTAATAGGAGCTACTATGCTATGGTTGGGATGGTTTGGATTTAATGCTGGTAGTGCATTAGCTGCTAATGGTGTTGCAGGAAATGCTCTTTTGACATCGCAAATAGGTGCTGCAACATGTACGATGGTATGGCTATTTCTATCATGGAAACGTTCGGGAAAACCTTCTGTAGCAGCTGTCATAAATGGTGCAATCGCTGGACTTGCTGGAATTACTCCTACTGCTGGTTACATTACTGGACAAGATGCTTTCGTTTTGGGTATCATTCTAGGGTTTGGTTCATACTATGGTATAGTCTTGTTTAAAGAAAAATTAAAGATAGACGATGCATTAGATGTTAGTTCTGTTCACGGTGTAACAGGTATATTAGGTGCTTTAGCAATAGGAGTAGCTGCTAGTCCTCTGGTAATGGAGAATGGACCTGTAGGGCTACTACATGGAAACCCAGCACAACTTGGTATACAAGCATTTGGAATTGCCGTAGCTGCAGCCTTTGCATTCGGTGTATCGGCCGCAATTTTCAAGATTATAGACAAGACTATTGGCCTAAGAGTATCAGATGAAGAAGAAGAAGCAGGCTTGGATATAACCCAGCATGCAGAAAAATCATTCAATGACTAGTCCAAAACTTTTTTATTTTTCTTTTTTTTTAATTCACATATAAATAAAAAAATAACATTATTCTATAAGAGTAATTCAATTACTTTAAGTTTTAAAATTACATAAAATCTATTTTTATTTCACATATCATTTATATAATATATGTTCATGGATAAAATAGATATAAATGCCAATAGATCCAGACTTTCCAAAAAATCACCAAGTGATCGGTAAAATCCAACTTTCTGATGATGAACATTTTCACTTTAGATGGGGACCAGGTAAACAAGGCGAAGCATCCGAAAATGAAGAAGTAAAAGCAGCATATTCCGCAAGAGGCGAAGAACAAGTGCCACTAGGTGTAAGTGGTACCATGGTAGCCGTTGATTGGGACTCTTGTGTAGCAGACGGTGCCTGTATTGAAGCTTGTCCAGTTCAAGTATTTCAATGGTATAGAACAGAAAAAGATCTTCCTGCCAAAGATGCGCATACAGAAATATATGAAGGAACTGGCTCTGCAGTAAAGGAAGAGCGAAAAGACTATACAGATAAAGCAGATCCTATAAGAGAACATGATTGTATCTGGTGTATGGCTTGCGTTTCAGTTTGTCCACCCCAAGCAATTAAAGTAGATCAAGCCTCATTAGAATTCCATGAAAAAGAATCAGGAACATTCAATGAAGCACTTTCAAAAAGCGGCGCTCCACCACCACATGCTCACTAAATCTCTTTTTTTTTATTTTAATTGCAATAAATTATACTAGTTTCTTCTTTAAAGAGTCATTTTAGTTTATATACTTTTTAGTATGAACTGATAAATAATTGGTTAATAATCTATTACATAAAGTATTATCTTAAGTGACAATAATATGGTTGTAGTAACTGATTCCTATATGGGAATATTTACGCCAGTAGATATCGATTCTAGAATAACACAATTTCTTGAAAAAAAAATCGAATTTCCTTTTATTAAAAAAGATGAGATTATAGGAATATTTTATTTATTTGGAAAAAATAATAAAGTAATTAATGATTTAGAAATTTTATCTGTTAAAGATATAGCAAAAAGGACTATGGAACAACGAGCTAGAAATATCAAGATCTTTCATGAATTTGAAAAAAATAAACTTGATTCTGATTTTATCAGAGAAGAGTATAACAAGAGGATATTACAAATAAGTATAGAAGAACAAGCCTCCTCCTCCTCCTCCTCTAAACATCTTGGTTATAGAATAACACGAGATCCAACAATTCTTTCCAGCTGTTTTGAACAGCATATTGCATATTATAGACAAGATTATTTTTTTGAACTATTTAAACAACCCCTAAAAAAAACTGAACTTCCATCTAGTCTAATTAACAAGCTTGAACAAAGAATGCTTATGCTATGTTATAATGTGTCTGATTCTTCAAACCTACCAGATGACAATACCATTCGTCCATTTTTTCAATGGTTAAATGAATATGATAAATAAAAACTTAATTATTCTACTAATCTTTATTTCTTTTATATCATACAATTCACTTAAACAAAAGAATTAAAGAAGATGATGATGATAATGATGAAACAATTTATATATTAATAATTAAAGTTATATAATATTTATATGATGGTTATTGTAGTATAATTATTTTTAGATCAAAAAATAAATATTCATTTTGATCGTCATATTGTTATAATATTTCATCATTATTCATCATCCTTGATTACCTTTTCAAAATTTTTCTTTTATAATAACTACCATAAGATACATTAATAAGAAAAGATGTTAATTGATTATGGTGGAACATCAGACTAAAGCAGATTATGAATTATTACTTGATAGAGTTCATAATAAGTTAGGAACAACAACTAAAAAAGAAATCTCTAGATTGGAATTACCTGTTCCACAAATAATCTGGGTTGGTCAAAGAACAATATTTAGAAATTTTATGGATTTTTCAAAAGCATTACGTCGTGATCCAGAAAAATTATTACTATATCTTAATAAGGAGCTTGCTTCTGCTGGATATATTAACGGCGATAGAGTCATTTTTTTAGGACGTAAAGTACGTTCATCATTTGGAGCATTAATTGATAGATATGTAAAAGATTATGTCATATGCCCCGTTTGTGGTAGCCCTGATACAAGAACAGAAAAAAATAAAAAACTTGGCTTTTTATTGTGTGACGCATGTGGAGCAAAATCTTCTATAAAAGGCAATTATGCATAATTAATTATTATACCTAAATTTTTCAAAAATAGAAAATTAAGTTATTTCTAATATCCTTTTTACATATTACAATTAGTTCAATAAATATCCATTCGATCTATTTCTATTATATTGTAATGGTTTATCAGTGAAAAAATTGTTTAATTTTTCATTTCTAGATATATTTAGAAGTATGCTATTCTATGTATTGTTTTATTTTATTTTCAATTTGTCCTTTTGGTAATGCACCTATCATTACATCAATAACCTGCCCTTTTTTCAAGATCATTAAAGTTGGAATACTTTGAATTCCAAATCTTTGTGATATAAGAGGATTTTCATCCACATTGACCTTACCAAATACTATTTTTCCAGAATATTGCTCTGCTAGTTGTTCTACGATGGGTGATATCATTTTACAGGGACCACACCATGCAGCCCAAAAATCTACGACTAATAAAGAATACTTTGATTTTTCCATATCAAAATTTGAATCAGTGAGATTTATAGGCTTGTTAATTTTTTTTAGCTCATTCATCAATTTCAATTTTTCTTCAAACATTTCTATTTTTCTTTTCATAATAGCAGAAATTTCATCATCGTCTTCTGTAACTGACATAGCATTTTTTAGTATGTTCTATATTTAATTTGTCTGATACTATATATTTATATTTATATTTATTTTATTTCATATTCAAAATTGTTCTTCTAACGATATCTAATTATCGGGCTTTGTTTATTTGAATAAATTATATGATAAATAATAATAATAATT
>Ga0126311_10000326_pt1 | contig 22815 bp, 27 predicted proteins | sample Plot61_FD_92539 | JGI IMG/M metagenome (GOLD analysis project Ga0126311, IMG submission 92539) | Serpentine soil microbial communities from UC McLaughlin Reserve, CA, USA - Plot61 | ecosystem: Environmental > Terrestrial > Soil > Grasslands | place: USA: UC McLaughlin Reserve, Lake County... | reverse complement strand
CGGCGAACTGCCGCGCGAGCTCGAGGCCAATACCGCTCGACGCGCCGGTGATCACGGCCAAGCCGTTCGCATCGCTCATCTGCTGCCGCTACCCGACGGGGACCCGCGGAAACCGTCGCCAGGCCCGCTAGGGAGACGACGAGCTCGAGCGGCGTTTCTGGCCGACGGCTCGGATCAGCTGGGCCTTGCCCATCTTCGAGCGTCCGTCGATGTCGAGCCGCGCGGCCTCGCGTCGTAGCTCCGTGACGGTCATCGCGCCGGCACCCGAGCCGGTCCCCTTCGAGGCGCCACGCTTGCGCGCCGCCGCCTTGGCGCCCTCGCGTCCGAGCGCGGACCTGGTCCTCGACGACAACTTCGTGATCGTCTTCTTCTGACGTGCCCCTGACTGGGCCTTCTTGACGTTGCGCCGAGCGGCCTGGCGCTGCTTCTGAGAAGCCATCAGCTCGACTTCTTGCCGCCCTTGCGGCCGGCGGCCTTCTTCTGTGCCGTGTTGCCGCCGCTCCCGCTGCCACTGCTCTTTTTGCTCTGACTCGAACCGCTGCTCTTCCCGCCGCGGCTCGACGACCCGGGCGAGTTCGAGATCGCGGCCGCGCGGGACTTGCTCATGCCCTTCTTGCGCAGCCCCTCGTATTGCTTGTCGTTCTTGACGCTCGAACCATGGTCCTTCGCCATCGGTCCTCCTCTCCTTGCTCGAGCTGCTTACTCGGTGTTGCCACTCGATTACCCGATGCCGGCCAGGGGTACGCCCGACACGGTGGGACGCGACCTGAGCAAGTGCGCCGTGGTGATCACCGGCGCCTCGAGCGGAATCGGACGCGCCGCCGCGCTGGCCTTCGCGGCTCGCGGCTCGCGGCTCGCGCTGGCCGCCCGCGCGCAGCAGCCTCTCGAAGAGGTCGCACGCGAATGTGAGGCCTGCGGCACCGAGGCGCTGTGGCTTGCGACCGACGTACGTGAGGAGGAACAGGTCTCCGAGCTGGCCTGCAGGACGGTCGATCGCTTCGGTCGGTTGGACGTCTGGGTCAACAGCGCCGGCGTGATCGTCTATGGGCGCTTCGAGGACGTGCCCACCGACGTCTTCCGAGCCGTCATCGAGACGAACCTGTTCGGACAGGTGCACGGCGCCCGCGCTGCCCTTCCGCACTTCCGCCGCCAGGGCAGCGGCGTGCTCATCAACATGGCTTCCGTCTGGGGTCGTGTCACCGCGCCGCACGTGAGCGCGTACGTGACGAGCAAGTTCGCGGTCCGGGCTTTTGGCGAATGTCTCCGCCAGGAGCTGCGGGACCTGCCCGGCGTAGACGTCGCGACGATGCTCCCCCAGGCCGTCGACACTCCGATTTTCGGCCGCGCCGGCAACTTCGCCGGCCGCGCCGCACGTCCGATACCGCCGGTGCTCGACCCCGAGACCGTCGCGAGCGGCATCTTGCGCTGCGCCGAATCGCCCAAGCGCGAGGTCACCTATTCCCGCATGGGTCGTGTCCTCGAGCTCACGCACTCGGTCGCGCCCGGGCTGTACAGCCGCTTCCTGGCTCCAGCCTTCGAAGCCGGCAACTACGCCGAGAGACCGATACCGCCGACCTCCGGCTCGATCCTCGAACCCGCCCACGGCGCCCACTCAATCGACGGCGGCTGGAGACAGGGACGCAAGCGCGAGCTCGTCCGGGCACTGAGCTCAGCTGTGCGCGGGCTCATCCGGCGCTGACGCTTCGCCAGCGGTCGCGCGGGTAGTACGGAGCCATGCAGACCGTCGACAGCTGGCGGGAGCTGGACGACCTGATCGGGGATCCCGATTGGGCACTGCACGACGGGCACGCTCGACCGACCCTGGTCTACCGCGGGCTCGCTAGGCCGAGCCACAACAACGTCTCAGGGCTTGCGCGGCTCCAAGGCGACTACGCGAATGTCGAGCGACACCTGCTGCGCAACTTCCGCAAGTACGCCCACCGGGAGTCACCGGGCCCAACCGACTGGGACTGGCTCGCCCTCGGCCAGCATCACGGCTTACCCACCCGGCTGCTCGACTGGACGTACTCGCCGCTCGTCGCCCTGCACTTCGCGACCGCGTCATGGGCCGACGAGGACGCCGTCTTGTGGATGGTCGACTGCCAGGCCGTTCACCAGGTGCTGCCACAGAGCCTTCGCGACGCCCTCGAAGAGGAGGGCTCCCTTGTCTTCACCAGCGAGCTGCTCAGTCGCCATGCGACCGATCCGGCGGCGCTCGACTCGCTCGTGGAGGACGAGCCGTTCGTCGTCTTCTTCGAGCCGCCGTCGCTTGACGAGCGGATCGTCAACCAAGCGGCCGTCCTATCGGTCATCGCGGATCCGGCAGTTCAGATGAACGAATGGCTCGCGAGTCACCCCGGCACCTACAAGAGCGTGCGGATCCCGGCCGAGCTCAAGCGCGAGGCCCGGCGACGGCTCGATCAGGCGCAGGTGACCGAGCGGCTGCTGGCGCCGGGGCTCGACGGTCTCTCGAGCTGGCTCAAGCGGTACTACTCGGCCCAATCGGCGTCCGAGCCCGTTGCGGGCCGTCGCTGACTCCGTTGTTTCTTCGCCGTGCCTCCTGGGAACCGACAGGGCACCCAACGGAGGGAGCAGCGATGGCGAAGACCGCGCGTGAAGTGATGACCGGTGGCGTGGAGTGCGTCGGCGAGAGCGAGACGGTGCTCGAAGCAGCGAGGAAACTGGCTGACCTCGACGTGGGCTCGATGCCGATCTGCGGCGAGGACAATCGGCTCAAGGGCATGCTCACCGACCGCGACATCGTCGTGAAGGTGCTGGCGGCCGGCAAGGACCCCGGCGACACCAAGGCGGGCGAGCTGGGCGAGGGCAAGCCCGTGACGATCGGCGCGGACGACAGCGTCGACGAGGCTCTCCGCACGATGATCGACCACAAGGTGCGTCGCCTTCCCGTGATCGACGGTCACGACCTCGTCGGGATCGTCAGCCAGGCGGACCTCGCGACCAACATCGACGAGGAGAAGGTGGGCGACCTGGTGGAGGCCATCTCCGCCGCCCCTTAGAGAACGCCCGCCTTCAGCTCGCCTTCGCCGGCCGGAAACCGGTTGTGTGACGCGAGCGCCATGATCGTCGAAAAGGGCCGCCACGAACCGGGCGGCCCGCACTCACACAGGTCCTCCCACAGGCGCGAAGCGTCGGCCTGGTCGAGCCGTCCCGACTGCACGAGCCCCGCCAGGAGTGCCGCGCCGGCGTGAAAGGAGCCGGGCTTGGCCGAGTCGATCACATCGGCGGCGATGTTGCGCAGTAGCTCGCGATCCGTTCGGCTGAGCGCGCATCGCGCATCGTCCTCGAGAGATCGGCAGAGCTGCCGGTACGCAGCTTGACGGGGCGGGTTGGCCAGGGATACCGCGGGCTTCACGGCGACGCTCCTCCAGTTGATGTGGGGGGCGTCCGTCTGGCACCTTTGCCCGGCGCAGGCGTCCACCTGTCGTGGTCGTGCCCGGCCTAGCCTCCATTGACGGCTGCCGGTCAGGCCCTAACCGGTTACCCGGTCCTGCCAGCCTAACACCGGCCGCAACCGCCACTTGGCGATCGTTCCGGCCTCGCCGCGCGTATACGTCAGGCGGCGACGCTGTGCTCGCTGAGCGCCCCCGCCAGCGCGCCCCGGACGCCGCGGAGGTCGACCTCGCGCAGGGCCCCGGCGAGCTCGCTCACGAACTCGGCGTCCGCTGCCAGATCGCCGAAGTGCCCGCAGAGCGCCAGCAGTGGCCGAGGGTCGGAACCGCCCGCGAGCGCTGCCGGCTGCAAGGAGTCGGCGAGCGGATCGTCCAGCACGCACCGGTGCCCTTGCTCGTCGGCTCCGCGCAGGTACCGCAGCCACCCGGCCACCGCGAGCGTGAGTAGCCGGTGGTCGCGTCCGGCGGCCCGAGCCGCCGCAATCGAAGGGAGGACGTGCGCGGCTACCTTCGACGACCCCGCCCGGCAAAGTCGATCGAGGTCGTCGCCGATCTTGGGATTCGATAGCCGGTCGACCAGCGTACGCGTGTACTGCGGCAGCTCGATGCCCGGCACGCGCGGAAGGAGGGGCACCACCTCGGCGTCCATCAAGCGCTCGACGTAGGCCCGGAGGATGGCGTCTCGCATGACCTCGTCGGCTCGCTGGAGGCCCAGCAGGGAGCCCAGGACACCGATTGCGCAGTGGCTTGCGTTGAGGAGCCGGGTCTTCATCAGCGCGTAGGGCTTCACGTCGTCGACGAACTGCACGCCGACCTCGTCGAGCGGCGGGCGCCTGTTGCAGAACCGGTCCTCCACGATCCACTGCGAGAACGGCTCCGTGACGACAGGCCACCTGTCCAGCACCCCGTGGTCGCGAGCGAGCCTCTCCCGGTCGACAAGCGAGCTCCGCGGGGTGATCCGGTCGACCATGCTGTCCGGGAAGGCAACGTTCTCGTCGATCCACTCCGCGAGCCGGACGTCGCGCCGGGATGCGCGAGACACCACAGCCGATTGCGCCACGGCTCCGTTCGCGGGCAGGTTGTCGCAAGAGAGGACCGTGAACGGTGCTCGGCCGGCCCGACGGCGGCGGTCGAGGGCCGCCACCAGGTAGTCCAGGGCGCACGACCGCTCCGGCGCCTGGGTGTCGTACGCGGCGGCGGTGACCGTCAGGGTCACGACGGCGGTTCTCTCGTCGGCGAGCGCTTCGAGCGCCGCCTCGCCGTCCTCGGGGGCGAACAGATACTTCGTCATGGCGCCGACGACACGCGCCTCGTCTTCGCGCGAGCCGCGTGCCACGACGGTGTAGAGCCCGTCCTGTGGCGACAACGCGGCTCGCAGCCGCGGTCGGCCCAAGCCGAGCCCGACGATCCCCCAGTCGAGCTCTCCCCTGCCGGCCAGCTCGTCGAAGTAGACGGCCTGGTGTGACCGGTGGAACGAGCCGACACTCATGTGCACCACGCCCGGGCGAAGCGCTCGTCTCTCGTAGGCAGGCACCGATACCGAGGCCGGGAGCGCCCCCAGGGTGGCGTCGCTGAGCGGCACCACGGCGCGCGCGCGCGTCATGCGCGCGCGGAGATCTGGTCGAGCACCTCACCGGTCGCGTCGAGCGCCTGGCGCATGCAGTCGTCCATGTCGATGTAGACGTAGTTGGCGAGTCTGCCGGCGAAGAACGTCCTCTGAGACCCGATCTCCTCGCGCAGCAGGCTCTGGTACTCGTCGTTGAGGGTCCTGTTGCGCTCCGTCTCGATCGGGTAGTAGCGCGTCGGCGCGCCGGTGAACTCGAAACCCAGGACCGTCCCCTCGCACTGCTGGCCCGACGCGTGCTTCGTCTCGTGGACGCGAATGAACGGGAACTCCTTGCCGGGGTAGTTGACGACCATCGCGCCCTGGGCGTACTCGATGTGCGGGACGTGCACGCTGCGCACGTCGATTCCCCGCCACTCGAGCGCGCCCAGGCTCTGCCCGCAGAAGACGTCGAGCGGGCACGTCAGGACCACCGGGCCCGCGTCGAAGCGCTCGATCTGGGTGCCGAGGTTCTCTCGCGTCACGTCCACTCCGGTGTGCAGCTCCGTGAGCGGGCTGGCGAGCAGCCCGTCGATCAGATCGGTGTAGCCGTTCGGGCCCGCCGGCCAGCCCTGGAACGGATCCGGAAAGAGGTAGGGATCGTTGTCCCAGCGAACCGACACGCGTCGCGGCGCCCACTGGGCCGACAGCTCGCGGGCCGGGCGACCCCATTGCTTCTCGGTGTAGGGCCGGATGAACCGCTCGTAGAGGACCGGGCCCATGAGATCGAGGCACCACTCCTCGAAGTTCGCCGCCTCCGCGCGTGCTGCGGCGTCGAGGTCCTTGCGCTCGGCGAGCTGCCGATGGATCTCCTGCGCGTCGGGCTGCCTGTCGATGTCCGAGACCAGGATCGGCCAGTTGAAGACCTGCCCGGCGGCGAGGATGTCGACGCGGTGCCGGTAGGGCCGAAACGGCGTCATCTCGTTCGCGAGCTCCCAGACCTCCTCGTCCTCGGTATGGAAGATGTGTGAGCCGTGTGGCTCGTAGAGCACGCCGTGCATGTGCTCGGAGCGGATCAGCCCACCGGGCACCTCCGCGCGCTCGAGCAAGACACTGCGTACGCCCTCCCGCGCCAAGCGGTGGGCCACGGTGCAGCCGGTAAGGCCGGCGCCGACAACAAGGACGCATGGGCTTTCGGAAGCGGATCGCATCGGAACGTCTCCTTCATCTCGAAGGTCCGTTCAGATCGCCACGCAACCTGGGCCGTCCCTGATTCTTAGGGTGCACGGCGGGCGAGTTCGCTCGCTGCGCTGTCTTCCTCTACCCGAGTCTTCCTGCGCAAACCTCCGCGAGGCTGAGCGGCGCGGTACCGGGTAGCGGGGGCCGATGCGCACCACCTGGATTCCAGTTCGCGCCGAGACGCTGCCGCAGATCGGCGAGCGGATCCCGGTGCCGACCTACGACCGCAGCCGGCTCACGGCTGGCGTGGTCCACATCGGCGTCGGGGGGTTCCACCGCGCGCACGCGGCCATGTACCACGACCGGCTCCTGAACGCCGGCGGCGGGCTCGACTGGGGAATCTGCGGCGTCGGTGTCATGCCGCGCGACCAGCTGATGCGAGACGCCCTCGCCGCCCAGGACCGCCTCTACACGCTGATGGTCAAGCACGGCGACGGCCCGCGGGCCGCGCGGGTGATCGGGTCGATCTCCGAGTACCTCTTCGCGCCGGACGACCGCGAGGCCGTGATCGAGAGGATGGCCAACCCGGAGACCCGGATCGTCTCCCTCACGATCACCGAGGGCGGCTACGACGTGGCGGGCGACCCGGACCCTCGCGCCGGCACGTGGGCCCTGATGAGCGAGGCGCTGAGGCGACGTCGCGCGCGCGAGATCCAGCCGTTCACCGTGATGTCTTGCGACAACCTCCAAACGAACGGCGAGGTCGCACGGACGGCGCTGACAGCCGTCGCAGCGCTGGAGGATCCCGGGCTTGCCGAGTGGGTCGCCGACGAGGTGAGCTTTCCGAGCACGATGGTCGATCGCATCACCCCGATCACGACCGACGAGGACCGAGCCGCGCTCGGCGAGCTCTTCGGTGTCGACGACCGCTGGCCGGTGGTGTGCGAGCCGTTCGCTCAATGGGTCGTCGAAGACGACTTCCCGGCCGGCCGGCCGCCGTACGAGGACGCCGACGTGCAGCTTGTGCCGGACGTGCTTCCGTACGAGCTGATGAAGGTCCGATTGCTCAACGGCAGCCACCAGGCGCTCGGGTACTTCGCTTCCCTGTGCGGTTACGGGCTCGTCCACGAGGCGGCCCAGGATGAGCTGATGCGACGGTTCCTGCGTGACTACATGCGCGAGGAGGTGGCGCCCACGCTGCAACCGGTGCCGGGCGTGGACCTCGACCGCTACCAGGCCGAGCTGATCGAGCGGTTCTCCAATCCGGCCGTGCGCGACACGGTCGCGCGGCTCTGCGAGGCCAGCTCGGATCGCATCCCGGCCTTCGTGCTCCCGGCCATCCGAGACCAGCTCGCGTCGGGTGGCGAGATCAGGCGCAGCGCCGCGGTGGTCGCAAGCTGGGCCCGCTACGCCGAAGGGACGGACGACCAGGGCAAGGCAATCCAGGTCGTCGACCGCCGTGCGGAGGCACTGAGCCGCCGTGCGCGCCGGCAGCGCGACGATCCGAATGCGTTCCTCGAGGACCGGGAGCTGTTCGACGGCCTGCCGGACGACGAGCGCTTCATGCAGTCATACCGCGAGGCTCTCGCCTCGCTCCACGCTAACGGCGCCCGGGCGACGATCGCAGCGCTGGCGTGAGTCAGTCACCTGTCGAAGCGCTGCTCTGCGACGCGGACGGCAACCTGTTCCCATCGGAGGAGCCCGCCTTCGTCGCCTCGACCGAGGTGACCAACCGGCTGCTGGAACGCCTCTCGCTCGAGATCAGGTTCAGCCCTGGAGAGCTGCGCTTGCGGGCACTGGGCCGCAACTTCCGAGCGACCGCGCTGGACATCGCCGCGGAGCACGGTCTGGCGCTCCAGGCCGAGGACCTCGAGCCCTGGGTCGTCGAGGAGAAGGCCCGGGTAACCGCCTACCTGGGCGCGGTCCTAGAGCCCGACCGCCAGGTGCTCGACCCGCTCACCCGGCTGGCACGACGCTTCTCGGTCGCGGCCGTGAGCTCGAGCGCGCTCTCGCGGCTGGACGCCTGCTTCCGGGCGACCGGCCTCGAAGAGCTGTTTCCCCCGGAGGTCCGGTTCAGCGCCGAGGACTCGCTGCCGCGCGCCACGACGAAGCCGGACCCGGCCGTCTACCTGCACGCGCTCGGCCAACTCGGACTCGCCGCGGACCAGGCGCTTGCGGTGGAGGATTCCGTCCCGGGCGTGCAGTCCGCGGTCGGCGCTGGTATCACGACCTTCGGCAACCTCGTCTTCGCGCCCGCCGCCGAGCGATCGGCGCGGGAGCTCGAGCTGCGGAACGCCGGCGCGGCCGCCGTCGTCGCCTCCTGGCCGGAGCTCGAGCGGCTGCTGTGACGCGCTAGTCGGGCGTCCCGGCCGTCGGGTACTGCGGCCAGCCACTCTCCGGCCGCTGGTAGTCCGCCAACCACGCGAGCAGTCTGGGGTCCTTCTCCCACAGGTACCGGTAGCCAGCCACGAGTCGCGCCAGCAGCTCCTCCGGGGACAGGCCGAGCGGGGCGCCCTCCGCGTCGAAGCCGTCGAAGGTCACGTGGGTCTGGCGGCAGTCGTAGTCGGCAAGGAGCCTGTCGGACTCTGCTTCGACCCGCGTGCCCAGCTCGGGGTCGCGCATGCGGCCGACGGGCCGCGTGTGCACGACGGGCGTGGCGTCGATGATGCCGACGTTCCGGTACTCGAGCAGCTTCGGCCAGACCGAGTCGAGGCCCCACCCCCACCCGGTCTCCGACAGATCCAGGGTCGGCACGAATCGCTCCATGGCCGCGCGGCTGAACCCGGGCACCATGATCTCGACGAACCCGGTCCGGCGGCCGAAGAAGCCGTGGCTCCTCATCGTGATGAAGTGGGCGTAGTACGAACCCTCGTGGAGCGCGGGAGCGAACAGGTCCAGTTCCGCGCGGCGCGCCACCTCGAACATGCGGCTGATCGTGTCCTGGCCGGCAAAGATGTCGTCATCCGGCATCCAGACGTAGTCGTAGTCTCGCCAGCCGTCCCATCCGGCGAGCGCCTCCCGGATGCCCGACCACTTCGGGCCGGGGATGACATCTCCCACCACGCAGTCCACACCTGTGCGCGGCTCGACGTCCTGGTACGGGACCAGACGGAGATCCCAGTCCCTCGGTCTCCCGCGATCGATCCAGGACGGGTGCAGCGAGGCGGCGCCCGCCCGGAGCAGCACGAGGTTGTCGGCCATCTCGCTTACGCGTGCCCGTGCGTCCCGACGATGCCGTCCTCGGGCTCCGGCTCGAAGATGAAGATCTCGGCTGCGACGTTGGCGGCCGGGTCGATGTCGCTGAGATGGGCGAGCACGACGCGTCCGGTCGTCTGCTCGACGGCGTCGATCGCCTGCTCGCGCATCATCGTCTGAAACGTGCGACGCATCTGGTGCACGGCCTCCGTCTGGCCCGCCGCGGCCAAGTTGAGCTCGGCCTTGGTCAGCGCGTCGTGGAACACCGTCACCGCCAGGTTGGTGTTCAGCGTCGTCCTGGCACGCGTGGGTCCGCGCCCCGTGTAGCGGGAGAGCAGCTGCACCATCTGCCGCGAGATCTCCGCCGCGACCCGGCCGCGCTCTACACGAGCCTGTACGGCGGGCACGTCAGATCGGTCCCCAATTCGACTCATGGGTCCTCATCTGCGACGGGTTCCTGGAGGGGAGCCTCCTTGCGAGGTCCCAGCCGAAACACCTCGACCGCGTAGTTGGGCGACAGCTTGGTGATGCTCGCGAACGACACCACCCGCCGCCCGGTCGCTCGTTCGACGGCGGCCCGGAACGTCGTCTCGATCGCCTGCTGGTAAGTCAGGCGAAGCTCGACGACGGCGTCACCCCTGCCCGCGTCCACCATGAACTCCTCGTTCGGCAGCAGCTCCAGCCCGTCGAGCATGCAATAGACCACGTCCTCGCATACGACGACCTGGGCCCGCTGCGCGCCCTTCCCATACGTCTCCGCATGGAGGCGGAGCAGCTCCTCCCCGACCTGCGCGGACACTTCTTCCGTCGTTGGCTCGCCCTCGGGCATGGTCTCTGGTCGATTGCTGTCGAAGTGCCGAACCGGCTCTAAACGGACGAGCGGTCCTCGCGCTGTGGACCTCTACCCGAGATCGTGCTGCGTATTCGCACGCTGCGCCCTCGCTTCAGCCGGAACGCGGATCGGTCGGCCAGGACGGCTGCTGCAGCGCCCGCGCCCTGAACCCCGTGGGCGCCCGCGCCGGGATGGACCGACGCGCTCGCGACGTACAGTCCTCGCAGCCCAGTCCGGTGGCGAACCAGCTCAGGTGCCGGGCGGAAGAGGAACTGTTGGTCGAGCTCGAAGCTGCCGCCGCCCAGGTCGCCTCCGACGAAGCTTGGGTTCTCTCGCTCGAGAGCCGCGGGGGATCGGAATTGCCGGCCCAGGACGAGGTCGCGGAAGCCGGGCGCGAAGCTCTCGATGCGCGCTTCGAGGCGGTCGGCGACGGCCTCGTCCCCTTGCTGATAGCGCGCCGGGACTCTGGCGTACGCGTAGAGGGTGTGCCTGCCGGCGGGCGCGCGGGTCGGGTCGTGGAGCGACTGCTGTCCGACGACCATCGCGGGCGCCGCCGGCACGCGCCCCAGGCCAGACTCCTGCGCCGAACGGAAGAAGGCCTCCACGGTGTCGCCGATGTGGACGACCGCGGCGCGCCGAGCCTCCTCGGCCTGCCATGGCACCGGACCCCCGAGCGCCCAGTCGAGCTTGAACGTGCCGAGGCCGTAGCGCCAGCGTGCGAGTCGCCGGATGAGCCGGCCGGGGAGGGCACCGTCCGGGAGCATCGCGGCGAATGGGCCCGCGCTCACTGTCGCCACGACTACCTCCGCTGGGAGCTCTTCGCCGTCAGCGAGGCGGACCCCGGACACTCGCCCCCTCCGGCACAGGACGCGCTCGACGCGGGCGTCGCAGCGGAGCCGTCCGCCGTCGTCGACGAGCTTGGCGACCATCGCCTCCGACAGGCTCCTCGCCCCGCCCCGCGGAATCGGCCACCCCACGGCGTGCCCGAGCCAGTTGAGCGCGAAACCGAAGGCGGCTCCTCCGGCCGAACCCGGCGTTAGGTCGGAGTGCGCCGTCGAGCCGCATAGCCAGGCGGTGGGCGCCGGATGGTCGAATAGCTCGCGGCCCAGGTTCGCGACCGAGCCGAGCATGAGCCGAGACAGCTCGAGCGACCGGCGGCGCAGCTTCAGCGCCAGGCGGAGTCCCGGCAGCAGCGGCGGGAATGTGCTCAACGCCGTGCGGCGGACGAGCTCTTCGTGCTGGAGCAGGGGCGCGGTCAGCCCACGCCACGCCACGCCCGCGCCCTGTGCCGCGCGCTCGAGGCTCGCGACCGTCGCGTCGAGGTCGCGGTGGAGCTCGATCGAGGTTCCGTCCAGGAAGGGATGCACCATCGGCACCTCGGGGTCGATCCACTCGAGTCCGTGCCGCTCGAGCCCGAGACCCCGGATCGCAGGCGACGCCGCGCTGAGCGGGAAGAACCCCGCGCAGTCGTCGTGCACGAACCCAGGCAGCGTGGCCTCGGACGAGGAGACGCCTCCGCCCGGAGTGGACGCCTGCTCGAGGACGGTCGTGTCCAAGCCGGCGGCGGCGAGGTTGATCGCGCAGACCAGTCCGTTAGGCCCGGACCCGATGACGAGTGCCCGCACCGCTAGCCGGCGGGTGCGAAAACCACCCGCACGCAGTCGTCGCGTTTCTGCTTGAAGGTCTGGTAGGCCTCCTGCGCGTCGGCGAGGTCCATGGCGTGGGTCGCGTAGTACGAGGGGTCGAGCTCGCCGCGCTCGATGTGCTCGAGCAGCCGGCGGATGTAGCGCTGGGCGTGCACCTGGCCGGTTCGCAGCTGCAGTCCCTTGTTCATCAGCGCACCGATCGGGAACTTGTCGACGAAGCCTCCGTAGACGCCGAGCATGGCGATCGTCCCGCCCTTGCGACACGCCTGGATGACCTCGCGCAGCACGTACGGGCGGTCCGACTCCATGCGCACCGCCTGCTTGACACGGTCGTAGGCGCCCTGGACGCCGGGAGCGTGCGCCTCCATCCCGACGGCGTCGATGCATGCGTCGGGTCCACGGCCTCCGGTCAACTCCTTCAGCGCTTCGACGACGTCGACCTTCGTGAAGTCGAGCGCGTCGCTGGCGCCGGCCCGCTCGGTGGCCAGGCGCAGCCGCTCGGGGATGCGGTCGATGGCCACGACCCGAGCCCCTTTGAGCGCACAGGAACTGATCGCCGACAGCCCCACGGCTCCGGCGCCCCACACCGCCACGACCTCGCCGCCCGCGAGATCGCAGAGCTCGGCCCCGAAGTATCCGGTCGCGAGCGCATCCGAGCAGAACAGGGCCTGCCTGTCCGGGATCCCCTCCGGCACCTTCACGGCACCGGTGTCGGCGTACGGGACGCGGACGTACTCGGCGTGCGACCCGGCGTAGCCGCCCGTGAGGTGCGAGTACCCGAAGATCCCGCATGGCGAATGACCCCACACCGCCTCGGGGAGCGCGGCATCGGGGTTGCCGTTGTCGCACATCGAGTAGAGCTCGTGGCGGCAGAAGTAGCAGTTGCCGCAGGCGATCATCGGCGAGACCACAACGCGATCGCCGGTCGCCAGCGAGCTCGCGGCGCCGGCCCCCACCTCCACCACCTCACCCATGAACTCGTGCCCAAGGATGTCACCGCGCTGCATGGCCGGCACGTAGCCGTCGTAGAGATGAAGATCGGATCCGCAGATCGTCGTCGCGGTGACCTTCAGGATCGCGTCGCGAGGGTTGACGATCGAGGGATCGGGCGTGTCCTCGCAGGTCACCCGGTTCGGGCCGGCCCAGGTGACTGCCTTCACGAGTTGCCGTCCGCCCCGGTGTCGAGGGTCGGCAGCACACCGCTGAGGACGCCCCGCCGGCCGGCGGCACCACCCTCAGCGGTGGCCAGCTCGCCCGCCTCCAGCAGCTGCTTCGCGCGGCGCAGATCGGCGGGTCGCGCGGCGGCGTGGATCTCGGTACCCCGGCCCCCGGGTGCCGGGCGCAGCTCGAAGTCGGCGCTCCATGCCCCGTCCGGGGAGAAGGTTTGGACGCTCACCGGGTCCTCGAGGAAGGCGCGTACCTCTTCCTCGCTGCGCTCCACCGTCACCGCCAGGCGCTCGACCGCTCGCGGGGTTCCGTGCGGGTCGCTCAGCAGGACGGCGCCGAGCTCATAGAGCCCTACGCCGATAGGCACGAAGCGGTCGACCGGATCACTGCGAACTGCGCCGGCCACCGCGAGTGCGCCGGCCCCGGCCGCGTCGAGCACGAGGTGAACCCGATATGGCAGCTTGCGCAGGGCGCCGAGCTCGTAGTCCGTGACGAGGCTGTAGGCGAGGTGCGTCGTCCCCGCTGTGAGCAGCGCCCGGCCCGCGAACCGTCCACGGATCGCCGGCAGACGCGACACGCCCACGAGCGTGGTGCCCGTGAGGTAGTCGAGGGCGCCATGCAGGCGGGTCCCGATCGGGCGCCGGCTGTGTCGCGGGGACTTCAACTGGCGCCGCCGAACCCGTCCGTCTGCGCGTCGTGTCTCATCACCCCGAGGTACCCGGCATCAGGGGCGGCAACCCGCGCGCTGATCAGACTCCGCTGGCTTCCTTCGCCTGGCTGAGGTTTGAATACGTCACCGTGTAGCGGATCGTCTGCACCTGGATGAGACCGTCCTCGACCAGAAACGAGTCGACGCCGTCGGTGATCTCCATCTCGTCGTTCTTGGCGGACCACTCGAGCAAGGCCACGCGGTCGTCGGTGACGATCGAGGAGTACCGGTAGCCGTCCTCATGGTGGACCGCCTCGTAGAGGAGGCTGGCGGCCTCTCGAACTCCGTCATGGCCCTCGTGGCAGCCCTGGGGTGTGAGCACCACCACGTCCTCCGCGTAGTTGCGAGCCAAGTCAGCCGACAGATCGCCTCGCTCCCGACAGGCGAAATGGTCGTCGAGCACCTCGCGGCAATCGCGACCGGACAAATCCTCCCGCTCTACATGATCCCTCTGCACGGCGGCGCTGTTACCCATCAGACAAAGATGTTCAAACGCGCCAACGGCTAGACCGGCCCCGCAGGGCGCGACCTGGAAAGCGCCAAGCGGCGGGCAACCGGGAGCACCGCCCAAAGAGTCAGACAGCAGATCCCGGCGATCATCCCGGAGACGAGGGCCGCGGACTGCCCGAACAAAAGACCGGTCACGAACACCATCGCTCCGACCATCGACATGCCCACCGCGGCCAGGCCCGCGATCGTCAGCCGGTTGGCGACCGTGACCAGGTACTCCTTGTCGCCCTGGCGAAACAGCGCGCGGTGGTAGGCGGTCGGTGCGATCAGGAGGATCGCGGCGGCGCCGGCGAGAGCGAGCGTGACGAAGTACTCGGCGCGCTGGAGTGAGCCGAGGTGTTCGAAGCCGGGCGTCAGCGGCGCCATGAGCAGAAACGCGAACAGCACCTGGACGCCCGTCTGAACCACGCGGACCTCCTGGAGGAGCTCCACGAGGTTGCGATCGCAGCGTTCGAGTTGGGTCTCGTTGCGGCCGCTCCCGGATTCGTCCAGGTCGAGCGTGGATGCCGTCATCTCGGTGGCGATGCCCCGGTAATACCCGCGCCGGTCGGAGGCAACCGCCGCGAACTCGCGCCGTTTCGCGGCCCTCGCCTCGGGCACGGGCGGCACATGTTCTTCCATCACAAGGATCTAGCGTTCAAGGTGCGTGTGGATCAGCCGAACCCGGTCTTCGCGCGCATGCTCCAACAGGCGATTGGCGGCCCCGAAGGCGAGATCCGCGTAACCCTCCAATATCTGTTCCAGGGGTGGGGCTATCGCGGGCCCGACAAGTACCGGGACATGATCCTCTCGACGGCGACCGAGGAGATCGGCCACATCGAGCTACTGGCAACCGCGGTCTCGATGAACCTCGAGGGTGCGAAGTCCGAGCAGGTCGACGAGCTCGTGACCAACCCGATCGTCGCGGCCCGTATGGGCGCGCTGGAACCGCGGCACTTCCTGACCGCGGGTCTCGCCGCCATGCCCTCGGATGCCAACGGCGTGCCGTTCAACGCCGCCTGCATCGACGTCGGCGGCAACCTGATCGCGAACATGCGCGCCAACGTGGCGGCCGAGGCGATCGGACGCACGCTCGCGTGTCGGCTCCTGGAGATGACCGACGACCCGGGCATGAAGGACATGCTCCGGTTCCTGATCGCCCGGGACACGATGCACCAGCAGCAGTGGCTCGCGGTGCTCGAGGAGCTCGGTCCCGAGATGGCGACGAACGCGCCCGGGGACTTCGAAAACACTGACGAGTTCGCCGACCATGCCTACAACTTCATCAACCACCACATGGACAAGGAGATCGATCCGTCCGCTCGCTTCGCCAGCGGGCAGTCGTTCGACGGCAAGGGCGAGTTCCAAGTCGTGGAGCCGACCTCGGCGTCTGCGCCGGAGCCGAACCTGCAGAAGGCCCCACCTGAGGTCCACGCCGGGGTCGAGAGCACCGCACCGGCAGGCGCTAACGGCGGAACCGGGATAGCCGGTCGCTTCACGCGACTGGCGGCGGACATGGCCGACAAGCTCACGCCGGACGCGCCTGGCGGCACCGACGCTTACGGGGAGATGAGCAAGGAAGAGCTGCTCGAAGAGGCGCGCGAGGCGGGGATCGAGGGCCGCTCGCAGATGGACAAGGAGCAGCTGATCGGTGCGCTGCGCGACCGGTAACGCCGGGTTGCGTAACGCGATCGCGAGACGCCGCGGCGCGCCACGCGGGTGGGCGGCGCGGGGCCACTGATCGCGGCGTCCGTGACCCCGCTGACCCGGGACGCCCGGCGTCCTCTCGTGGCGCTCGCCGCGCTGGCGTTCGGGACGGTCGCGCGCGTGCGCGGTGATCGCGCGTTGCATCCACGCGGTGTCGTCTTCTCGGGCACTTTCATGGCGAGCGGATCGATGCTCGCCGACGGAACCCGTCTTTTTGCTGGCGGCGAGAGACGAGCGGCGCTGATCAGGATCTCGCGCGGCGGGGGACTCCCTGATGCTCTTCCGGACGTCCGTGGCTGCGCGATCCGCGTCGTCGACGCCCATGGCGAGGGGCTGCACCAGGACCTGCTGCTCGCGAGCTCGCTCTCGCGGCCTGGCGGGCGGCACCTGCTGATCCCGGGGCGGGACTTCGGCAGCGCGTTCTACTCGAGTCTCCTGCCCTACCAGATGGGCGGTCGGCGCCTGCTGTTCGGCGCGGCGACGGACGAGCCGCTCGGCAGCACCCTCGCTGAGGTCGAGCGGGCCGTCGGGATGGACCGGCGCCGGCTGCGGCTGTTCGCGGCCGGGGCGCTCGGGGAATGGCGGGAGCTTGCCGCCGTGGACCTCGAACGCAGGGCTTCAGACGAGCAGGAGCTGCGCTTCAACCCGTGGACGACCGGCGGAGGGATCCAGCCCGTCGGGGCATTGATGGGCCTGCGTGACCCCGCCTATCGCGCGAGCCAAGCCGCGGCTCCCCGCGCGTGACGGCCAAGGGCGCCTTCCCCGAGGTCCCGGGCGTCCGGCACCGCTTCGTCGACGCCGGTGGCTTGCGGATGCATCTAGCGGAGGCCGGCCAGGGCGAGCCGATCGTGATGCTCCATGGCTGGCCCCAGCACTGGTACCTCTGGCGCGAGGTGATCCCGCGGCTGGCTCCGCACGCTCATGTGATCTGCCCAGATCTGCGCGGGTTCGGCTGGACGGATGTCCCGCGATCGGGATACGACCGCGAGACGATGGCCCGCGACGTGCTCGCGCTGCTCGATGAACTGGGCCTCGAGCGGGTCCGGATCGTGGGGCACGACTGGGGCGGCTGGATCGGCTTCCTGCTCTGTCTGCATCGACCGGCGCGGTTCTCGCGCTTCGTCGCGTTGAACATCGTGCCACCCTGGCCCTCGCGCGATCCGCGCAACCTGTTGGAGATCTGGCGGATGGCCTACCAGGTGCCGCTCGCGCTACCGCGGCTGGGTCGGAGGGCTGTCGAGCTGGGCGGGGCAAGGCTCGCGCTGCGCGCCGCCTCCGACGCGTTCAGCGATGAGGAGCTCGACGCGTTCACCGATCGGCTGAAAGGCGACCGCGCTCGGGCAAGTGAGCTGCTCTACCGCACGTTCCTGCTCCGCGAGGCCCTACCGGTGGCGGCCGGGCGCTACGCCGGCCTCACGCTGCGGGTGCCGACCCTGCTGCTGTTCGGCGAGCGTGACATCGGCATCCCCACCCGCCTGGTGCGCGAGTACGCGGGGCGTTCGCAGGCGCTCGAGCTCGAGCTGGTGCCCGGCGCGGGACATTTCGTCGTCGACGAGAAACCCGAGCTCGTGGCGGACCGCACGCTTGCACGATGAAGCGGGACGCGGGCCCATGCGGCCCCACCCGTGACGGTTAAGGCGCAGGTCCCGCGTCCCTGGAGTACCCGGCCGGGCGAACCAAATGCCCTAGAAGCCAGGAGCTCTCACGCCCAGGTATCCGGACGTGCGAGTCGCGAAACCGGGCGCGTCGGTTACGTCCGGTGTAACGCCGGCCTGCGGACGCCCGCTAACTTCACTCGGGTGGTCGTCCAGACCGAGCAGGAGCCCCAGACCGCGGGCGAGCTGATCCGTTTCTGGCGCACGCGACGTGGCGTCAGCCAGCTCGAGCTGTCCCTGGATGCGAACGTCTCGACCAAGCACCTGAGCTTCGTCGAGACCGGCCGATCCAGCCCGAGTCGCCAGCTGCTCGTCCACCTGGCCCAGCAGCTCGACCTGCCGATCACAGAGCGCAACCGACTGCTACTCGCGGGCGGGTTCGCGCCCCCCTATCTGGAGCTGCCCTACGACGGCGACGTGATGCAGCCCCTTCGGGAGTCGCTGGAGCGATTGCTCGAGGCGCACGAGCCGAACCCGGCATTGATCGTCGACGGGCTTTGGAATCTAATCCAGTCCAACCGAGCAGCGTCGCTGCTCTGGGAGGGAGTCGACCCGGAGCTCCTCGGGCCGCCGATCAACATGCTCCGCCTCGGCGTTCACCCGGGTGGCCTGCCGAAGATCTCGTCGATGACGGCCGCGTGCAACGCGCCGCTGATCCATCGGCTGAAGCGAAGGAGCCGCGAGGACGCCGATCCCGCCCTCGCCGAGCTCGTCGAGGACGTGGAGGCCTACCTGCCCGGCGAGCCACCGACCAACCCAGCCACCGAGCCGGTGGTCTCGCTGAGGCTTCAGACCCCCCTCGGCGAGGTCAAGCTGTTCACGGTCATCGCCACTCTCGGAGCCCCGCTCGACGTTACGGCGGCGAACCTGGCGATCGAGACCTTCCTGCCGATGGACCCCGAAAGCGCAGCGCGGCTGGCCGAGCTCAGCGACCTCAGCCGATCCGCTCCGCCAGCTCCACGATGATGCCCTCCGGGCCGCGGATGTAGCAGAGCCGATAGATGTCCCCGTAGCGCTCCACCTCGCCCACCAGCTCCCCGCCGTGGGCTCGCGAGCTGGCGACGGCGGCGTCGATGTCGTCGACTATGAACGCGACGTGGCGGATGCCGGGCGTGTTCGCCGGTGCGTGGCCGTCGGCGGCCGGGCCCGACGGGGTGTGGAACTTGATCAGCTCGAGCCGTCCGCCCTGCGAGGCCTCGACCATCGCGAACTCGACCTCGATGCCCTCGAGGCCCACGACGCGATCCACCCAATCGCCCTGGACCTGCCCGTCGCCCTGAACCTCGAGCCCTAGCTCGACGAAGAACGCCTTCGCGGCCTCGAGATCGTCGACAACTACGCCGACGTGGTCCATGCGTTGGATCGCCATGCGGTCGACGGTAGCGGCGGCGCCGCCCCGGCGACGACACGCTGTTCGGCGCTTCCGGCCACGGTCCCTGGCGGTCGGGCGCGGCCGTCGCCGCGCCAAGCTACCGCGGACCGCGGTCGCGCTCGGCCGACTCACTTTCCACGCCCGGCGCAGACCCTGGGCGTAGCCCGCGGGCGGTCGCTCGCGGGAAGGGCGTGGCACCGCGAGCTGGAGCCGGTGGCCGGGCCGAGCCGCCCATCGCCCTTCGCTTGTACAGGTACGCAGCGGCGTTGCGCAGCCTCAGCAGTCCCGGGACCCGAGACTTGCGCAGATACGGGATCAGTCGCTCGGGGCCACCGAACTTGCGTTTGTAGTCGCCGCCGCCGCCGAAGTCCAGCACCTCCACCCCGCGCTCGCGGAAGTGCCGGATCGCGTGCCAGAAGATCGCCTCGTTGGGCCTCAGGATCCGCTGGCTTTCCAGGCTGGCCCCGCCCCAGAAGTAGGCGAACTCCTCGCGCGCGGGAAAAAGAGCGGTACCGATTCGCTCTCCGTCCGCGGTCAGGGCGCGCAGCATCAGCAGCGATCCGGCCGGCTCGACGCAGCGGATCATCTCCCGCACCCGGTCGATCCCGTAGGGCGGCTTGAGACCCTGGCGCTCGAACACGTGAAGCAGCTGCGCGTAGTACTCGTCGGCGAACTCGACCCCGTGCGCCTCTTCGACCCGCACGCCGACGCGCTCGCTCTTGCGAATGGCCCGCCGGCAGGCGCTGCGCATGCCGGCGAACAGCTCCTCCTCGCTGTGACTCAGGTCGAGCTCGATGCTCGAGAACTCCACGAGTTGGGCGCGCAGCGAGCCCAGCTCCTCGAATCCCGTGTGGCGGTCCATCAGCTCCACGTGCAGACAGCCCAGACTGCGGAAGGCGAAGCGCATGAGCGCCCTCGTGGCCTCGGCCCGATCCACCCCCGGGTCGAGCGTGAACCCCATCGGCCCGGTCATCCAGCCCTGGAACGGGCTGCCGAGGATGCGCACCCCGAGCCGCCGGACGATCAGGCCCGTGAAGGCCCCCACCGGCACGCCGTCGCGCTCGACGTGCGCGACCACCGGCTCGCCCTCCTGAGTGCGTGCGAGGAACTCGAGCCACTCGCGCGTCCGGAATACGTTGCGTGAGCGGCGCGCCTCGATGGCCGGGTCGATCCCGTCCAACGGCACTCGCTCGAGCTTCAGCACAGCCCCGCCGCCCGCTCAGCCTGCTCGCGCTCGCGGAAGACCTGGTTGCGGAGCAGCTTTTCGTTCCTGATCGTCCAGATGTGAGCGGCGAACTCAGCCAGTGGTGCCCCGCTCCCCTTCCCGCGGGCGTGCATGGTCATCTCGATGATCACGCGGCCGTCCGGCACCGGCGCGGTCTCGTGGACGTCGACTCGCCACTCCTCCCAAGCAGAGTTGATGTCGTCGAAGTAGCGGCGGATTCCTTCGTGCCCGACGTACGCCCGCCCGTCCACCGCGAGCACGGAGAGGAACTCGACGTCCGCGTCGCACACCTCCAGCGCGGCGCCGACGTCGCAGCCCGTGATGGCCGCCGCGAAGCGCCGAACCGGCTCATCGCTCTGCGTTTCCATACGGCAGGCAGTATCTCGCTGACGCACGGCCTGTGTCATGTTCTACGGCCATGACCGAGCGAGATGGCGCCCTCGAACAGTTCGACGCGTTGATCGGCATCTGGGCCACCGAGGCGACCCACCCCGAGCTCGACGCCGTCGTGCGAGGCACCACGGCGTTCGAGTGGCTGGAGGGCGGACGCTTCCTCCTGCAGCGCGTCCACAACGACCATGAGGCGTTCCCGGACTCGATCAACGTCATCGGCTCCCCCGAGGCGGGCGATGGGCTGGTCATGGAGTACTTCGACTCGCGCGGGGTGCGCCGGACCTATGGGATCTCGCTCGAGGAGGGCGTGCTGCGGCTCTGGCGTGACGACCCGACGTTCGCGCAGCGTTTCTCCGCAACGCTCGGGCACGACGCCTTCGAGGGCGTGTGGCAGCTGGCCCGCACGCCGGGCGACTGGCACGACGATCTCAGGGTGGCCTACCGCCGCCGCACCCAAGACGTTCGGCTCGACCACAGCGTCATCGCGGTCTCCGACTGGGACGCCTCGAACGCCTTCTACCGCGACGTCGTGGGCGCCGAACTCGTGCCCGGCGGTCCTGGCAGGGTCGCCTACCGGCTTGGCGACACGCAACTCAACGTCCACGGCCCCGGCGTCGACCTGTCCGACAACGTCGCGCGCCTGCCGGTGCGCCCCGGCAACAGCGATCTCTGCTTCGTGTGGCCGGCCCCGATCGCCGACGCGGTGGCCCACCTCGAGCGCCAGGGGATCGAGATCGAGACCGGCCCGGTGGAGCGGATCGGGGCCGGCGGCGACGGTACGAGCGTCTACTTCCGCGACCCCGACGGGAGCCTTCTGGAGCTCATCAGCTACGCCGCCTGAGCGGCCTGACCGGAACACCGTCGCTCCACTCGCCGTTGGACCGGTGGCGACGCCCGCGCCCAAGCGCGTAGTCGCAGTCGGTCCCGTCATAGGCGCAGCTGCGCAGCGCGTCCCAGACCTTCCAGCAGAAGTTCCAGTCGTACGCGTCGGCCGTGCCCTTGCGGCCGGCACAGACCCCGTGGCCGGAGGAGAGGTCGGGATCGCCGTGCGTGTCGGTGCGGGTGTAGACGAGGTCCCTGTTGCGCTTCGGGATGTGCCGCAGCTTGGGGAAGATCGCGTTGCAGCTGGCGTTCGCGTTGTTCGGCTCGGAGATGACGCCGTCGGCGCCCGAGTGGCATTGGAGCTTCACCGTCGCCGGGATGCCCGCCAGCGAGTCGTCCACCGCCGGCTCGTCGAAGCCGTTGAGGCCGCCGTCGTGAGGGTCGTCGAGGAAGATCGCCCTCGGCTTTGGCAGGTGGAGCAACCTGTACCTGTTTGCCAGGTTCGCCGTGACCACTCCGCCGAACGAGAAGCCGAGGTAGCTCGTCCTGCGCAGCTGCGGCTGAACCCGGCTCGGCCGGGCGCGCAGGTAGGCGAGCGCGCCGCGGATCCCGTTCACGGCGGAGCTGAGGCACGGCTCGACGTCAAACGGCCCCGGGCAGGGGATCGCGACGCCCGTCTGCCAGCGCGGGTAGATGACGACGTCGCCACGGCGGACGGTGTGCCGGATCAGCTCGTACATCGTGTCGTAGCCGGCGAACTCGTAGTAGCCGTGCATGACGATCGCGAGCGGCGCCGCGGCCGCGCGCGGCCGGACCGGCTCGAAGACATACCAGGCATCGGCGCCGGCGCCGCCGGAGCTGACCCGCCAGCCGGCGTGGGCGTAGTCGCTGCCGCCCGGGCCCGACTTCGGCTGAGGCGGCTGCGTGATCGCCGCGGTGGCGGGCGACGCCGCGAGTGTGAAGGCCATGCCGAGGATCGCGCCGAGCCGGCCGGCACCGGGCTTCGCTGACACCCGCCGACTTTACTCCAGCTCCGGTTTTCGCCCGCGGGGCTCGGGTAGCCGCAACGCCCGTCCCTCAACGCCCGGGCGCAAGCCCAGAAGGAGGTGTCGATCGTGCGACATCTGTTTCGGTCCCTATCCGCGCTGGCTGCCGTCCTTGCCCTCGCGCTGTTTGGAGCCGGCTCTCTCGCCCTGGCCGGCGACGGACATGGCCACGGCGATCGGTCGTCGGGCGGCTGGCATTCCCATGGACACGGCCACAAGTTCTGTCACGGCAAGCGGCTCTCCGGCCTCGACGAGCGCTGGCTGAAGGTGCACATCGAGACCAACCTGTTCGAGATCGCCGGCGGTCAGGCTGCCGTGGACAGGGCCACCACCGCTGACGTGCGCGAACTGGCCGCCCACCTCGTGGCCGACCACACCGCCGCGCTCGCGCAGGCGACCGAGCTCGCGCGCAGGCTCGGCGT
>Ga0126311_10000325_pt1 | contig 22919 bp, 25 predicted proteins | sample Plot61_FD_92539 | JGI IMG/M metagenome (GOLD analysis project Ga0126311, IMG submission 92539) | Serpentine soil microbial communities from UC McLaughlin Reserve, CA, USA - Plot61 | ecosystem: Environmental > Terrestrial > Soil > Grasslands | place: USA: UC McLaughlin Reserve, Lake County... | reverse complement strand
GCGCACCTGCTCGTCGCCGATGGCGACCACGTCGCCGCTGCGCAGCTGCCGACCCCGCCGCTCCTCCGGCTCGCCGTTCACGCTGACGGCGCCTTCGGAGAGCAGCTCCTTCGCCTCCCCGCCGGAATCGGCGAGCCCAGCCAGCTTCAGCAGCTGACCGAGGCGAATGGTCTCGTCGCGGATGGGGACTTCGCGCATGCGGTGGCGGACGATAGCCGTCCGACGCGCCCCGATCCGGCACGCGGCTGACGACGGGCAAATCGCGCGCCTGCGCGGCACCTCACGCGTGTTCGGGTGCCGCTGCCTGTAGAACTCGTGCCATGGCGTCCGACGCCACGATCATCGAGGCCGGCGGCCGCGACTTGCGCGTGTCGAGCCCCGACCGCGTGATCTTCCCCGCGACGGAGCGCTCGGCGCCGATCTCCAAGCTCGACGTCGTGCGGTACTACCTCGCCGTCGAGGACGGGGTCATGCGCGCGCTCGCACGGCGGCCGACGACGCTCGAGCGGTGGACCAAGGGCGTGCACCCCGGCGTCGTCGTCTCGACGCGTGAGAGAGGCGGCGGCGACGCGTTCTTCCAGAAGCGCGTGCCGAGAGGCGCGCCAGACTACGTGGAGACCTCGAGAATCGCCTTCCCGTCAGGGCGTTTCGCGGACGAGGTCTGCCCGACCGAGATCGCGGTCGTCGGCTGGGCGGCCCAGATGGGCACCATCACGTTCCACCCCTGGCCGGTGCGCGACGGCGACGTCGACCATCCGGACGAGCTGCGGATCGACCTCGACCCGCAGCCGGGCACGGACTTCGACGACGCCGTGCGGGTCGCCGCCGAGGCGCGCGCGCTGCTGGACGAGCTCGGCTACGCCGGCTTCCCGAAGACCTCGGGGGGACGGGGCGTGCACATCTACGTCCGTATCGAGCCTCGCTGGACGTTCACCGACGTGCGGCATGCGGCGATCGCCTTCGGGCGCGAGCTGGAGCGCCGCATGCCCGGACAGGTGACGACCAAGTGGTGGAAGGAGGAGCGCGGCGAGCGCATCTTCGTCGACTACAACCAGAACGCGCGCGATCGCACGATCGCCTCCGCCTACAGCATCCGACCGAAGCCGGGCGCGCCCGTCTCCGCGCCGGTCACGTGGGACGAGCTGGCGGAGGTCCAGCCGGAGGACTTCACGGTCGCGACGACGCCGGCGCGCTTCGCCGAGCTGGGCGACCGCCATGCCGCGATCGACGACGTCGCGCACTCGCTGCAGCCGCTGCTGGACCTCTACGAGGCGGACGAGCAGGGCGACATGCCGTATCCGCCCGACTACCCGAAGATGCCGGGCGAGCCGAAGCGCGTGCAGCCGTCGAGAGATCGGGACCGGAAGCGGTAGCCCGGGGCGCTACGGCGCCTGCGGCAGCCGCTTCGCCCCACGTCGCGTCACCGGCGCGGAGGGCGGCGGCACGACCGGCCCGATGTCGCCGTCCGGCGCCTCGTCGAGGTCGACGATCACCGGCGCGTGGTCGCTCGGCCCTCTCCCCTTGCGCGCCTTGCGGTCGACCCACGCCGCCTCGACGCGATCGGCGACGCTGGGACTTGCGAGCACCAAGTCGATCCGCATCCCCAGGTCCTGGTGGAACATGCCGGCGCGGTAGTCCCAGTAGGTGAAGATGCGCTGTCCGGGCCAGCGGTCGCGCACGACGTCGCGCAGGCCGAGCTCCTGCAGCGCGGCGAGCGCCTCGCGCTCGGGCGGCGTGACGTGCGTCTGCCCGACGTAAGCGTCGGGGTCGAACACGTCCTCGTCGGCGGGAGCCACGTTCATGTCGCCGCACACGACCGTCGCCTCGGGGCCGGCCTCGACCATCGCGCGCAGCGCGGCGAGCCACTCCAGCTTGTAGCGGTAGTGGTCGGAGTCCGGCGTGCGGCCGTTGGGAACGTAGACGGACACGACGCGGATCCCGCCGCACGTCGCCGACACCGCACGCGCCTCCGGATGCGGGAAGCCTGGCGCGCCGGAGCAGCCCGCCACCACGTCGTCGAGGCCGGCGCGAGAGAGGATCGCGACGCCGTTCCACTGCGTCTCGCCGTGCAGCGCGACCTCGTAGCCGCGGCGCTCGAGCTCGCCGCCGAGCAGACCGCGAAACGCCTCGTCGGTGAGCTTCGTCTCCTGCAGGCAGACGACGTCGGGGCGCCGCTCGTCCAGCCAGGGCAGCAGCCGCGGGACGCGCTGCTTGACCGAGTTGACGTTCCAGGTGGCGATGCGCAAGGGGCTCTTTACGCTAGCGCGGGAGGCAGCGGCGCCCGCGAGTTGGCTCAGCTCGGCTGGGATGCGGCGTTCACGATCCAGGTCGTGCCGAAGCGGTCGACGCACATGCCGAACGTGTCGCCCCAGGGCGCTTTCTCGAAGGGCACGGTGACAGTGCCGTTCTCGCTCAGGCGCTCCCACCAGCCGCGCAGCTTGGCCGCGTCGTCGCCGCTGAGCGACACCGAGACGCCGGCTTGCGGCTGATACTCCATGCGGTTGGGCGTGTCGGCGCCCATGAGCACCAGACCCTCGGGCGTCTCCAGCTGGGAATGCATGACCTTGTCCTGCTCCGCCGGATCCTCACTGGCGTGGAAGTCGGCGAACGTCGAGATAGTCAGCTCGCCGCCGAAGACGGACTTGTAGAACGTCATCGCCTCGCGCGCGTCGTCGCGGAAGCCGAGGTAGGGGTTGAGCCGCACGGTCATGTCAGGTCCTCTCATCGCAGTGGAACGAGAACATCGTAGGCAGAGGGCCATCTGCAACATCAGCACCTCTACGCCCTTAGATTGCTCTGCGTGAGCGATGAAGACTGGAAGCTGGTCCTCGCCGCCATCGCCGGTATAGGCGCGCTCTTGTCCGCATTGAGCAGCTGGCGCTCCAGCCGCGTCGCACGCACAGCTCTGCGAAGCAATATCCGCCCGGTGCTGGTGAGCGACGGCGTAGAGGAGATCTCCACCGACCTCTTGGATCGCACAGACACCGGTCTCCCTGTTAACGGCCACCTCCTGCAGGTTCGTAACGACGGACTTGGCCCGGCTTTGAACGTCGTCGCCAGAACACGTCTCTACTACATGGGATTTGCGGACAGAACCGGCGAGAGCTACCCAAGATCCGTGCCCTCCGGCTCTGAGCGCACCTTGGAGATCTATCAAGAGACGCATTACCTGCGAGCAGCGGGCACTGCGTGGTCTGTTCGCGTGACATACGAGGACGCCAATGACGCCACTTACTGGCTGGCGCTCGACTTCGGGCGGCGCACGGTCATCAGTATCGAGAACGGATCTGGATCGATCCCGCGCCGTCTCCGATGGTACGAAGGAGTCGCGAGCTGGGACAACGGCCCGACGATCACATACGGCTTCATCCGCCGTCAGGCCTTGCGAACTCAACTCGCGAGCCAGCGGATCGCGATCTGGTACTGGATGCCACGAGGGCAGCCGATCGGCGGTCGCATCTGGACGCGTATGCGAACACTGCCGTGGACGCTGCGCTTCTTGCTGCGCGGGCCGGTGGAATACGCGGACGGAGAGAGCGTGCGACGGGGGTGGCGGCGCTGGCGCTCGACGTCCTAGCGCAGCAGCGCGAGCAGGAAGCCACCGATGCCAGCCCACGCTGACGCCCGGAACAGCTTCCGATCCGTGACGGTGGACGGCCGGAAGCGTCGCCACCACGAGGGCGCGTCCGTCGCCTCGCCGGCCGGCAGGATCGACACATGGCGGTCCGGCGGCGACACAACGGCGGCAAGCACGAGCAACCCAGCCTCAGCCTCGGCTACCGGCACGAACTCAGGCCGTCGACGGCGAAGACGCGCGCGCTTCGCACATCCGGCGCAGCAACGTGGGCCAGACGTGCACCGCCCACGCGATCACGCGGCCCGTCACGGCCCGCGAAACGCGCTCCACGGGCGCGACGCTCGCGCCACTTGCGCCGATTCGCCTCTCGCCGACGCTGCTCCTCCCATGCCGGGCGCATCGCTTCGATGTCCGCCATGGGCTTGGCCTCCTGCTGATCCACGAAGGCGTGCAGCTCGGCAAGATCGAACGCGGGAGGGCGACCGCGCAGGCGGCCGGTTGCGGTTCTCGCTGCCGCCAGCACACCCGTAGGCGGGCTGAGCTCAAAGCCGGCGTCAGCAAGACGAGACGACTACGACGCAACTCCGCGGCCGCCGTAGCCGCGACCTGCCTCCGGAAGTACGTCCTCCTCCCGCGCGCGTCGCAGCGTTACGGCTCCACCCGCGACGAGCAGACAGCAGGCCAGCAGTCCGATCCACGCCCAGGCAGTTGGGTGGACCCCGAGGGCCTGAGCGACCGCGACCGGCGGCGGGGCGAACACGAGGCGTACGGCCACGAGCACCGCCGAGATCGCTGCCAGCACGGTCACTGCGCGTGCGAGCGCACGTGCCCAGACGCCGCCAGCCTCGATCGCTCCGCGTGCGACGAGAACTGCAAGAGTCAGTGCCCCCACGATAGTCAAAGCGAGTACGACATCGATCGAAGTGAACGCCTGCCAGGCGCTCCGCTGTCCCGAACGGGTCGTGAACTTCCAGCCCTCAGGCCCATTGCTGAACACGCCCACGTCACCGGAGGCTGTGAACCAGTCGAGGAACATCACGACGAAGAGAAGCGCACCACTCACCGTGAGCAGCCATTCATGCCAGCGAAGATGACCAGCAACGCGCGTGGTCATCCGATGTTCGCTGCCGCATACGTCGGGCGCAGAACCCAGTAGTCCCAGTCGGTGCCCACCGCACCCTCATTCGCAGTCACGTCGTGCATGACCTCGCTGAGGAGACGTACGTAGTTTTTCGAATGTTGGGCGACGGTCACGCCGCGAAGGACGTTGCCTGAGTAGTCGTTGTCGCCCCACTCCAGGCTTCGCAACAGCCGGTGGTGTCCACGGATCACATCGTCGCTGTCCGTCACCAACGCGAGTTCACGCCAGTCGCCCTTGCTGAACGTGGCCTCGATGGCTCTCTTAACCGCGAGGACTACCTGCGTTGCTTGAGCGTCTGAGCGCATCGTCCCATTGTTGCGCGGGCTGCGCATGCGCCGCTAGGACCTCCGCCCCGCTGGAGTTGGTCGCGTTGCAAGCAGCAAGCGCCGCTGCCCGCGAGTCGCACTCAGCCCGCCTATGCCGCCTTCGGGAGCAGCGCAGAGCCCTTGACTGCAGGCCCGCACGCCTTCCCGTCATTGTCGAACGGGATCGCGGCAACCTCGTCGGCCGCCTCCGGCTCGTCGCGCGCAAGCTCGGCCAGCGCGGCGAGAGCGTCTTGCTCGCTTTCGAACCACGCGACGAGATTGCCGGTGCTGGTGAAGATTCCGTGCGTCATGGGTCGTAGTGAGGGTAACGAGCGACTCCGGCGCGGTCTACGCCGGGGCGACATCCACCACGCACGCCGCGAGCTGAACCGGGGCGCCCCACAGCGAGCGGTGTGCGCCCTTCGGCGGCGCGTCAACGCAGAAGCCCGCGCCGCCGGGGAGCCGCAGCCGTACCACGTGCGTGCCGATGCCGGGGAAGCGTTCGACCAGCTGACACGCCGCCTCGCGCGTGGTGAAGGTCGAGACGGCCATATGCAGGATCGAGTAGAAGCGCTCGACCCGTCGCGGGCGCGCCTGCCGCTCGTAGTTCGATGTTAGATCGAGCACCAGCCCAGGATGGTGCGGGCGCTCCACGTTCACGACGCGGAACAGCTCGACCTCTTTGAGCACCGGAACGATGACGATCCGGTTCGGCCCCTGGAAGCTCGCGACAGCAGCAGACATACCGCCATCGAGGCTATGAGGCGTGTCTACAGCAGAGGAATGTCATCGACCCGTGCAGCGCGCAGGTCGAGCATCCCGCGCAACGCATCGATCACATTCGCGCGTGCCTCCTCACAAGTTCTCCCCTGGCTATGCACCCCCGGCACGCGAGGGACCGACGCGACGACCCAGCCGCTCTGGTCAACCTCGTAGATGACCACTGTCCGGGCGCTCACCCAACCAGAGTGCGGCACGAGCGACGCTTCCTCAACCGCACAGATGTGGCACCCGGTGGCGACTTCCGTGCAGCTCATTGCAGCGCCAGTTGCAGCGCGGGGCTCCCTGGAACGCAAAAACCCTCCGATTTGGAGGGCTTTCGCGAGTACCGCCACGGGGATTCGAACCCCGGTTTCCGCCGTGAGAGGGCGATGTCCTAGTCCCCTAGACGATGGCGGCGCGTCAGCGGCGAGGATAGCAAAGGGATTTACGGGAGGCCGGGGCATGCGACGACGCCGCGGGTGGGCGGTGGGACCGTGTATCTTCGATTCCGGTTCCCTGCGGCTGTGGCGGAATCGGTAGACGCGCACGGTTCAGGTCCGTGTGGGGTATACAAATCCCCGTGGAGGTTCAAGTCCTCTCAGCCGCATGAAAGCCCCGCTTTTGCGGGGCTTTTCTATTGTCTGACTTCCTCGATCGTGCGGTCGCTCAGCACCGATCTCGGCTGCTCGGTGACGATGTCCGATCCTGGGCGCGCGTGGTCGTCGCGACGCTTGATCAGCAGCCATTGGGACTTCCCGCCTCGGCCCGTGCGCTGCAGCGCGAACCCTCCCCGCAGCTTCTCGCCGTGCAGCACGAACACGGCGTGCCCGCGCGACAGCGCCTCCGGCCACGGCACGCGGCCGCCCTGCTCGTACGTCCCGCGATCCCACACGATCACGTGCCCCTCGCCGAGCGCTCCCTCGAACGCGTTGTGCTCGGTGTCGTGGTCGGCGACTTCGACGGCGAGGCGCTTGGCGGCCGGGTCCAGCGACGGTCCTCTCGGCAGCGCCCACGAGCGCATCACCCCGTCGACCTCCAGCCGCAGGTCGAAGTGGTGCGTGCTCGCCTGGTGCTCCTGCACGACGAACACCCCGGCGCTGACGCCGCGGACGGCAAACTGCTCGTGGCTCTCGACTCTGACGCGCTCGACGTCGACCTGGGCGACGTGGGCGGATCGGGGACCGTCGTGCAGGAACGCCAGCAGCTCCTCGACCGCTTCCGACGACCCCTCGGCGTGCACCTGCACCGTGCCGTCCTCGCCGTTGCGGACCCATCCCAGCACGCCGAGCGAATGTGCCCGCCGCACCGTCGTGTCGCGGAAGCCGACGCCCTGCACGTCGCCGCGCACGAGCGCGCGGATCGCGACGGCGGCGCTCATGCGCCCGCCGGCATCGAGAACGTGAACATTCGCTCGGCCTCGATCCGCGCGTACGCGACGCCGGAGTCGAGGAACGACTCCCACTCGGTCCCGTAGCGCGGCACGTAGATGTCGAGCAGTGCTCGGCGGAAGCCCGCCTGCGCGGGGTCGTGCACGTCGATCTCCACCGCGCGGCCGTGGACCGTGACCGCGAGATCCTCGCCCGGGAGATGCGTCGCGCTCACCTGCGGCCGGGCGCGGATGTGGCGGAAGCGGATCGAGTCGGGTGCCGAGCCGAAGTGGAAGGCGCCGCGGTAGAAGATGCCGTCGACCGGTCCGACGATCGGCCGACCGTCAGCCGTGACCGTCGCCAAGGCGAGCAGGCACATGCCGGTCAGGCGTTCGGCGACCTGCGCGGCGCTCAGCCGCCGCTCCGGGGTGTGGATGCTCAGCAGGTGGCGCCCAGCAGTCGCGTAACTGCGGTTGAGCAGCTCTTGCAGCGCCGCGAGGTCAGCCGGCGACTCGTGCATGCCCGCAGTACATCACGTGGCCGCTCTCGGATTCGGGATGCAGAGGAGCTGCGCGGCGCCGGTGGCGAGCAAGCATCCGTCGGTGTCCCAGACCTTGCCGTCGACCGCCATCAGACCGTCGTCGGCGACGGTGCACGCGTGGTCGACGAGCAGCCACTCGCACGCGGGGTTGAAGTGGTGGAACCAAGCGCCCGTGTCGAGGTTCGGCGCGAGGTACTCCATGCTGCGGAAGCGCCGGTACGAGGCCGGGAAGCCGTACGTGTCGAGCAGGATCAGCGCGCGCGAGGCGTCGACGAACGGATCGTCGAAGCACGGCGTCGGGCGGTAGCGGGCCCACTCGCGCAGGACCGGCTCGGCCGGCTCCGGCGGGCGGACTTGGTCGATCGGCCGACGCTCGATGTTGTCCCAGAACTTGAACGGCGGCCGGCGCTCGGGGCTCAACAGCTGCTCGTAGCTCTGGAGCTCCTCCGGCGACGCGACGTCCGGCATCTGGAGATGGTGGTCGCTGTGCCCCGGTCCCCCGGCGACCGTCTTCACCATCGCCTGCATGATCGGCCGCCCCTCCTGCGTCATCGCGACCTGCAGCGACTCGGCGCGGCGCCCCTGCTTCAACATCGTCACCTCGAGCTGCACGGCCGCGAACGCAGGCGAGCTGAGGAAGTGGCAGTAGAAGCTCGACGGGCGCGCGATCTGCGCGACCTCGCCCGCGGCACGCAGCGCGATCGCCGCGAGGTAACCGCCGTTCGGGCCCCAGATCTCCCACGCGTCGGACAGTTGCGCGGCGTAGCGGCCGTCCTGACCCTCGACGCGCGTCGCCTGCTCGAGATCTGCTCCGGTCATGCCGGCAACGTATCGGCACGTGCACGCCGTCGGCGCCGGGTAGCGTAGGGCCATGCCTTCCCCCTGGCCGACGCTTCCGCCCTACGACGCGTGGGCCGCCACGTGCGACACGCTGCACGCTCACACGCAGGTGCTTGGCAAGCTCGCCGTCGCACTGGCGCCGCCGGAGCCGCAGCTGCAGCACGCCGCGCTGCGACTGACCGCGCGCGGGTGGGAGACCCTCCCGCTGCCTGCGCCGGATGGCTCGGGCGCATTCGTCGCGGCGCTTGACCTGCGCGCGCACGAGGTGGTGGTCGAGCACAGCGGCGGCGGGACGCGAAGGATCGCGCTCGGCCCAGACCGGGCCGTGGGACACGTGACGCGCGAACTGCTCGCCGCGGCGCGCGAGCTCGCGGGAGCCGCGCTGGAGATCGACCCGACGCCGCAGGAGGTCACCTGGAGCGTCCCGCTGGACGAGGACGAGCAGCACGCGACGTACGACGTGCAGGCGGTCGAGACGTACTTCGCTGTCGCCACCCGCGTTGCGGGTGTGCTGGCCGCCTTCCGCGCTCCGTACCGCGGCCGCTCGACGCCGGTCAACGCCTGGTGGGGCTCGTTCGACCTCGCCGTCAGCCTCTTCTCCGGCGCGCCCGCCACGCCGCCGGTCGACGACTTCATCATGCGCAACTCGATGGACGCGCAGGAGGTCGCCGTCGGCTGGTGGCCCGGCGACGCGCGCTATCCGAGAGCGGCCTTCTATGCCTACGCCCACCCCGCGCCGGACGGCTTCGCCGGCGCCGCGCTGGAGCCCGCGCAAGCCCGCTGGGCCGATGAGCTCGGCGAGTACGTGCTCGACTGGGACGACGTCGTCGCCAGCGCCGACCCGCACGCCGCGGCGCTCGCCTTCGCGCGCTCCGCCTTTCAGCACGCCTGCGCGGTGTGCGAGTGGGACCCGGCGTTGCCGGCCAGTGCCGCCGGCACGCCGCCCCCGATCGCCTGAGGAAGCGCGAGCGGACCGCTCGCTTCGTTAGGCTCGCCCCGCTCACGAGGGAGCGCGCGCCCGTGCCTGCTCCCACCCGTCATCGTGTCCAACAAGGGAGCAGCACCCATGAAGCTCGTGATCGGCATCGTCCGGCCTGAGAAGGCCAACGACGTGCTGGAGGCCCTCTATCGCGCCGAGGTACGCGGCGTCTCGCTCAGCCGCGTCCAAGGGCACGGCGGGGAGCTCGACCGCGTCGAGACGTACCGCGGCACCACCGTGAAGGTCGGCCTGTCGGACAAGGTCCGCTTCGAGATTGCCGTCTCCGACGATTTCGTCGACCCCGCCATCGAGGCGCTCTGCGAAGGCGCGCGCACCGGCGAGGTCGGCGACGGCAAGATCTTCGTCGTCCCGCTCGAGCGGGCGGTCCGTATCCGCACCGGCGAGTCCGACAAGGCCGCCGTCACTCCGGTGGAGAAGTAGCCGATGCCGACACCATTGCTCGCCGCCGCCGCGCAGGTCGACACGGGCGACACCGCCTGGATGCTCGTCGCAACCGCGCTCGTGCTGATGATGACTCCGGCGCTCGGCCTCTTCTACGCCGGCCTCGTGCGCGAGAAGAGCACACTCAACACGTTTATGATGTCGATCGCGGCGATCGCGGTCGCGACCGTCACCTGGTCAGCCGTCGGCTACTCGCTCGCGTTCGACGGCACCGGCGACCTGATCGGCGGGCTCGGCAACGCGTTCCTGCAGGGCGTCGACTTCGTGCCGCGTCCCGGCACGACGATCCCGCACCTCGTCTTCTTCGCCTTCCAGACGACCTTCTGCATCATCACCGTCGCGCTGATCTCCGGTGCGGTCGTGGAGCGGATGCGCTTCGGCGCGTTCATGATCTTCGCCGCGCTGTGGTCGGTGCTCGTCTACGCCGTGCTCGCGCACTGGGGCTTTGGCGGCGGCTGGCTGATGGAGGGCGGCACGCTCGACTTCGCCGGCGGCATCGCCGTCGAGATGGCGTCGGGCTTCTCCGCGCTCGCGGCCGCGATCGTCGTGGGCGCGCGCAAGGACTACGGGCGCCAGGCGCTGCTCCCGCACAACGCCGTCTTCGTGCTGCTCGGCGCGGGCCTGCTGTGGTTCGGCTGGTTCGGCTTCAACGGCGGCAGCGGCTTCAACACCGGCCAGAACAGCGTGCTCGCGTTCACGAACACGCTGCTGACGCCGGCGTGCACGCTCGTCGTGTGGTTCGCGCTCGACCTGATCCGCGGGCGCAAGGTGACGGCGATCGGCGCCGCCACCGCGATCATCGTCGGCTGTGTGGCGATCACGCCGGCGGGCGGCTTCATCGCCCCCGGCTGGGCGATGGCGCTCGGCGCGCTCGCCGCGCTGCCGAGCTACGCGATCATCGTGTGGCGACCGCGCACGCGGGTGGACGAGACGCTCGACGTACTCGCCGCGCACGGCACCGCCGGGCTCGTGGGGATCGTGTTCATCGGCCTCGTCGCGCAGGTCGGCTGGAACGGCGTCTCCGACGGGCTCCTCTACGGCAACGCCGAGCAGCTGCTGTGGCAGGGGCTCGCCGCGGTCGCGACGCCGGCGTACGCGTTCGGGATGACGTTCGCGCTGCTGAAGCTGATGGGCGCGCTGATGCCGCTGCGCACGAGCGAGCATGAAGAGGCGATCGGGATGGACGTCACGCAGCACGGCGAGGAGGCGTACGCCTCCGGCGAGGGCGCCATTCTCGTGACCACAGAGGCGGGGATCGACGGTCCGCGCCCGGTCGCACAGCCGGATCCGGTCTGACAAGTCGACGGACGAACGGGCGGCGCGGGCGCAATGTGCACCCGCGCCGCTGTTGGTCCCGGCCCGTCTCAGCGCCGCGCGTGGCGGCGAGCTCTTCTGTGCTTCGGCTTTGGCGACGCGACCGTCACCATCATCGGCCGCGAGCCGGCGCCGGCGGACTTGAAGTCGCCCGTCCACTGCGCGACGAACGTCGCCGTGCCGCGCGAGACGCGCCACGCCGTGACGAACGTGCCGTTGGAGGCGACGGGGACCGTCTGGTGCGCCCAGCCCCGGCCCGTCGGCCCGACCATCGAGACGGTCACCTGCGCGCCGCCGGCCGCTGGCCGCAGCTGACCGGTGACGGTGATCCGTCCCGCTCTCGTCAGCCGGCGATGCTTGGTCCTCAACGTCAGCTCGGACGCATCGCCCGCGACACCGCCGCTGGTGCTGAACAGCAGCCCGGCGTTCCCAGCGAGCAGGTAGTCGACGCCGTCGCCGGCGGCGAGGCCGCGTGCGCCGATCTGCTCGTTGACGACAAACTGCGGCTGCCACGTCGCGCCGGCGTCGTCGCTGCGCAGCAGGTAGCCGCCGGCGACGTTGCCGAGGCCGCCGATCACGAGCGTCGCCGTCCGCGCCGAGCTGACCGCGACGCCACGCACCTCGTCGGTTCCGACCGAGGTCAGGCGCGTCCAGCTGCCGCCGGCGTTCGTCGTGCGCCAGACGCGCCCGACCATGTCGAGCAGCAGCCCCGTCCGGCTCGACGCGAACGCCGCCTCGGCGATGCGGACGCCGCGCTCCGGCAGCGGGAGGGAGGTCCAGGTGCCGCCCTCATCCGTGCTGCGGACGAGCGTGGCGGGGCCCCAAGCGACGATCGCGCCGCCCGTCCGCGCGATCTCCACGTCGATCAGCTGCGCGCGCAGCACGGCTCTCGCCCGTACGAGGTCGAACGTCTCGCCGTCGTCGACCGAGCGCCGCACGCCGCGCGGACCCACGACGAGCACGGTGCTCGCGTCGGGCGCCAGCACGGCGTGCGGGCGGCGCGTGCTGCCGGTGCCGAGCGTCTTCCACGTCGAGCCCGCGTTGGCCGTGCGGAACAGGCCGCCATCCGTGTCGAGCGCGTAGCCGACCGTGGCCGACGGGAACGAGACGTCGAGCAGGTCGGCGGTCGTCGGGACGTTGCCGGTGCTCCAGCTGCGTCCGCCGTCGACGGTCTTCGCAAGGCGACCGTCGGCGCCCGGCGCGAACGCCGTGTCGGGCGCGCCGCCGACCCGCACCGCCGAGAAGCTCCCATCGATGCGCCCGCCGATCGGCGCGAATCTCACGCCCGCGTCGTCGGAGACGACCGTCGTCCCGTGCTCGCCGGCTGCCGCGACGCGCGTCGGCGAGGCGAAGGCCGCCGCATAGATCGGATCGGTCGCTGCGGTGACTACCGTGCCGGCCGTTCTGCCTGCGTCGGTCGTGCGCACGAGCTGCGTTCCGGTCCGCGTCGTCAGGACGCAGAGCTGTGCGCCGGCGCAGCGAATCGAGGTGTAGTCGAGCGCGCCGGCGCCGAGGTCCCGTGCGGTCCACGAGGAGCCGCCGTCGTCGCTCGTCAGCAGCAGGCCGGCGTCGCCGACGACGAAGCCATGCGTGGCGTCCGCGAACCAGATCGCGCGAATCGTGCGGCCCGGCTCGCCGACGACTCTCCACGAGACGCCACCGTCGAGCGTCTGGAACAGCTTCGTGCCACTGGAGGCGTAGCCCTTCGACTGGTCTACGAACGCGATGCCGCCGGGCCGTGCGCCGCCGTTCGCAGCGCGTGTCTCCGGCACCGCCGTGCGCGGCGCGAACTGCGTGCCGCCGTCCGTCGTCGTGAAGACCGAGCCGTCCTCGAGCAGCAGGTAGCCAGCATCTCTGGAGACGAACGACAGATCGCGCAAGGCAACCTTGCAGCCGCGCTCGACCGGCGTGAAGCGCACGCTCGTGAACGACGCGCCGCCGTCGGTCGAGCGGCGCGCGACACAGCCGCCCCCGGCGAACACGGTGTTGGCGTCGAGCGCCTGCACGACGCTCAACTGCTGGAAGCTGCCGACCGTGAGGCCGCTCCAACCCGCGCCGCCGTCCGTGGTCTTGAGCAGCGTCCCGAAGTCCCCCGCGGCGTAGCCGGTCGCCCCTGCGAACGACATCGCGCGCACGGTGTTGCCCTGCGGCAGCGGGTTGCCCCACTGCCAGCCCGACGATCCCACCTGCACGCTGGCGCCCGCTGCTGGCGCACCGAGCGCGAGCAGGGCAGCGGTGAGCGCCGCGCCGAGCGCGGTCTTGATCGACATGTGAATTGCCTCCCGGTCGTTGAGGGGTCCGACGCTGATTCAACGAACGGCGTGCGGGAAGTTGCGCAGTTGCTGCGGGGGCCTTCCCCACCCCCCACACGCAAGCGGGCGCCAATGGCGCCGGGCGACGGCGGCCGTACGATGCCGGCCATGACCGTGTTGAAGAGCTGGGGCCGCGATCTCGCCTTTCACTGCGTCGGGCTTGTCACGAGCATCGTCGGCTTCACGCTGTGGGTCACCGGCGTGTCGGTCACGCTGTCGCTTGCGATCACGGTCGTCGGGCTGCTCGCAGCGCTGGTCTTCTTCTGGCTGTTCCGCTGGTTCGCGCGGATCGAGCGGCGTCGCGCGGCGCTCGTGCTCGGCGAGCCGATCGCCGAGCGCTACCGCCGCGGTCAGCCGGGCGCCGGCTGGTTCGCCCGGCTGCGCGCCGCCGCTGCCGACCCGGCAACGTGGAAGGACTTCGCCTGGACCGGTATCTGCGGCGTGCTCGGCTTCACGCTCGCGGTCATCGTGCTGTCGCTGTGGAGCTCGGTCCTCTATCTGATCTCGCTGCCGATCTGGTACTGGGCGCCGGCGCCGTCGATGTCGCTCGGCTTCACCGACATCGACACCCTAGGCAAGGCGCTCGCGTGTGCCGGAGTCGGGCTGTTGCTGGTGCCCGTCTGCGGGCTGATCGTGCGCGGGCTGACACGTCTGGAGCTGGCCGCGATGGTGCCGCTGCTGCGCCCGCCGCGCGGCGAGGAGCTGGCGGAGCGCGTCGACGTGCTGACGACGACCCGGGCAGGAGCGGTCGACGCCCAGGCCGCCGAGCTGCAGCGGATCGAGCGCGACCTGCACGACGGGGCGCAGGCGCGGCTCGTCGCGCTCGCGATGAGCCTCGGCATGGCGGAGGACAAGCTCGACAGCGATCCGGCGCAGGCGCGCGAGCTGCTCGCCGAGGCGCGCGGAGAGGCGAGAACGGCGCTGACCGAGCTGCGCGACCTCGCGCGCGGCATCCACCCGCCGATCCTCGCCGACCGCGGCCTGGAGGCGGCGATCACGTCGATCGCGGCGCGCTCGCCGCTGGCGGTGTCGATCGAGGCCGACTTGCCATCGCGGCCGCCGGCCGCCGTCGAGGGAGCCGCCTATTTCGTCGTCACCGAGGCGCTCGCGAACGCGACGAAGCACAGCGGCGCGCATGCGGTGCTCGTGCGGCTCGCGCTGCGCGACGGCCTGCTCGTCGTCGAGGTGGCCGACGACGGCAGCGGCGGCGCCGACGCGCAGGGCTCAGGCCTGGTCGGCCTGCGGCGTCGCGTCGAGGCGCTCGACGGCACGCTGTCCGTCGTCAGCCCGCCCGGCGGCGGCACGACGCTGCACGCCGAGATACCGTCCCGCAGGTGATGCGGGTCGTGATCGCCGAGGACCTCGCGCTCCTGCGCGACGGGATGATCCGCCTGCTGCGCGACCACGGGCACGAGGTCGTCGCGGCGGTGGAGGACGGCGACGCGCTCGTGCGGGCGGTCGCGGGGCACAAGCCGGACATCTGCGTCGTCGACGTGCGGATGCCGCCGACATTCACCGACGAGGGCGTGAAGGCGGCGGTCGCCGTGCGCGAGCGCTTCCCCGGGACGGCGGTGCTGATCGTCTCGCAGTACGTCGAGGACACGTACGCAGCCGAGCTTCTGGCCGACGGCAAGGGCGGCGTCGGCTACCTGCTGAAGGACCGCATCGCCGACGTGCGCGAGTTCGTCGACGCAGTCGAGCGCGTCGCCGGCGGCGGCACGGCGATGGACCCCGAGGTGGTCGCGCAGCTGCTCACGCGCCACCGCCGCGACGACGGGCCGCTCGACGAGCTGACGCCGCGCGAGCGCGAGGTGCTGGAGCTGATGGCCGAGGGCCGCTCCAACGCCGCGATCGCTGGCGCGCTCGTCGTCACCGACGGCGCGGTCGAGAAGCACATCTCCTCGATCTTCGGGAAGCTCGGCCTCACCGTGTCGGACACCGATCACCGCCGCGTGCTGGCGGTGCTGACTTACCTGCAGGGCTGAGTTTCGGTCGCCGGTCGGACCCGTCGCGGTTGGTCGTGCGCCCATGCGGCTAAACCTCTCCTTGCGTTCGCGCCCATGCGACGCACGACCGCCACAGACCGGAGGATTCCCATGCGACGCGACCAGCCGAACCGTCACGGCCGAGTCGCCGAAGCGCTGATCTCGAGCTACGTGCGCGAGCTGCTTGCCGACGACGAGCGCGCAGACAGCACGCGTTTGCCGACGCCGATCGCGGCGAATCGTGAGGTCCAGGGCGCACCGCTCGGTGCGCAGATCCGATCCACGGAGGCAGGGATCCAATGCGGCTTGGAATGACGGTCCTGCGATTGACGGTCGGCGGGCTGTTCGTCGGCCACGGCACGCAGAAGCTGTTCGGCTGGTTCGGCGGCAACGGGCCCGAGGGCACCGGCGGCTTCTTCCAGCAGCAGCTCGGGCTCGCCCCGGGCAAGCAGCACGCGCTCGCCGCCGGCGCGGCGGAGGCGGGCGGCGGAGCGCTGCTCGCGACGGGCTTCCTCACGCCGCTGGGCGCGATGCTGACGTCGAGCACGATGGCCACCGCGATCCGCCTCGTGCACGCGAGAAGAGGCCCCTGGAACAGCGAGGGCGGCTACGAGTACAACGCCGTGCTGATGGCTGCCGGCTTCGCGATCACCGCCGCCGGCCCGGGCCGCTGGTCGCTCGACGCCGCGCGCGGACGCGAGCGCTGGGGCGACGGCTGGGCCGTCGCGCAGCTGGCCGGCGCGCTCGCCGGCTCTGCGCTGGCGGTCGAGGCCGGCAGACGGCTCGCCGAGCGCGCGGCACAGGCCGGGGCCGAGCAAGCGACGCAGGCGCCGGCCGTCGCGCCGCGAGAGCACGAGATCGCCGCCCCTCAGCGCAACGGGCAGCCGGCGCACGCGGCGGCGTAGCGCGCGCTCAGGCGCGGGTCCGGCGGCGCAGCGCGCGGGCGGCGCCGGCGAAGACGGCCGGCCGACCCGCCGGGGCCGGCTCGTCGTCCGCCGGTGCGGCAACGGCGCGCGGGCGCAGCATGGCGGCGGCCTCCTGGCGATAGGCGGCCACCTCGCGCGCAGCGCGCTCGTCGGACCAGCCGGCGTGGCGCACGGCGAGCTCGGCGGCGGCGTCGATCGCCGTCAGGCCGGCGTGCGCGCCGTAGCCGACGAGCGTGCGGCGGGCGACGACGTCCGCGAGCGTCTCGGCCAGCTCGGTGCGCAGCGAGAAGACGACCTCGGCGCCGATCGCGCCGGTGTCCTCGTCGAACGGCTCGCGCAGCTCCGGCGAGCCGTCGGCGAAGTCGAGTGCCTCGGCCGCGCGCGTGCCGTAGATGCGCAGCAGGCGGTCGGCCGTCTCGACCGGCAGCCCGCTCGTGACGCGGAAACGCTCGCGGAAGCCCTCGAACGGGTACGCCGTTCCGCCCGGCAGCGGCAGCTGGTGCGTGCGGCACTTGTCGGCCTTGCGGCCGAGCTTCTTGACGGCCTGGTCGACCGTCTCCTCCGACAGCCGGCGGTACGTCGTGATCTTGCCGCCGACGATCGACAGCAGCCCCTCGATCCGCTCGCCCTCGGGCACGTCTCTGCCGGCGTGGTCGTGGATCACGTGGCTGCGCGTGATCGAGCCCTCGTCGCGCTCCTTCGAACCGACGCCGGGCGCCGGCAGCGGCCGCACGCCGGCGTACGTGTAGAGCACCTGCTCCGCGCTCAGCGCGGCGCCGGGGATCAGGCCGTTGGTCTCCTCGATCAGGTAGGCGATCTCCTCGTCGGTCGCTACGACGCCGTCGAGGTCGCCGTCGTAGCGGGTGTCGGTCGTGCCGATCAGGTAGAGCCCGTTCCACGGCACGACGAAGTACGGGCGCCCGTCGCCCACTGCCTCGGCGTAGACCGCCTCGCGCGGTGCGCCGGGGAAGGGCTCGACGACGAGGTGGCTGCCCTTCGTGCCGCCGATCAGGCGCTGCTCGGTGGTGGGCGCTCCGCCCGCGAGCACCTCGTCGACCCACGGCCCGCTCGCGTTGACGACGAGCGCCCCGCGGGCGCGGTAGTCGACCTCGTGCAGCTCGTCGTGCAGCGCGACGCCGACGACGCGGTCGTGCGCGCGCTCCAGCCCCGTCACGCGCATGTACGGCAGCACGACGGCGCCGAGCCGGCGCGCGTCGAGCGCGTTCTCGAGCGCGAGCCGCTCTGGATAGGCGGCCTGGGCGTCGTAGTAGGCGGCTGCGCCGCGCAGCCCGTCGCTGCGCAGGCCGGGCTCGCGCCGCAGCGCCTCGTCGCGGTTGAGCATGCGGTGGCGCTCCATCGACTTGTCGAGCGACAGCGCGTCGTAGGCCATCATCCCCATGCGGATCAGCGCCGGCCGGCGCTTGTGCTCCTCGTAGATCGGCAGCAGGAACGACAGCGGGTGCACGAGGTGCGGCGCGATATGCAGCAGCGTCTCGCGCTCGCGCAGCGACTCGCGCACGAGCGGTACCTCGAAGTGCTCCAGGTAGCGCAGGCCGCCGTGCACGAGGCGCGTCGAGCGGCTGGTGGTACCAGCGCCGACGTCCCCCTTGTCGACCAGCAGCACGCTCAGGCCGCGCAGCGTCGCGTCCCGCGCGATGCCGGCGCCGTTGATGCCGGCCCCGATCACGATCAGGTCGAACGGCCGCTCGAAAGTGCGTTGTGGCAGTTGGGCGCGCATTAGTCTCCCGCCCGTCCATCGTACGAAGGGGCCGGACGTGTCGCGTTACGTAGCTGCAATCGACCAGGGCACCTCGTCGAGTCGCTGCATCCTGTTCGACCGCGAGGGCGCGGTCGCAGGGACCGGTCGGCGCGAGCACGCGCAGCGGCATCCGCGCGCCGGCTGGGTCGAGCACGACCCGCTGGAGATCGTCGCGAACGTGCGCGCGGTGGTGGACGAGGCGGTGGCGGCGGCGGGCGCCGATGCGAGCGACGTGGCTGCCGTCGGCATCACCAACCAGCGCGAGACGACGGTCTTGTGGGATCGCGCCACCGGCGAGCCGGTCCACAACGCGATCGTGTGGCAGGACACGCGCACCGCCTCGCTGGTGGCAGAGCTGGCAGACGGAGACCTCGACCGCCTGCGCGCGATCACGGGGCTCCCCCTCTCTACGTACTTCTCCGGCCCGAAGGCGCGCTGGCTGCTCGACGCGGACCCGTCGCTGCGAGCGCGCGCCGAGGCCGGCGAGATCCTGTTCGGGACGATCGACTCGTGGCTGATCTGGCAGCTCACGGGCGGTGCCGTGCACGTCACCGACGTGACGAATGCGAGCCGCACGCTGCTGATGAACCTCAGAGCGCTCGACTGGTCGCAGGAGGCGCTCGACCTGATCGGGATCCCGCGCGCGATGTTGCCCGAGGTCCGCTCCTCCTCCGAGGTCTACGGCGAGCTCCGCGCCGGCAGCGCGCTCGACGGTGTCCCCCTCGCCGGCATCCTCGGCGATCAGCAGGCCGCGCTGTTCGGACAGGCCTGCTTCACCCCGGGCGAGGCGAAGAACACGTACGGCACGGGCTGCTTCCTGCTCGTCAACACGGGCGCGGAGCCGATCGCCTCGCGAGAGCTCTTGACGACGGTCGCCTACCGGCTGGGCGACGACCCGCCGGCGTATGCGCTGGAGGGCTCGATCGCGGTCGCCGGCGCGGGCGTGCGGTGGCTGCGCGACCAGCTCGGCGTGATCGGCAGCGCCGACGAGGTCGAGGCGCTCGCGGCGAGCGTGCCCGACACCGGCGACGTGTACGTCGTGCCGGCCTTCTCCGGGCTGTTCGCGCCGCGTTGGCGCGACGACGCGCGCGGCACGATCGTCGGGATCACCGCCTACACGACGAAGGCGCACATCGCTCGCGCGATGCTGGAGGCGACCGCCTGGCAGACGCGCGAGGTGCTCGACGCCGTGCGCAGCGTGGCTGGCATTGCGTGCGACGAGCTCAAGGTCGACGGCGGCATGACCGTCGACGAGCTGCTGATGCAGTTCCAGGCCGACGTGCTCGGCGTCCCCACCGTCCGGCCGCAGGTAGCCGAGACGACCGCGCTCGGGGCCGCCTACGCGGCCGGCCTGGCCGTCGGCGTGTGGTCCTCGCCCGACGACGTGCGCGCGAACTGGCGCGAGGCGCGGCGCTGGGAGCCGCAGATGGACGGCGACGAGGTGGAGCGCCGCTACGCGCGCTGGCGCGAGGCCGTCGAGCGCTCGTTGAACTGGACCTCACCCACCGCAAGCTGACCGCGTACCCGCCCGGCTGAGACGCGCAGGTTTCCCCACCGCGGCCGACGGGCAGGCGCGAGAGAGCGACCGCGTGGGGACGGCCGCCGCCGCACGGACCCCGATCCCGACCGGAAGGAGCAGCCGTGCTCACCCTCACCGACACCGCCGCCGAGGCGATCCGAGGCATCGTCGCCGCGCCCGAGCTGCCGGACGGCGCCGGTCTGCGGATCGCGACCCAGCCGGATGCCGAGCAGGCTTCGCTCGAGGTGTCCGTCGCCGAGAGCCCCGCCGAGACCGACCAGGTCGTCTCCGAGGCGGGCGCGCGCGTGTTCGTCGAAGCGGAGGCCGTGCCGCTGCTCGACGACAAGCTGCTCGACGCGGAGATCGAGGGGACTCGCGTGGGCTTCATGCTCAGCGAGCAACCCTGAGAGCAGCGCCTCGCCGCCCCTGACGGCGTCCTCGGTCGCTCGCCTGCGTGCGCAGGCCACGCTCCCTGCGTCCTTGTCAGGAACGTCGAATCGCTGCTCTCAGTCGATGAGAAGCTTGGCGATCGCCGCCAGGCCGACGACCACGATCACGGCGCGCAGCACCGGCGCGGGCAAGCGCCGGCCGACGCGGGCCCCGAGCTGGCCGCCGATCGCGGAGCCGACCGCGATCAACGCGACGGCGCCCCAGGCAATGTGCGCGGCGATCACGAACACCACTGCGGCGACGAAGTTCACGAGGCCGGCCAGCACGACTTTCAGCGCGTTGACGCGCTGCAGGTCGTCGTCGATCGCGATGCCGAGGATGGCCAGCAGCAGGACACCCTGTGCGGCGCCGAAGTAGCCGCCGTAGATGCCGGTGACGCCGGTCGCGAGCAGCGCGGGCGCGCCGCCGTGCTCGTCAGCGCCGGGCTGCCGGCGGCGCACGATCCAACGGTTGAGGCGCGGCTGCAGCACGACGAGCACCACGCCGACGGCGACGAACGCCGGGACGATCGCGTCGAAGACGGACGACGGCAGCGCCAGCAGCAGCACGGCGCCCGCCACGCCGCCGAGTGCGGACGCGGGCGCGAAGCGCAGCAGGCGCCCGCGCTGGCCCTGCAGCTCGCGCCGGTACCCATACGCGCCGGAGACCGAGCCCGGCACGACACCGAGGTTGTTCGAGACGTTCGCCGTCAGCGGCGAGTAGCCGACCGCGAGCAGGACTGGAAAGGTGATCAGCGAGCCCGCGCCGACGAGCGTGTTGATCGTGCCGGCGCCGACGCCGGCGACGAACACGAGCAGCGCCTCAAGCGGCGTCATGCGCGTCCGCGAGGACGCCGAGCAACTCGCCGACGCGGCAGACGAGCAGGCGCTCCTCGTCGACTTCGACCCACGCACCGGCAGCGGCCGGGAAGACGACGTGGTCGCCCGGTCTCACCGGCATTCTCACGCCGACGTGGCCCCACCAGTCGAGCCCGTCGCCGACGGCCAGCACGATGCCGTGCTGCGGCGGCGGCTCATTCGTCCCGGCAGGGACGACCAAGCCCGACTCGCGAACGCGATCGGGCTCGAGCTCCTTGATGACGACGCGATCGAAGAGGGGACGCAGGTGCTGCCGCATGAGCGGAGCGAAGGATAGGCGTGGTGGGTGCGGGCCGCGTGGCGGCTGGCGGACCTGGCACGCCAGAGGCGGGCGCGCCGCCGGCGGCGATCCGGGGGGATTGGATCGGCCGGGGAGCGCCCGCCTGGTGGGGCACCCTCCTCCCTGGAGGTGAGCCCGCCCGACCCACACAGGGGGAGTTCGATCGGGCGGACTCTGTTCCCGCGTCGCCGCACACGGGGGACGGGAGCGACAGCGACGCGGGAAACCTTGTGGAGCGAAGTCAGTTCACGGGTTGCTGAGGTTGGGTGCCGAGCTCGACCGTCACCGTCTGGCGCGCGCCATCGCGCTCGACGGTCACCCGCACCTCGTCGCCGGGCTTGTGACCGCCGATCGCAGCGGCGAGTGCGTTGGCGTCGTCGACCGGTGCGCCGTCCAGCGCGACGATCGTGTCACCCTCCTGCAAGCCAGCCTGCTCGGCCGGGGTGTCCGAGGCGACGCCCGCGAGCTGCGCGCCGGAGCCGCTCTCGGTCGGGGCGAGTTGGACACCGAGGTAGGCGTGCTCGACCTGCCCGTCGGCGGCGAGCTGAGCAGCGATCGATCTGACGGTGTTCGAGGGGATCGCGAAGCCGATGCCGACGTTGCCGTTCTCGGACGAGCCTCCGCCGTTGAGAATCTGCGAGTTGACGCCGATCACGCGGCCGTGGTCGTCCAGCAGCGGGCCGCCTGAGTTGCCGGGATTGATCGGTGCGTCCGTCTGGATCACCTGGTCGATCGAGTAGCCGTTGGGCGCGTCGATCTGGCGGTCGAGCGCGGAGACGACGCCGCTCGTGAGGGTGTGGTCGAGCCCGAACGGGTTGCCGATCGCGTACGTCGTGTCGCCGACCTGCAGCTTGCTCGAGTCCGCGAACGTCAGCGGGGCGAAGGTCGCCCCGGCGTCGTCCTGGACGCGCAGCACCGCGAGGTCGGTCGACTCGTCACGGCCGACGACGGTCGCTGGATGGGTCGCGCCGTCGCCGACCTTGACGGAGACCGTCGTCGCGCCCTCCACCACGTGGGCGTTCGTGACGATCAAGCCCTCTCTCGAGATGACGAAGCCTGAGCCGGTCCCCTCGCCCCGATCCGTCTGCGACGTGACGTAGACGACGGAGTCCTTCGCCTGCGCGTAGACCTGCTGAGCGTCGAGCGTGCCGTTCGTGTCGGCGACCTGCACCTGCGGCTCGCGCGGTGCCACGATCGTCGTCGTCGCGGTGGTGCCGTGGTCGCCGGCGATGCCGACGACCACGGCGCCGCCCGCAGCGCCCAGGACGGCGGCGGCGGTGAGGGTCAGGAGGGCTTTCGGGGTGTGCATGGTTCACATAGTGCGGGCGAACCCTGAGCAGCCCCGTAAGCGCGCCTAAGCGCAGCTGAAGTTGTTGCGAGGCGGCAGATAAAGAGCCGCGTGCGACGGCCGCGGCGCTGTGCGCGCGGCGCGCGCGTCAGCGCAGCGCGCCGAGAAAGCGGTCGATCTTCTTGACGACCTTGCGCAGTGCGTTCAGCGAGGCCTGGGGGTCGCCGGGGAGCTGGAGGCCGTGGTCGAGCCCGT